>OGZG01001667.1_pt1 | contig 16342 bp, 14 predicted proteins | sample 1576781 | NCBI WGS metagenome assembly OGZG01 (sample SAMEA3541502, study PRJEB24748) | human gut metagenome | biome: human gut; feature: human-associated habitat; material: faeces | place: China | collected 2012 | reverse complement strand
CCAACGCCTTCCTTGAGGATATGCAAAAGAGCAAGGAAGCCGGCATGGACGAACACCTGTCCAAGCCTGTGGACATCAGCGCACTGGAACAGGTGGTAAAGCGCTTCCGCGTTACCCCCCCCCGAAAATAAATAGCGGTATACAGCGCTTTTGCCGCAAACCACCGCATGACCTTGCATAAAAAAACTGCTGCCCCTTTGCCCGGACGCTTTGGCATCCGGTACGGGGCAGCAGTTTTTTGCGTTATAGAGGGAATGTTACGCTCAGATGGGCATGGTCTGGTAGAACCAGTCCGAAATGGCCTTGCGGGTGTCGGCGAAGAACTTTTTCACCGGGCAGGCGGCATCCCGGACTTCCTGTTCCAGATCCGTGCCTGCGGGGAAGTTGCGGATGACGGTATACGCCACCGACTGCGGCGGCAGCGACATCATCACAGCCGGGTCGTGCACCACGCAGATCTGCTCGCCTACCGCAAGGGTAGCGGGGTCGGAGGTGGTCTTTTCGTCATGGTCCTGCCAGACGGTGCTGTCGGTAACGATCATCTGATAGGTCTCCTGCTCTTCCGCAGTCACCAGAATAGACTCCACCTTGCCTTCCACGGTGCGGCTGACACCCTCTACTACACCATAATAGTAGAGCTTCTTGGAAAACAGCGCCGAAGCAGAGGGCAGCACGCTGACGCTGAGCAGCAGCACCGCAAGCAGACAAAAGAGCGAGCGATAGGTCTTTTTCATAGAAAACCTCCATTTTTCATGTTGCAGCGGAGCGCCCGGCGCTCCCGGATGCCTTATTTTACCATAACTACCGTCGGATTTCTATATCCGGGCTTAACCGGCCACGGAAAATCAACTTTTACACAAAAAGGACTGCCGTGCAAAACAGCGCACAGCAGTCCTTTTTATGCTTTTATCCGTTTACTTGCTGATGGAAAGGGTGCCGAAAGCAGTCTCTTCAAAGTGGCTGCTGTACAGCTCCTGCATCAGTTTGATGAGCGAGAGGGTATCCTCTGCGCCGGCGGTCTCGTAGCAGGAGTGCATCGCCAGCTGGGGCAGGCCGATGTCCACGCAGTTCATGGACACCTGTGCCATGGCCAGATTGCCCAGCGTGCTGCCGCCCACCTTATCGGAGCGGTTTGCAAAGTACTGCAGCGGCACACCGGCGCGGGCAGCCAGCTCCCGGGCGGCGGCAACACTCATGCCATCGCTGGTGTACTTCTGACCTGCGTGGGTCTTGATGACCACGCCCTTGTTCATGTAGGTGCAGTTGTTCACATCGGTGTGCTCCGGGTGGTTGGGGTGCACGGCGTGGGCGTTGTCGGCGCTGACCATAAAGCTGGAAGCCACCGCGCGGTGGAAGTCCTCATCGTTGCCGCCAAGGCTCTGGGCAATGCGGTGCAGCACATCGTACAGGAAGGTAGAAGCTGCGCCCTGCTTGGTGCCGGAGCCGACTTCCTCGTTATCAAAGAAGGCTGCCACGCCGATGGAGCGGGCGTTCTTGGCGGTCAGTAGACCTTTCAGGATGCCGTAAACGCACTGCTGGTCGTCCAGACGGCCGCAGGAGATGAACTCCTCGTTGCAGCCCCAGACGGTGGCCTTTTCCCGCACATAGAGGAACAGGTCGCTGCCAAGGATCTGCTCCTCGGACACCTTCAGCTCCTCTGCGATCAGCTTTTTCAGCGCGCCCTCCTCGCAGGCGCCGCCCAGCACAGGCAGCATATCCACCTGCTTGTTGAAGGAAGCCTTATCGTTGACCTCGCGGTTCATGTGGATGGCAACGCTGGGGATCATCAGCAGGTCGCGGTCCAGTGCCACCAGACGGGATACGATAGCGCCGTTCTCCTGCACCAGCACACGGCCCGCCACAGACAGCGGACGATCCATCCATGTGGCGCAGATCATGCCGCCGTAGCCCTCGGTGTTCAGCTTGGTGTAGTTCTGCCCCATGTGGATCTCGGCGTTCTCCTTGATACGGAAGCAGGGAGAATCCGTATGGGCGGCGGCAACGTTGAAGCTGTAATTTTCCAGCTGGTCGCCCATGCGGAAGGCGATGATGCTGGAACCGTTGCGGCAGACAAAGTAGTCCTTGCCGGGTTCCAGCGCCCACTTGCGGCTTTCCAGCAGCTCGGCAAAGCCTGCTTTCAACAGGATATCCCGCACAGCGGCGGTGGTGTGGTATGCGGTGGGGTTGCCGTCGATGAAGGACAGCATTTCACGGACTTCGGATGCGATCATAAAAATAAACCTCCTTGGGTGTATCTGAAAAGAGCCGGTCAGTGCTGACCGGCCCTTTTTAAGCATATTCAGGTTACTTTTTAACAGCGGTCTGCTCGCGCTTTGCAAGGGCGGGCAGAATGAATCCCAGCACGGTCAGCACCACAGGGGTAATGACGTTCAGTGCAAAGGTGAAGGGATCCTTATCATACATACCCAGCACGCAGCACACGGCGGTAACGGCAAAGCACCAGCCGCCGAAGAACTTGGCCACGGCCTGATTCTTGACAAAGCGGTACTCGGCGGGGATGGTATCGTAGGCGTTGCGCAGGGCGATGTAGGCGGCAAACACCCACAGATAGCGCATAGGCATACACACAGAGTTCAGCTTGGTCAGCTGGCGCAGAACGGCAGCAGCACCGGGCACGAAGGACTGTGCCAGAATGATGGAGCCGGACAGCACCGCCACCATCTTGATGCCGTTGCTGTGCACGCCGTGGGCGTTGACCTTGTGCAGAGCCTGCGGGATGAACTGCTTGGTGTGCTCGTTATCCAGCAGCATACGCAGCGGTGCGTCGATGCTCAAGATCAGCACGGCGAGCTGGCTGATGACGTTGCACAGGGCGTAGATGATCATGAACAGATCGCCCACATGGTAGTACTGACCCAGCTTCTGGAAAGCCCAGTAGGAACTGTTGGCGACATAGGCGTTGAAGCTTTCGGCGCTGGCATTGATGATGGCGGGGTCGAACATGCGGCTCATGGCCAGCGTGCCCAGAATAGCGCAGGTGACCACCATGACGGCCAGCGTGATCATGCCGCGGGGGAAGCCCTTGCTGGGGTTCTCGACCTTATTGACGTAGGGAGAGATCTTCTCGCAGCCGCCCACAGCGAACACCAGAATGGACAGAGACGTGAAGTAGGTGACGTTGAAGTTGGGAATGAGGCTGCTGAAGCTCAGGTTGGCGTGGACGTACTCTGCCGTGGGGTTGATGGCCGGGGCAGCGAACATCATCACGATGTACAGCAGGGACATGACGAAGGTGCAGGTGCCTGCGGCGGTCAGCAGCTTTTTCAGGGGGTTCAGACCCAGACTTGCAATGTAGCAGCCCAGCAGCAGGATGCAGAAGGTAGCCAGCTGGATGTAGCGGGTGGGGAAGGAATCGTAGGTCTCCGCGTTGCGGAAAATGGCCCAGCTCAGCGCCTTCAGAAAGCCGCTGCCCTTGCTGGCGATGTAGGTGATGTGGCAGGCCCAGTAGGTCCAACCGGCGTAGTAGGCCAGCTTTGCGTTGGTGGTCTGGTGCAGCCAGGAGCTGACGCCGCCGCCCTCGTTTTTAAAGGCAGAGCCCAGCTCACCCACCATCAGCGCATAGGGGATGAAGTACAGGACAAACATGAAGATCCAGCTGAAGATGACCTGCGGACCGTTAAAGTACACAAAGCCGTTGGTAATGTTGCCGAAGCCCCAGACCGTAGAAAAGGCCATGAAGGCAAGGGTAAGCCACGAGATCTTTGTAGCTTTTTCTTTGTTAGACATGCGGACAATTCCTCTCTTTCTTTTCCACACAGGGCGGAAGTTCCTGTAAGAAGGCCGATGTTCCGCATACATTTCGCAATTTTTACCAAAAATACAGCAGTACTCGACCGATCACTTTGATAGTATAGCATAATTGCAGATTGTAGACAATCTGCAATTTCCATAAAATGATTGGTCAAAATTTAGACGGTCAGCCAAATTCCCCTTATTTTGCTGCTTCGTCCGCTGCCTGTGCGGCGCTGTTTGCGCTGCGCATCCGCTCCATGGGCTCCATGTAGTGGGCGTAGACGGCGCGGCAGGCAACCTCGGTGTCGCCGCTTGCCAGCGCCTCGTACAGCTTGGTGTGAATGCCGTTCTGCCGCTGCGCCAGCGTCTCGTGGTTGGAGCCGCTGTTCGCCCCAACAAGCAGGTTGCCGTAGTTCAAGTCGTCCCAGAATTTCAGCAGTCTGGGCAGCCCCGCCCGCTGCACGATGACCGCATGGAAGCGGTTGTCGTTCTCCACGATCTGCGAAAGATCCCCCGGCCGGACATTGCGCATCTCCTCTAAGATGCCGCGCAGGGTGCGCAGATCCTCCTCCGGGAATTTGCAATCAAAATAGCGCAGTGCCGTCATTTCCAGATTTGCCCGCAGCAGGTAGATCTCGTAGGCGTCCTCCGGCTTTACCCGGCGCACCGAGCAGCCCACATTGCGCGAATACTCGACCATGCCCTCCTGTTCCAGCTGCCGCAGCGCCTCCCGGATGGGTGCCCGGCTGGAGCCAAACTCCTCGGCCAGTTTCTGCTCGGCCAGCTTTACGCCCGGCTGCAGCTCCCCGGTAAGGATCTTGCTCCTGATGGCAGAGGTGATACTTTCCCGTAAAGTCTGAAAGGCAAATTCGCCCATGACTTTTATCCCCCTTTTTTCTTCTATACGTTCTTTTTTTGCCGCACGCAGTCCGCAGCCGCTGCCAGTGCAGCCGCAGGCCTGTATTGCGTGCGCCTTATAAGGATACCACGAAATGGTAGAAAAATAAAGTTTTCTGGCAAAAACAGGTACTTTCTCCCCTCTCCGTCGTCGAAAGCCTGAACACAAAAAATGCCCCCGGAGGGCTTATTGCAGCTCTCCGGGGGCATCCTATATACGTTATGCCTTGACGCACACGGTCAGCATTTACTCGATCTCGATCAAATTCGGGTTCTCAGGCAGAGCCTTTGTCTGCTGAGGAGCGGGCAGCTGGATGTGCAGGACACCATCCTCGAACTTTGCGTGGATGTCCTCCTTCTTCACCTCGCCCACATAGAAGCTGCGGGCGCAGCTGCCGGAGAAGGTCTCGCGCCGCACATAGCGGCCCTTGTTGTCCTTTTCGTCATTGCTGTGGCTGCGCACTGCCTGAATGGTCAGGTAGCCGTCGCTCAGATCCATCTGAACGTCTTCCTTCTTGCAGCCCGGCAAATCAACGTCTACTTCGTAGCCGTTGTCCGTCTGCTTGACATCGGTCTTCATCATGTTTGCGCCGCGCTTGCCAAAGGTGTCGCGGGCTTCGCGGTTCATCGCACGCTCCAGTGCACCCTCGTTCCAGAACGGATCAAAGAGATCATCGAACAGGTTCTCATGAAAAACAGTCGGCATAAACATAAAACATACCTCCAATCCCGGCGTTCGGGTCGGGTATAAAATTACATTTTGAAGCTCCCTGCAAAGGGCTTTCCGGGGAACCTTGCGGCTCTCCTTTTGCCCTTCCTCCTGAGCACGCCACTGTTATAGCATAATTATTTAGCACTGTCAAGCGTAGAGTGCTAAAATTCATAAAAGTATAATACTTTTGTCACAGCTTCTGCGATTTCTTCAAAAATGCTGCGCAGAAGCGTGTTTAATTCCGTTCAAACCCCAGATAACGCGTGCCCTGAAAGCTCAGCTTTCCGGTATCGCCCTCGACAAGCATTCCGTAATCCGAACCATCTACTTCCAGTTCCATGCGGTCACCGCTTTCTACCTGAAAGGTGGCATAATAGGTAGTGAACGTATGCGACATCGTATTGTCCGTATGATGGCGGGAAACGTTCGTCCGCTTGGCCACCACAGTAGCCGGGACGGTAAGGCGCGGGGACGCATTATTTTTGCCCCATGTGCGCAGGTTGCTCACCACGGTAAACAGGATCATGCCCAGCACCACCAGAAACACCAGCGGGAACAGGATGCTGAAAAATGCGTCAAACCCAGTATAAAACATATTACCCCTCCAAAATTTCTTCCAGCAGCTGCTTTACGTCCTTCAGAAAGGCATCTTCGCCGAGGGTGTTCATTTTAAAGAACACCGCCTGACTGCCGCCCGCCGCAATGGCCGACAGTCGGATAGGCTCGTCCCCGTTCTGGAACAGGGTCAGCGTCAGGCTAAGGCGGTTGCCGCCCACCATGCTGTACCGCTCAAACACCCGCACGCTGCACCGGGCGCTGCCCTCCTTGAAATCGCTGCCGGCTTCCAGCTCTGCCGACCAGCTGCTGTCCGGGATGGCGTGTTCCAGCTTGCGGAGCAGGGTATCGAAGTTCTGGTTGCGGATGGTCTTTTCAAAAATAGCCATAGCTTCCTCCTTTTGCAAAATGCAGTCCCTTTACTCTGAATACGAATGAGAGCGGGCAGCAATTGCAGCGCCCGCCCTTATTTTGCTGCAGTCAAGCTTTCTTTTTTCGCAACTTGGGTGCGGTGGCGGTGTAGCTCATATCCAGCACCAGCCGGAGTTTATCCTCCGGGGCGCTGCCGTCCAGCGCGGCGGTGATCCAGTTTTCCTTGTTCATGTGATAGGCAGGGTAAAAGCCCGGTTCTGCCCGCAGAGAACCGATAAGGATGGGGTCACATTTCAGGTTTACGATATCCACCGGCTGCTGCCCGGGCAGGCCCAGCTTGCTTTTGGGCACAGTGGTGACCAGCGCAAACCATTTGCGGTTTGCCTCATGGCGGAACACCGCCGACTCCGGGGTGTCCATCCACGGATAATCCGGCTCTACGCTGTAAGTATCAAAAATGAGCTGTTCCAAGCCCTTGCGGTCCATGGGCTCGCCCCCTTTACGGCTGCTGTGCCAACAGCTGCGCCAGCACATCCTCCGGGCGGGGGGTGTGGTTTTGGTATTTTGCCCGCAGCGGGGCGGCGGCGTTGTCCATAATGTAGGGCACACCCACCACGTCCAGCATGGTCTCGTCGTTGTAGTTATCGCCAAAAGCCATGACCTGTGCGAGGTCGATGCCAAGGATGCGGCACACGCACTGCACCCCGATGCCCTTGTTGGCAAAGGTGGTATCGATCCAGAACGGCCCCGCCACGGCGCAGTTGGCCTGTTTCCAGCGGGGCACAAAGCGCTCCACATAGTTCTCCACACCCTCGTGCAGGTACACCGACACCTTGGTGATGTCCTCCGGCACCTCGGCGGGGCTGTGAATGATCTGGTAGTGGTTGCCCACGAACTGCACCCGCTGCAGCATGCCAAGACCGCGCTCCATCAGGTAGGCGGTGTTCTGGCCGGAGAGCATCACCTCGCCCTGCCCCTCGCTGCGGGTCCACATATCGTTGGCAATCTCCTCTGCCAGCGCCCGCGGCATGGGATTTTTGGCGATGCACTGTTCTTCCTGAAAGATGGTGCCGCCGTTTTCACAGATAAACACACAGCAGTCCGCCACCGGTGCAAAAAGCTTGCGCAGGCTGGTATACTGCCGCCCGGAGGCCGGGCAGAACCAGATGCCCCGCTGATGCAGCGCCCGGATCTGTTCGAATATTTCGCCCTCCAGTTCCTTTTTGCCGTATTGCAACAGCGTACCGTCAATATCGCTGCAAACCAGTCTGATGTCCATGGCTGTTATTCCCTTTCCGTTTTTTCTTATTTTACCACGGTTTTCCGCTGCGGAAAAGCCCCGGGCACAGCTTTTGTGTCCTTCCCCTGTACCGCGCTCAGCGCTTGGGCTGGTAGTGCATACTGGACACATTATAAATCGTAACAAAGGCCTTTGGGTCCTCGCGGTTGATAAAGTTCATCAACTTCTGATACTCGTTTTTGTCCACGATGGTAATGATCTCGTTGTGCTTTTCAAAGTTATATGCACCGATGGCCTCGTACATGGTGGCACCGCTGTGCAGGTCGTTGATGATGAACTGCCGCAGCGCCTCCTCCTTCTCGGTAATGATGCACACCCGGCGCTTGATGCTGTTATCGAAGATGAAATGATCCAGCACAATGCCGTTGAAGTAGGTGCCAAGAATGCTCAGAACAACGGTCTTTTTATCGTAGACAAGAGCGGCAGAGAGTGCCACACACATGCCCGAAAGGGACATGGCCTTGCCCAGCTCCATGTGCAGGTACTTGTTCATGATCTTTGCCACGATATCCAGCCCGCCGGAGGATGCGTTGCGGTTGAACAGGATGCTCAGACCCACGCTGACCACCAGAATATAGCACAGCACATCCAGTTCCTGACTATCGGTCATGGAGCCAAAATCCGGGAACAAACGCTCAAAAAGCCCCAGAAACACCGGCAGCATCACGCTGGTATACACGGTTTTTGCGCCAAACTCCCTGCCGCAGGTGAAAAACCCGATGATGAGCAGCACGATATTCAGCACCATAGTAATAGCCGAAAGCGGCAGCGGTACAAAATTAGAAAGCACGATGCCAAGGCCGGAAATACTGCTGACGGATGTATGGCTGGGAACCAGAAAAAAATAGACCGCCGCTGCAATAATGGCGACCGCCACGGTCAGGATGGCCATCTCCTTGGCAATTGCAGGGTAGTTCAGCTTCTTGTTTGTCATTGTTGCTCCTCCAAGCTTTTGTTTTCAGCATTCAGTATACCATGCTTTGCGCTTGCAGGAAAGCACCGGGCGCAAAATAACAAGGCCGCCGCACAAAACGCTGTGCAGCGGCCTTGCCACCTTATCAAAATTCGTCTTCCGGGTCGCCGCGCTCCGGCATGGTGCGCATCTCCCGCACCAGCATGGCACGCAGATGATACTTGCGCTGCTCCTGCTCGGTCTCCGAACTGGTGCGCAGCTCCACCGTACCGTCAGGGCGGCTTTCGCCCGTGTACAGCGGAATGCGCACCACAGCCTGTGTGCCTTTTTCGGGCGCAGGCTCCAGCTGTAAGCTCCAGTCCGTCCGGCGGCAGCACTCCCGGCAGAGCAGCAGTCCCAGCTGCGCCCCGCCCAGAAAGCTGCGGCGGTTTTCCAGTGCTGCCTGTACATCCTCACCGGGCAGACCGCAGCCATCGTCGGTGACGGTCAGCTGCCAGCCGCTCTCGGTGCGGCGCAGCGCAATGCAGACGCTGCCGCCCTCCCGGCTGGCGTGCAATGCATTGGAGAGCAGATGCAGGCACAGCAGCTCCGCATCTCTGCGGTCTGCCATTACGCAGCAGGCAGTACACCCGCCGTAGTCCAGCCGGATATCCACCCCAAGCTGCGCCCGGATCATATCAGACTGCGCCGCCACCTGCTGCAAAAGCTCACACAGGTCAATGGGGTACAGCTGCGGCTTTGTGTCCTCGCGCAGAAACTCCAGCAGGGTGATCGCCTCGGTGAGGGTGCGGTCCAGCTGTATGGCAGCGGTGTCGATATCTGCCACCGCCTGCCGGGTAGACTCGTCTGCACCGGTGCGGTCAAAATGCTGCTCCAGATATTCACAGTTGCGTCCGATCAGCGCCAGCGAACGGAAGCAGACCTCCTCGACCCGCTTGCGCTGCTCTGCGGTGATAGACCGCGTTTCTGTCTTTTGCTGCTCCATTGCTCTGCCTCCCCGGGCGATGCCATTTTTCTAAAGGAACGCCGCCGTGTTCCAAAGCCGTATGCAAGCCTTACAGGCGGGTGGATGGCACTTTTTGCCGCAACACAACGTCCCTGACCGCGTAGATCAGCTTGCCAGTGGTAGGTTTGCCGCTGCCCAGCCTTGTATCGGCCTTAAACGCCAGCCACGCAAGAGGCGGCTTTTCCTCCAGCTGATCCACCATCCGGCGGATGCCGCTTTCCACAGCAGCGACCGATGTATCAAACTGCTCGCTCACCGCCTGCAAGATTTCCTTGCGGATCGCCAGCTTCTGGCTGGTGCTGCATGCGATGCCGACCGCGCAGGATAGATATCCAGCGTTGACATCCCCCTGCGGGATGCCCCACGCCGCATACAGCTGGCTGCACCGCTGCTCCAGCTGCCGGTTCTGCCGCCCGGGCATCCGGTAAAGCTGCCACAACAGCCTTTTCAGCTCGGTGCCCTCTACGCAGTAGCACCCCTCGCGGAGCTTTTGCAACGCCGTGCCGCTGCTGCGGCCATGGCTCTGTATCAGAAGCATCGGCCGCTCCTTCAGCTGATAAAACTGCCGGACAAATTGCTCCGCAGGCAGATCCGTCAGCTCGCTGCAAAGCACCACGGCATCATAACGGACACCCTGCCGCAGCTGTGCCAGCAGCTTTTCGCCGCTGCAAAAGCAGGTGCAGTCAATGGCGGTTCCCTGCTCCTGCAAATAACGCTTCTGGACACGCAGTTCTTTCAGATCATAGCTTGCAAGGGCGACTTGCAGTTGGGCTGTTCGCTCACTGTTCACGCCATGCGCCGCCTTTCTCGCCTACCAGCCCGGCAGCTGTCAGGTCTGTGACCGCATCCCGCCAGAGCTCCGGCTGAACTCCATTTTCACACAAGTAGCGCAGGAGCCGGTAACAGAACTCCGGCGCTGCCGCAACATGCTGACTGACGATCTGCTGTCGGCTGCCGATCTGGCACAGGGTCAGCCGACAGCCTTGTGTGCCCTCTACCTCCATGGCATACACCAGCGTATACGCCTGCTGCAAACCATCAATGGCAGAATACTGCCGGATCATAGGTGAAAATGTACGTTCCATTTCAGTTCCTCCTTACTACAAGGGCCAAATTTTTTCTGCCTTGTTTATCCTTTTATTATTGTATAATTGTATAAAGCAGGAGAAACTGTTACAATCCTAAAGAAGTGTTGTTCCGACAGCCTTTCAGGTAATATAACGCCGTTTTTTCCGGCGCAGCCTGTCTGCCAGCTTTAGAATATCACGTTCAGCCTGTAAATTCAACCGGTATCTTTTTCCGCTTTTCTTTTTTGCCCCGTCCTTTCGGCAAAACCGCTGCCCGGGCGCAAAAGTGCCGCAGCTTCAGCATTCCTACGGAATAATTTCACGGTTTCTTCATTTTTATTTGCTAAACTAAATTAGATATTGTCTGCAAATGTTTCCTACTTTTAAACCACAGGCAGCAGCGCCCGGCGGCGCAGTACCGGAAAGGCACATCTATGCTCAAGCTCAAACAGATCAACAAAGAATATAAGACCGGCGAGCTGGTGCAGCACGCACTGAACAACGTCAGTCTGAACCTGCGGGACAACGAATTTGTGGCCATTCTTGGCCCCAGCGGCTCCGGCAAGACCACCCTGCTGAACATCATCGGCGGTCTGGATCGCTACGACAGCGGCGATCTGGTCATCAACGGCATCTCCACAAAAAAATACACAGACCGCGACTGGGACTCCTACCGGAACCACACCATCGGCTTTGTGTTCCAGAGCTATAACCTGATCCCCCACCAGACCGTGCTGGGCAACGTAGAGCTAGCACTGACCATCTCAGGCGTTTCCAAGGCCGAGCGCCGCCGCCGTGCCGCCGCTGCGCTGGAGCAGGTGGGGCTGGGCAACCAGCTGCACAAGCACCCCGGCGAGATGTCCGGCGGGCAGATGCAGCGCGTGGCCATTGCCCGCGCACTGGTGAACAACCCCGACATCCTGCTGGCCGATGAGCCCACCGGCGCACTGGACAGCGAGACCAGCATTCAGGTGATGGAACTGCTCAAGGAAGTGGCGCGGGACCGTCTGGTGGTCATGGTCACCCACAACCCGGAGCTTGCCGAGCGCTACGCCACCCGCATCGTAAAGCTGAAGGACGGCGTGATCCGCTCCGACACCATGCCCTACGAACCCGAGGACGAGGCTGCTGCCGTTGCCCCCGTGCACCGGAACATGGGGCACTCCTCCATGTCCCTGCTCACCTCCCTTTCCCTCAGTTTCAACAATCTGCTCACCAAAAAGGCACGCACCCTGCTCACCGCCTTTGCCGGTTCCATCGGTATCATCGGCATTGCGTTGATCCTTTCCCTTTCCAACGGTGTGAGCCGCTATATCAGCAACATGGAAAAATCCACGCTGGCCGCCTACCCGCTGCAGATCAGCAACACCGGCGTAGATCTGGCCAGCATGATGGACCCGGACACCTACACCAGCGTCTCGTCCGGCTCCTCCTCCGCGCCGGAGGGCATGGTCACGGTGAGACAGCTGCTGTCTCAACTGAACATCGGCGCTGCCAGCAACGATCTGCGCTCGCTGAAGGCATATCTGGACAGTGACGCCTGTACCATCCGAGACAACGCCACGGTGGAATACACCTACACCCCTGATCCGCTGATCTACCGCCAGAACCCGGACGGCACCGTGCAGAAGCTGAACCCGGACACCACCTTTTCCGATATCGCCAGTGAGAACACCTCGGTGACCAGCCTTATGACCTCCATGGCCAGCCCCTATGTGTTCTGCGAAATGGCCGAGACCCCCGCCCTGTACGAGGATCAGTATGATGTCAAGGCCGGCCGCTGGCCGGAAAAGTACAACGAGCTGGTGCTGACCCTGAACGCGGACGGTAGCGTTTCGGACTATGCGCTGTACGCCATGGGTCTGCGGGATCAGGCCGAGCTGGACAAGATCTTACAGCAGTATGCGCAGAACCAGAAGATCGACCTGCCCACGGACTACGGCACCTATACCTATGACGATTTTCTGGGCATGACCTTCAAGCTTGTCAACAAGGCCGACTGCTATGTCTACGACACTGAGCACAATATCTGGCTGAGCAAGCTGAATGATGAAGCTTACATGCAGCAGCTGGTGGCCGACAGCGAGGAGCTGACCATTGTCGGCATCGTGCAGCCCAAGGCAGACGCCACCTCCACTATCCTGCACAGCGGTCTGGACTACCTGCACGACCTGACCTATTACGTCATTGATCAGGCGGCCAACAGCGAGATCGTGCGCCAGCAGCTGGCAGACCCGGACATCAACGTGCTGACCGGCGAACCCTTCGACGCTGCCGGAAACAGCATGCTGGATATCGCCTCTCTGTTCTCGGTGGACACGGACGCCCTCAAGGACGCTTTCCAGTTCGACACCAGCGCCCTGCACTTTGATCTGGACGGCGCATTCGACCTGACCGACGATTCCTTCGATCTTGCCACCCTCATCGACCCTTCCAGCTTCAAATTGGACCTCAGCGGGCTGCCGCTGCCGGACATGGAGATGGACATGGGCGAGCTGTTCGACGGCGTAGAGCTGAATATCTCTCAGGACGGCTTACAGACGCTGATGAAAAAGATCCTGAACGGCTACAAGCGCTATCTCATCAGCAACGGCCTGCTGAATCTGGATAAGATCGGTTTTTCCTCCTATATGCAGACCGAGGCCTTCCAGACGCTTCTTGCCGAATCCATGGGTGACCTGCTGGACACCTCCGGGCTGGAGGAGCAGTTTGCCGGTACCCTCCAGCAAAATCTGCAGACCGTGATGGAGACCTACTCCGTCCAGCTGGGCGAGGCGCTGCAGACCCAGCTCACCGCCGCTTTGCAGGAGCAGATGGGTCCCGCCATCCAGAAGCTGGCCGGGCAGCTGGAGCAGAAGATCGCGCAGGCCATCCAGAGCAATATTGCGCAGCTGAGCACGCAGGTGGAAAGTGCACTCAAGATCGACCCCGCCGTGTTCCAGCAGGCCATTCAGATCAACATGACCGGCTCCGACCTGACCGAGATGATCAAAAGCACCCTGCTCTCCTCCGCTTCCAGCTACGAAAAGATTTTGGACGACCTCGGCTATGCGGACTACGCAAAGCCCGATGCCATCTATATCTACCCCAACAGCTTTGACACCAAGGCGCAGGTGGTGAACGAGCTGGACGCCTACAACGCCGCCATGCGGCAGCAGGGCGAAGAGGATAAGGTGATCCACTATACCGATATGGTGGGCACTCTGATGAACTCGGTCACCGAAATCGTGGGCATGGTCAGCAATGTGCTGGTGGCCTTTGTGGCTATCTCGCTGGTGGTGTCCTCCATCATGATCGGCGTCATCACCTATATCAGCGTGCTGGAGCGCCGCAAGGAGATCGGCATTCTGCGCGCCATCGGTGCCTCCAAGCACAACGTCTCGCAGGTGTTCAACGCCGAGACCTTTATCATCGGCCTGTGTTCCGGCGTGATGGGCGTGGTGCTCTGCCTGCTGCTGCTCATCCCCGGCAATATGCTCATCCACCACATCGCGGGCGATGTGAACGTGGTAGCCTCGCTGCCGCCGCAGGCCGCGCTGATCCTGATCGTTCTGGCCACTCTGCTTACCATGCTGGGCGGCGTGATCCCCGCCCGCAGCGCCGCAAAGAGCAACCCTGTCAAAGCGCTGCGCTCTGAGTAAACTATTCCGCATTCAAATCCCTGCTGTGCTCTGTGTGCAGCAGGGATTTTGCATTCCGGCCCGGCTTGTGCTACAATAGAAAAAACTTCATTTCAAAGGAGCCTTTCCATGCCTGTCATTCACGAGATCACCGACCTTACCGCCCCGGAGCTGGACATCTACGCCCGGCTCACGCAGGCGCAGCTGCGCAACCGGCTGGAGCCGGAAAAGGGCATCTTTATCGCCGAAAGCCCCAAGGTGATCGCCCGGGCGCTGGACGCCGGTTACCAGCCTCTTTCCCTGCTGATGGAGCGCAAGCAGATCACCGGCCCGGCACAGGAGATTTTGACCCGCTGCGGCGATGTGCCGGTATATACCGCTGACCGGGAGCTGCTGGCACAGCTCACCGGCTTTGCGCTGACCCGGGGCGTGCTGTGTGCCTTCCGCCGTCCTGCGCCCCGCACGGTGGAGCAGGTTTGCGCCCATGCCCGCCGGGTGGCTGTGCTGGAGGGCATCGTGGATTCTACCAACGTAGGCGCTATCTTCCGCAGCGCTGCCGCGCTGAACATGGATGCCGTGCTCGTCACCCCCTCCTGCTGCGACCCGCTGTGCCGCCGCGCGGTGCGGGTAAGCATGGGCACCGTGTTTCAGGTGCCGTGGGCGCAGATCGGCACCTGCCCTGCCGACTGGCCGGAAAACGGCAGTGCCCAGCTCCACGCGCTGGGATTCAAGACCGCTGCCATGGCGCTGAGTGACCGCTCGGTCAGCATCGACGACCCCGCCCTTGCCGCCGAGCCAAAGCTTGCCATCGTGCTGGGCACCGAGGGCGATGGGCTGGCCAATAGTACCATCGCCGCCTGCGATTACACCGTAAAGATCCCCATGTCCCACGGGGTAGATTCCCTCAACGTAGCCGCCGCCAGCGCCGTGGCCTTCTGGCAGCTCGGCCGCTTGTAAGTCCCCTGCTCGCGCTCTCCGAAATTGCTTGACAAACGCCCCAAAACGCGGTACACTATCAGCGTCACATCATGGGTCTATAGCTCAGCTGGGAGTGCAAGCGTTGCATTCCCGATCTGGTGTTATAGCTCATTTACCCCCATTCGAAATTGGGTGCTTTTTTGTGGGCTCGTAGCTCAGTTGGGAGTGCAAGCGTTGCATTCCCGATCTGGTGTTATATACCACGCGCCCCCAAGCGGTTTTTGGGGGCTTAAATATGGGCTCGTAGCTCAGTTGGGAGAGCGTTCGGTTCGCATCCGAAAGGTCGAGGGTTCGACTCCCTTCGAGTCCATAAAACGCCGTATCGTGTTAAACGATACGGCGTTTCTTTTTGCCGTTCTTTGCAAAATCGTGCATCATTCGTCTTGACAGCGCAAAGTGACGTGTGCCGAACTTTTCGGCATAATGTTCATAGCTTCACCAGAAGTTTTGTCAAAAACGACGATTCCCCCATTCGGAGTACCCAGCCCCCTAACGGGTGCTTGTTTAAGGTCCGTTTTCCGCCCACTCGGAGTACGCACCGAGAGTGAATGACTCTTAAATTCTTCAAACTCCTCCAGTGGAACATTGAGGATAAACACCAATCGTAACAGATTTCTCCTTGTTCTCATCAAACTCATTCTCTGCATCGTAGCCATAGTAATCAGCCAATTTCAGAACACGGTCAGCAATAAAGTCCTTACGGGTACGGTTAGATTCCACGATTGCTTCGATCAGATTTTCCGGAACATCTGCATAGTTTGCCAGCAGCTGCTTGGTATCTTTCGGCAGGCAATACCCGCCGCCCGATGTCAAGTCTTGGACAACTTTTTTCACAAATAAATTTGAAAAATCGCAAAAAAATAAGCCCTACAAGGTTTTCAGTCGGTTCCGAACCGATCTGAGCCTTGTAGGGCTTAACTGTTTTCTCTATATGATTTTATCTTAGACTGCCTGCAGTGGAGTGTTTTCCATCACTTTCTTAAACTGCTCCACTGTCATTTTTGCCTTTTCAGCGGCACGTTCCATTTTTAAATCGCCGTCTCGAACAAGCTGCACCAGCATCCGCATCTCACCAATGCTAATGCCTTCTTCTCTGCCTTCGGCCTTTACGCCCTGACTAAGGTTGCACATAACAAGCACCTCTCTTTCCAGATCTTCGTTCATTGCAA
>OGZG01001664.1_pt1 | contig 16362 bp, 18 predicted proteins | sample 1576781 | NCBI WGS metagenome assembly OGZG01 (sample SAMEA3541502, study PRJEB24748) | human gut metagenome | biome: human gut; feature: human-associated habitat; material: faeces | place: China | collected 2012 | reverse complement strand
TAGAAAGAAGGTACTAAATTTTTAACAAAAGACGATCCGCGCTACTTCGGCCTGCATGATATGGCCATTGGGCCGGTGGCCTGCGGTGGGCGCGCCGCGCTGAAGGCGCTGCTGCTCAATGGCCGCCCCATCGTGGAAGACGACGCCATTCCCGGTCTCGACCTTGACGCGATGCGCCACGACGCGCTGGCGGCCGTCCGTACCCTCCAGCAGCGCGCCGCTGTTTAACTGATAACAGGATAATGACGATGAACGCAACCACTCAGAATCAACGCTACGCCTTACAGGAACTGGAAAAAGAGGCGCTGATGGGCGCCCAGGGCGAAGAGACCTTCGCCCGCGAAGTGCGCTGTATCGACCTGTCGAACTTTGCCGAAAGAAAAAATGACATTGCCGAACAACTGTGGGAGGCGGCGGTGGAGATCGGCTTCTTCCAGGTCAGCCACCACGGTATTCCGCTGGCGGATATCCGCCATGCGTTCAGCATGACCGAGGCGTTTTTCGACCTGCCCGACGAGGTGAAGCGCCAGTATCCGCTGGCCGGCAACGCCGGCTGGGAAAGCAAAGCGCAGGTTCGGCCATCGACCCGCACGCCGGATCAAAAAGAGTCGTATCAGATCACCCGGCCGCTGATGGCCGGGCGCTGGCCCAGCGATCGGGAGTTGCCAGCATTCAAGCAGACGATGCTCGGGTTTGAATCGCAGTGCTGGCAGCTGGGGATGAAGATCCTCTCCTGCTTTGCTTTGAAGCTCGGTTTTCCGGAATCGTTTTTCACCACCGCGCACGATCCGCAGCGAGACACCTACCAGAGCACCTTGCGCATGCTGCATTACTATGCGACCGAGCAGTCGCAGCAGGGGATGTGGCGGGCCGGCGCGCACACCGATTTTGACTGTCTGACGCTGCTGTTCCAGCGCCCCGGCCAGGGTGGCCTGCAGGTTTGTCCCGGTAAAGACCGCGAAAGCCAGCAGTGGACCAGCATTGAACCGCGGGAGGAGGTGATCACCTGCAATATCGGCGATATGCTGATGCGCTGGAGCGACGACCAGCTGCCGTCTAACTTCCACCGGGTGAAAAATCCGCTGCCCCACGAATATCAGGGGCCGCGCTACAGCCTGGCGTTTTTCTGCCAGGCCAATAAAGATGTCGAGATCCTCGGGCCGCAGAGAAAGTACCCGCCCATCAGCGCCGAGGATTATCTGCAGCAGCGGATCCAGGCGAATTTCGCCAAAGGGTAAGATGCGCTCTTGAATGGTATACCTGCCGCCGGCTTTCGCTGGCCGGGCGGCAGGATATCCGGCGCTGAGCTTTTCAGCTACCGTGTTAAGTTGCCTGGTGTCACTGAAATATCTGAAGAACATCCCCCTAAGCGTCAGCAGCAAGCTACCTTGGTTAAGGCCCTGAAAATCACGTCCTTTACGTCGTAAACGCCGTAAAGCCAGCTCACCGGGGTTAAAGGGATTACCTTAACTTCTTTATTGCTGTTAGTGGGTTAAGGCTAACCAGGGCAGGGGGACCGAATTTATAGCTCGGTAACCGGCTACACCGGGCTTTCGGCGCCATGTGACTCCACAGACACATGTAACCTCATCTGGCACCTCCATGCCGCTGACGCGGCATTCAGAAGCTTCCCGATGCTGTAGGTGTTAACGTCTGCTTTGTGCCAGAAGCGGACGTTTCAGAAGCCAGCTGTTTCCAATAACAGACGTATTATCGAACCGGAAACTCATATTTTTTAGGTTCGAAAGGCAACAAACCATTTTCACGGAGTTATTTCTGTTGAAACCAGCGTTTAATGCCCGATGACGCAGAGTCAATAGCGCCTGCCAGATAGCCCGAGAATTGCGGCGACCATTCACTGGCGATACCAGTCATCTCGCCAGACCACTCTCCCCTGGTGGGAAGTTGCTCAGGCGTTACGTGCCCTACCTCCTGCAGGAGATCAAATTCCGTCGCAGTAAACGGATCGGCCGCCCAGTCTTTAATATATTCAGCTTCGGGTTCTGCCGCATCCTGTCCAAATAAGCGTACAAGCTGCTCCCGGCAAAGGCCTTTGAGCACAGCTTCGCTGACAGTCCATCTCGATTTTGCCGGTACGCCAATAAAACCAAAAATCGCCGTTTTGCCCGAATCTGGCTCGGATACGTCATGGATCTCTACCATTGGCCCCACGCGGCTTCCTGCATTCCCTGAAAGCTGCCGCTCATGCAATATGTCTGTTTTATATACAGCGACATATTTTGCATGGGGAGCCATCCATGTCGGGATTTTCCGCCAGTTTGACAGTACCTGTTCCGGCATCGCCGGTCTGAAATCTATTTTAGCTGCCAGGGCAGGAGGCAAAGCGAGGAAGACATGCTCACCGGAAAATACGGCTTTTTTACTGCCTTCGGACCGGGTATGGATCTGCACTTCCTTGCCAGCCCGGGAAACCGCCACCACCTGATGGCCGGTTTTAATCTTCTCAGCCGGGATCTGACTTTTAAGTGCCGCCGTCAGCGCCTGCATTCCTCCCTTCAGCCTGAAAGACGCCGGGGAGCTCTCCCATGCCGGGTAGCGTTCGGGGGGCGAATCCAGCTGGCGTTCGTAGAGCATGTCACCCGGACGGCCGTGCGACATTACCGGAAGATTAAGCCGCTCGATCAGTTGCGCGAAGTCCGGTTGAATATCAGGCCAGAACCACGCTGCTCCCATATCTACATGAATGCCAGCGGAGGTGCCCGCCAGTTCCAGGCCAGACAGCACGCGCCCGCCCGTTCTGTCACGAGCCTCAAGGATCACATAATCAACACCCGCTTTTTCAAGCAGCGTGGCGGCATAAAGGCCGCTTATGCCCGCACCAATGATAACAGTGCTCTGCTTCATAATGTCGCTCCGCTCAGGGTTGTCGGGCTGAGATGTCCCGTTTTCAGATAAAAAAGTGCGCCAGAGGCGGTGGCCATAAGAGCAGGCATATCACCCGGCGGAAACCGCAGCCAGCTTCCTGCCCCATAGCAACCTTCCGGCGCATGGAGTTCCCCCTGCAGAAGAAGGATCTCTGCTCCGCCAACAAGCGGTGCACAGAAGATCCGCTCGCCCGGGGCAATTTTCTGAAGCAGAACGGTTTCTGAGGTGCCGGAGAATAAAGGGCAGACTTGTCTTTGCGGCTGACCGTGCCAGTTAGCTGCCTCCTGCGTATTTATCCTGACCGGATGGCGTTCATCGGCAGACATCTGGCGCAGCTTGACGAAAATGATTGTGCCGTCGCGACTTGAGGGCTGGTGAGAAGAACCGTCCGGGCTGCGCAGATACCAGCCGGCAGGATAGTTGACCCCGTTTTCGGTAAAAGTCCCCTCGAGCACCAGAATCTCCTCTCCGCCGGGATGGCAGTGTGCGGGAAATTCGGATCCGGGCGCATACCGGACAAGGCTGGTTGCGCGGGCCTGCTCGCGACCAATCCGGTCAAGCATCACGCGCTTAACGCCGGGCTGGGGAGAAGGTATCCACTGATAATCGTCCGGAGTAACGATCGCACGCTGCGAAAAATCAGAATTCAGTAACATCATAGTGAGTGATTAGACGGCCATGGAGGGGGCCGTCTGCAGGCCTATTTGTTCGGCAGATTATCGTACACATCCAGAGCTCGCGCGGTATACGTCAGCGCTGCGCCGGTATTCAGGTTAATGGCAACGGCCAGCGCTTCGGCGATCTCTTCGCGCGTGGCACCGTGCTTGACCGCAGCGTCCACGTGTACAGCCAGGCATCCGTCACAGCGGGTGGTGACGGCCACCGCCAGTGCAATCAGTTCATGGGTTTTGGGATCGAGGTGCTTGTTTTCTGACGCCCCTTTGTCCATCTGCTGAAAACCTTTCATAAACTCTGGCTGCAGTTTGCCAAATTTGCCGATGGTGGCGAGCAGGCCACTGCGATATTCATTCCAGTTTAAGAACATTGAAAACTCCGGTTATTTTTTGTCTCAGAAAAATCATTACATGACGTCGAAAATACGTACGTCAGGTGCGCTGTTTAAATAGGGTTTTAATCCTGCAACGACATCCTGCGTGAACAGCGGACTGTCAAGGTATGCCTGCGCCTGCGCTACAGTCGTAAAGCCGTGCAGCACCTGGACATCCTCATCACGGACAAGCAGCTCTTTAGAGGCGGCACCCTCGATGGTGGTCAGAAACGGGGTTTTGTATTTCTGGTATACCCCCGCGGCTGCCGCACGGTTTTCATTACTGATATCCAGGGTGATTTGCAGATAAGCCATCGTTCTCTCCTTCGCTCAGGGTTGAGGTAACACGCCCGTTTAAAAACCCGGCCTGTATTACCTTTCGTTGAGGGCGATTATCAGAAAGCCAGACAGCTTCAACAAATCAGATAATCTTGCGGAGCAGAGAAGAAATTCTACGTCGTGGTTTGGCAGGGAATAAAGCATCACGCGGCTGGACTGATTGCCGGGACAGCGTGATGCCTGATGAGGCAGTTTATGAACGGTCTGAAACGACATCCTGAAGAAGCCAGTCATGGAAAACTTTTACTTCATCACGCATTACATTCTGCTGCGGGGTGACCAGATAATAAGACCACTTGAGCGGCCACCGGTGGTCAGGATGCAACTGGACCAGCTGTCCGGTTTCGATAAGCTTTTTCACCAGAGCGTATCGCACGATGGCCACGCCTCTGCCGCTCAGGGCCGACAGAATCACCGCTGAGGTGGAGTTAATATGCAGCCCGCTTTCCAGCGCTTCGGGGGCACCGACCGCCATCAGGACATCATTCCATGACGGAAAATCCGCCCCCGGGTGGGGCGTGTCATCGTGAATGAGTTTTTGCGTGGCGAGCCATTCACTGCAGGCCATTTTCCCGGACGGCACCAGGTGGGGACTGCAGACCAGCACCGCTTCCTCATCCATCAGCCAGGTTTTATTCACGCCAGGCCAGTCGCCCTGTCCGCAGCGAATACCGATATCCGCCTCGCCGTGTGACACGTCCATCAGCTTTTCCGTGACGTTAAGCCGCAGATCGATATTTTCGTGCGTTTCCGAAAACCGGTTCAGGCGATCCATCAGCCAGTTCATCATCAGTACCTGCGACGCCGTCACCACCACCACCGAGCGCGAGCGGCGACCACGAAGCTTGTTTAATCCGGTTTCAAGTTTGTCGAGCCCCTGCGTGATGTCATGGAGTGCCTCCTGCGCTTCGTCAACCAGCGTCAGCCGCTCTTTTCCTGAGCGGGTGCGGTGAAGAAGCGGGTGTCCTACCCAGTCTTCCAGCGAGCGTACCAGCTGGCCTACTGCGGCGGGCGTAACGCCCAGCTCCTGAGCCGCGCCGGTAAAGCTGCCATGCCTGGCGGTGGCTTCAAAAGCGTGCAGCCATTTAAGTCGGTTTAGCGATCGCATTGTGGTCATCCTGATGCATTATTTTCCTCAGTATACGCCAGCGAGAAAGATTTTCTTTCCTGGGTCGCAATTTCTTCTCAGTCGTCAATCAGAGGCCCGGGTGGCATTCTGATTTCACACGATGAGGAGCGCGGCTTTTCATCAATGACAACCATATGAATTCAAAGAGGTTAGCGATGAACGCATCTTTTGCCGGTAAAAAACTGTTAGTGGTCGGTGGTACAAGCGGTATGGGCTTCGAAACGGCGAAGCTGGTTCTGAAAAACGGTGGCAGCGTTGTGCTGGTTGGCAATCGTCAGGACAAAGCCGAGCAGGCCCGCCAGGCGCTGGCTGCAGACGGTCAGGTTTCCATCATCGTTGCCGACCTGATGAAAGAAGAAGGTATGCAGCACGTGGTGAATACCATTAATGCCGAACACAAAGATATTAGCCTGCTGGTCAATGCGGCTGGCGTATTTTTCCCGAAACCGTTCACCGAACATGAAACGTCAGACTATGACATGTACATGAGCATTAACCGCGCGACGTTCTTTATTACCCGTGACGTGGTGCGCAATATGGTCGAAGCCGGCATTAAAGGCTCCATCGTTAATATCGGTTCCATGTGGGCACAGCAGGCCATCGGTGCCACTCCGTCTTCAGCTTACTCAATGGCAAAAGCGGGTCTGCACGCGCTGACCAAAAACCTGGCCATTGAGCTGGGTGAAAAAGGGATCCGCGTGAATGCGGTGTCTCCGGCCGTTGTTCACACGCCAATTTACGAAGGCTTCATTCCGAAAGACGACGTGAAGGACGTGATGAGCAGCTTTGACAGCTTCCACCCGATCGGTCGCGTGGGTACCCCGGTCGATATCGCGGAAACCGTTGCTTTCCTGCTTTCTGACAAGACTGGCTGGGTCACCGGCGCTATCTGGGATATTGATGGTGGCGTAATGGCTGGCCGTAACGCCTGATGACCATGCCGCACGCGCTTACCCGCGTGCGGCACTGGAGTAATTATGCAAATCCAGACCGTGCATTATGACCTTGTCACCTCATGGCAGGGGGGCATGGCCAGCCGGACGCTCTGCCAGTCCTTTTCCGCAGACAACGCTTCGCCGGCCCTGCAAAGTCATGTTATCGATTCCGATGAACCGGTTTCGCTTGGTGGCGAAGGGCTGGCTCCTGACCCCCAGGAGCTGATGCTCGCTGCGTTTAACGCCTGCATAATGGCCGCCTTTATTCTCGAAGCCAGGGCTGAAGGTCTCGCCCTTACGCATCTTGAAATTCACACTGACGGGCACCTTCCGAAGGGTATACCGGCCTCCGGTGACAGACCTGCAGAGGATGCCTCCGGCAGGCTTGTGTATGTCATCCACGTAAGCGGTAGCGGCACGGTGCATCAGTTTGAAGGGGTCCATCAGCGGGTGATTGACTCCTCCCTGAACCGGTGGTTACTGGCCCAGAATATGCTGATCGAAGGTGACTTAATACTGAGCTGACGCGGCTGGATTGTTTTGTTCAACAGGAAAAAATGATATGACCACACCAAGAGTAACCCCCTGGCAGGATGAAGAGCCCGTTGACGCCAATCTTCTCAACGCGATAAAGGCCCGTCGGCCCGGCGGAAAACTGATAGGTATTGACCGGGTATTACTGAAGAGTGCCCCCCTGGCCACGGGCTGGAACGAACTGATGGTACGGGTACGTCAGGAATTTTCGCTCAGCCTTGAATACCGGGAACTGATCATGCTGCGCGTTGCCTGGCTGAATAAAGCAGAATTTGAATGGAACGTGCACTACCCTGCCTATCTGGATGCAGGCGGAACGGCTGAAAAAGCAGAAGCCCTGCGGTTATCCTCCGCGCCACACATCTTTAATGACACCGAAACGTTGCTGATACATCTTACGGACCAGTCCACCCGGAACGTCGTGGTTGAGGAGAACATCATCGGGGCGCTGAAAAGCCTGTTAGGTGAAAAAGAGACCGTGGAAGCGGTTGCTACTGTCGCCGCCTATAACATGGTATCCCGTTTTCTCGTCGCCCTTGCCATCTGATATCCCTACTTTTTCCGGTGCAATTTATGAATAAAAAATATCGCGCTATGCAGATCGTTGCCCCCGGGGTGCTGGAAATGACAGAGCGGCCGGTACCCGCTCCCGGCCCGGATGAGGTGCTCATCAGAATTGAAGCATGCGGCGTATGCGGTGCCGATCTCCGGGACGCGGAAAAAGCGCCGCAGGCGGGCCAGCCCGGCCGTATACCGGGACATGAAATTGTCGGATTTATTGCCCGGAAAGGGAACAGGGTACCCGATATCTGGCAAACCGGTCAGCGGGTTGGCATCGGGCGTCTGGGGGGATACTGTCAGCACTGCAAACCCTGTCGCAGCGGGCTTTTTCACCTCTGTGAAAACCAGCTTACGCCAGGACTCAGCTGCGATGGCGGCTACGCAGAGTACGTTGTCATGCGGCATACCGCGCTGATAGCCATCCCCTCCGCGCTCTCTTCCGTACATGCAGCGCCGATCCTTTGCGCCGGTACCGCAACCTTCAACGCACTGCGTAATTCTGGCGCCAGAGCGGGCGACAGAGTGGCGGTTCTCGGAATGGGTGGCCTTGGCCACATGGCCGTTCAGTACGCCCGTAAAATGGGGTTTGACGTTACGGTGGTGGCGCGCGGTAGCGAAAAAGAACGAGCGGCCATTGAGCTGGGTGCGCATCACTACATCGATACACTTAAGGAAAACGCATCAGAACGTCTGAAAAATGACGGCGGTGTGGATTTTATTGTGGCAACGGCACCGGATTCAGAAACGGTATCAGCCCTTCTGTCCGCCCTCGCCCCCCGGGGAAAAGCGATCCTGCTGGGTACCGGACAAACGCCGGTGCAGGTCACGCCGGGTATGATGATCGGCGCTGAACGTACCCTGACAGGATCCTTCGTCAGCACACCGGCGCAAACCGAGCGCGCACTACAGTTCAGCCACCTCTTTCAGACGTTGCCTGTCACTGAACTGCTGCCATTTGAAAGGGCAAATGAGGCGCTCAGCAGACTGAAGCAGGGTCTGGCGCGATACCGGATAGTGCTCACCATGAATCAGGATAATTAATCACATGTCCGCAGAACATTTCCTGCCCGTTGCAGATCAGAAAAATAATATTATACGCCTGTCGGCCGCACAGGCTCTCGCCGGTGCTAACTCCGTCGTCTTTTATGCCACAGGGGCAATTGTGGGTAATGCGATTGCACCTGCCAGTTCGCTGGCCACCCTGCCCATCACCATGTTTGTTCTGGGGATGGCGGCCTGCATTCTGCCGTTAGGCTCATTGGCGCGGAAAAATGGTCGTAAAACTGCCTTTATGGTCGGCACCGGAGCAGGCGTCATCACCGGCCTGACGGCTGCTCTGGCCGTCTTCATCGGCTCATTCCTGCTGTTCTGCATTGCTGCATTTCTGGGCGGTGCTTATGCGGCAGTCGCGCTCAGCTTTCGTTTTGCCGCAACGGACGGCGTTACGCCCGAACGAAGGGCCAGGGCTTTGTCGCTGGTTATGGGGGGCGGAGTGATTGCCGGCGTGGTTGGGCCCATGCTGGTTTCCGGAACGATGCACCTCTGGCCGCCTCATACCTTCGCCGTCACGTTCCTCGCCCAGGCGCTCGTGGCCGTTATTTCGGCATTCATACTCAAAGACGTGAAAACCACAGAACCTGCCGGCGCAGTAAAAACGGGTGGACGACCTTTGCGCGAGATTGTCCGACAGCCAGGGTTTGCCAGAACCGTATTCAGCGGTGCGGTCACCTATATGGTGATGAATTTCCTGATGACGGCAGCCCCCCTCTCGATGCACATGCACGGCATTTCTCAGCAGGCGTCCAATCTTGGTATCCAGTGGCATGTGATTGCCATGTACGGTCCGGGCTTTTTCACCGGCAAATTAATTAACCGTTTTGGGGCCATGCGTATCGCCGCTGCGGGTCTGCTTATCACGGCATGCTCTGTGCTGGCCGGACTTGGTGGAACTGATATTTTTCACTACTGGCTGTCGCTGATATTGCTGGGTCTGGGCTGGAATTTTGGCTTCACCGGCGCATCGGCGAAGATCATTGAATATCACCGTCCCGAAGAGAAAAACCAGGTCCAGTCCCTGAATGATTTTGTGGTGTTTGGGGTGATGATTGTTGGGTCATTTTCTTCAGGAGCCCTGCTCAGTCTCTACGGCTGGAACGCCGTTCTGTGGGGATCCCTTGTTCCCGTCGGGCTTGCATTTTTAGGTATTATTAACGGGTTGCGGACAAAAAAGCAGGATAAATTAAGCTTCTGACGTAGTTTTCTCTGCGGCCTGGAAGCGGTTTATGTTGATGTGCATAGTATCTTAAGCCCAAAATCAATGAGCATGATTTTGGGCATACTTGTCGATGCTCACTGGCCCCATTATTTCATGAACGTCCGTTCTTCGCTCGCAGCGGACCTTCAACTCAGGTAACCGTTCAACCTGATGTGCTGGTGTGAAAGGTGAAGCGGGGGGCCATGTGCTGCAAATCAAGATTCAGCGGTGCAGACTTTTCTGACCTTAAGGGAAGGGGGCGGCACACTCTGCTTCAGTGGGGGTAGCTAATCACCACAAATTGTTAGACACAAGGGATAGGGGGCGCCGATGCGGGTGACAAAGGTATCTCTGCCGCAGCCATAAAATCGATAAAACAGCGTATTCTCGGTGACAGGTAGCGGCTGGCGGGCCACAGGACCGAGAAATGCCCATCCTTGACGCAACAGCCGGGCAACACCTCCTGCAGTTGTCCCTCATCCATGGCCTCGCGCACGACAAAATCAGGCACATAAGCGATGCCCATCCCCGCCGCGCTTAAGCGAATGGCGGCCTCAATGTTATTGACCGTTACAACGGCAGCGGCCCTGAAATCTCCCGTCAGCCGCATATCGCGCAGTTCCCAGGGCTGGATCAGCCCCGTCGAGGGGAAGCGGAAAAAAATGCACTTGTGCGCCGCCAATTCCTTTGGCGAGTCGGGGGGCCCGTATTCCGCCAGATAGGCCGGGCTGGCGCAGAGCACAAAACGAAAGCCCCCCAGCTTTCTGGCGATCAAGCGGGAGTCAGCTAATTCACCGCTACGGATAGCAACATCAAATCCTTCATCGATCAGATTGACCAGCCGGTCACTAAAGTCGAGATCCAGTTCAACCTGCGGATAAAGACGGGTAAAGGCGGTGAGGGCGGGGAGCAACAGGCGGTAGCCAATGACGGGCAGTGAAATCCTCAGTTTGCCGGTGGGCTGTGAGAGACTGCTGGTCAGCTCTGACTCGGCCTCCTGGATCTGCTCCAGGATACTCTGGCAGCGCGTCAGAAATGCGGCCCCCTCCGCCGTCAGGCTGACGTTTCTGGTGCTGCGGTTGAACAGCCGGACCCCCAGTTTATGCTCAAGCCGGGCGACATTCTTACCCACCGCCGAGGCAGATATGCCCAGCAGCCTGGCGGCCTGAACAAAGCTTAGCGTTTCGGCGGTGCGGACAAAGGACGTCAGCGAGGTGAGGCTGTCCATCGATTATAAACCTTATGTCTCTTAAGAAGATATTTTCAGTCTATTTATCGGCATTAACATCCGCAATAGGATGGCGACAGTTTATTCATTCCTTGCCGACTGATGAGGGCCGCCCGATGTTACTCACCGCCAGAACACCTTCCCGATACGCCAGCGCCCTGGCCGCGCTTTCTGTCTTTATGGCGGCCTTGCTGCTGCCGTTAAGTTTTACCGGCGGCGTCATGACCACCCCCGCGATACAGCAGTCGCTGGGCGGCTCTCCCGCTGCGCTGTCGTGGCTGACCAATGGCTTTATGCTGACTTTCGGCAGCTTTTTGCTGGCCGCAGGGGTGACGGCGGATGCCATCGACAGAAAACGCATCTTTATCGCCGGCGCCGCGCTGTTTTGCCTGAGCAGCCTGCTGTTTTGCCTGACGCACAATCTCTTCCTGTCAGGCGTGTTGAGGGCTCTGCAGGGCCTGGCCGCGGCGATGATTTTAGCCAGCGGCAGTGCGGCGCTGGCCCAGCTGTATGATGGCGCTCAGCGGACGCGGGCATTCAGCATCCTGGGCACGGTGTTCGGCGCCGGCCTGGCGTTTGGCCCGCTGCTGATCGGCTTCATGACCGACGCGGTGGGTTGGCGCGGCGTATACGCCCTGTTTGCGCTGCTCTCGGCGATAGTTCTGCTTATCGGTCTGGCGTATCTGCCTGCGGCAGAAAAAAGCGAGCCGCGGACACCCGACAACCTCGGCTTACTCCTGTTTACGCTGGCCCTGATACTGTTTACTGCATCGCTCATGGTCATTCCGGCCCGCGGTTTTTTATCCCTGACCACGCTGGCCTTGCTCATCGCGTCGGGGGGGCTGTTCGTGGCGTTTGTCGTGCGCTGCCGGAGGGTGAACAACCCGGTGCTGGACATCTCCCTGCTGCGTCATCCGCGTTTTGTCGGCGTACTGTTGCTGCCTGTCGCCACCTGCTGTTGCTACGTTGTCCTGCTGATTATTGTTCCCCTGCATTTTATGGGCGGAGAGGGGATGAGTGAGCCGCAGAGCGCACTGTATCTGATGGCGCTGACCACGCCGATGCTGGTTTTCCCATCCGTTGCGGCCCTGCTCACCCGCTGGTTTTCACCGGGGCACGTGTCCACGGCGGGACTGATGATGGCCTCCGTCGGGTTGCTGTTGCTGGGGAACGCTTTTCACAGCCACCATCTCCCGCAGCTGGTGCTGGCGCTGATCCTCTGTGGAGCTGGGGCGGCGTTTCCCTGGGGGCTGATGGACGGCCTGGCGATTTCCGCTGTGCCGATGGCGAAAGCCGGTATGGCGGCAGGCCTGTTCAATACCGTTCGCGTTGCCGGCGAGGGGATCGCCCTGGCGGTCGTTTCGGCGGTATTAACGGCAAGCAATAACCTGACCCTGCAAAGTCGCGTTCACGGGTATGCGCCTGAGGTGATTGACCGCGCCGCAGGCTGGCTGGGGGCTGGCAATATGCCGCAGGCGGCTGCGCTTTTGCCTGACTTTTCCCTCCGGGCGCTGCGCGAGAGCTATGACTCTGCTTATACGCTACTGTTTAGCGGGCTGGCGGTCGTCACCCTGGTGTGCGCCCTGATGGTCTGGCGGACGCTATGCCGGAAGGCGGGCGCTATGCCGGAAGGCGGGCGCTATCCAAACCCGCGACAGTGGATCCTGAACCCCTTGATAGCGCGGTGGCGTCACGCTTCCCGGTCCGCTTAGCGAACCGGGACTGTCATTGTTTCACTGGCGGAACTATGCTGATTAGGGCGGCCACATGCGCCGCCCCGGCAGCGGAAACAGTGACTCACAGGTGGCGGTATGGCGATTGATCCGGAACTGATTTACATCGAGATCCTGGAAACGGTGCTGACGGCCACCCTGGATCCCGATTTGTGGAAATCGGCGTTGCAGAAACTGGCGTTACTGACCGGCCATCAGTACGCGGCATTTCTGTTTTACGACAAAGGCAATGCCCATCTGTTGACTGATTCACTCCTGCTCGAGGAGAAGGTCTTTACCGCCTATCGCGATGTATTTCTGGCTATCGATCCCGCCGAAAAAATATTGACCGCGTTACCGGTCGGGCAAATATATCGGGACCGGGAATATTTAGGCGATAAGTTTATTGCCGGCAGCGTCTATTACAATGAATTTCATCACCCCAACGACCTGAATCATCTCACCAGCGTCAAGCTGTGCACCATCAATGGCTATGCCACCTATCTGTCACTGATGACGGCCAATACGGCGGCTTATCCGCAGCCGGTGCAGTTTGAACTGTTCAGGCGCCTGATCCCGGCGTTAAAAACCGCCTGCCAGCTTCACGCCCGGTTTGAACAGCTGCGGGACACCATAAAATACCAGAGCGCGGTGATGGACAACGGGATCTACCCGGTATGGCTGGTGGATCATGGCGGTAAAATTCTCTACGCCAGCGCGCATGCCGAACGCTATCTGCGCGCCAACGCCCGCCTCTCCTGGTATAGCGGGGGCGATACGCTGTGCCTCAATACCGACAGTAAAAAACTCAAACGCGCCATCGAGCAGGCCACCCGGACGGCAGAGCCGCCGAAGGCAGGGCTGTGCTATACCGCCGGGCGTCAGCCGAAACCGATCCTCGTGATCCCGGCAGCCCGTCTTGCCGGGGTCGCCTGCGTGATTATTCCCGAGCCGTTTCTCACCGGCAGCGCCTTGATGGAGCTGTTTAACGTCAAGCCCGCCGAGAATGCGGTGGCGGAGCTGCTGGTGCGGGGCATGACCCCGGATGAATGCGCCTTACATCTGGGCGTATCCATCGCCACCATCAGAACCCACCTCAGCGCCCTGTACCGGAAAACCCATACTCGTCATCAGGCAGAACTTCTGCTGATCCTCCGCGCGATTCACGGCTGATGGTTTCGCATCCTCAGGAATGATGGTCGCGCAGGAAAACCGTCAGCACCTCTTTCGGCGGCACACCGCCGCATTCGCCAATCATCCAGCCCACCGCCCCACGGTGATAGGCGCCGTGAAAGAGCATGTGGTTCAGCATCTCCATCGCGGTCATATTGCCGTCACCGCCGTCGACAAATTTGAAGGCGATACGTTCGTGGAAATCGGCGGGGGTCATGGCGCTGACGTACTGAATGTATTCGTCCGTACAAGCGGTCATGGCCGTTTCCAGCGCATCAACGGTTGGCGTCTCGGGGGTATTCAGCGCGGTGTAACCGTGCGGCCTGCCGCGCAGGCTCGCCCGGAAAATCATGTCAACGACATGGATATGGTTCATCAGCCTGATGGTCAGGTGACGTTTTTCGCCATATACCGTACCGTCAATTGCGCGGATCGCCTGTAAGGTGGCAAGGTCAATCCAGCGCTTGTATTTCAACAGCGTCACTACTGTGTCTTTGTCCATAGTCTGTCCCGGGTTGGTTGAGCCATTATCTTAGCGATTATGCCAGTGAGTTGTCATTCTCCAGCGCCAGGCACAAAAAAGCCTCGCCGGGGCGAGGCTTTTCAATAAGCTGGTGATTTAGTCAAACACACCGTTAATCACGGCGGTCACGATGGCAGTGCTCAGGGCGACCAGCACCAGGTCATCGCCGACCGCGCGCCATTCATAGCCTGGATAATAGGGCAGGTCGTTAATCATGGAAGCCGGCAGGGTCTTTTTCGCGATACCCGGAGGCAGCGGTTTGCCGCGGGCAACATTTTTGGCGATACCCGGAGGCAGCGCCTGATAGCCGACCAGACCGTAGTTCACGGCAAGGGAGCGCGCCCGTGAGAAGCTAATATCGCTGTCGACGTGGTCGGGTTTACCGTAGTTTTTGCGGTTGCCATGCTCGTCAGCAGACTGACCTTTATTCTGGCCTTTATTACCATGGTCGCCATTATTGCCATGATTGCCGCTATTGCCATGGTTACCACTGTTCCCGTGATTACCACCGCCATTACCGTTGCCATTACCCGGGTTGGCATACGCCGGCGCGGCCATGACGGCAAGAGAAATAACCGCCGCCAGTGCTGTTTTAAGAGTGCGACGCTTAAGCATGATGTTGTTTCCTTAATGGGGAGTACACGCTTAAAACATAAGAGAAAGCTATACCCCTGGCAATCTCATCATTTCTTATTTTTTGCCGGTTTTTAATCACCGGCGGGAAAGATAAAGGGAAAGGGATAGCGGGGCGCGGACAGGCAATTCCATTGCTGCGTTTTGACAGACGGGCGACCGCGCCCCGCTAAATGTGTTGCCGACAGGATCGCTCCCGGGCGTAGAGAAAAAAATGCCCGAAGCCATCGGGCAAAAATGAACAAAAATATTACGCTTCATTCATAACGCGTCTCACAAGACGGGGCGGATAGTAAATCCTGGCGCTGCCGTGCACAATCGGACGGTTGTTTAGAAATAAATAACCCCATCGACTGTGCTCAGGACGCGACCCCATGGCAGGCGACCCGATGGCCCGGGGCCACCTCGCGCAGCGCCGGAGCTTCTCTCCTGCACCGCTCGCTGACCTGCGGGCAGCGGGATGAAAAGCGGCAGCCGGGGGGCGGATTGGCCGGATCCGGGATCTCACCTTGCATCAGCGCCTGCGGTTCACTGTGCGGATCGAGGGTTGGCACCGCGGCCAGCAGGGCGCGGGTATAGGGATGGAGGGGGCGGCTGAACAGCGCATCGCGGCTGGCGCTTTCCACCAGCTGTCCCAGATACATCACCGCCACATCATCACATAAATGTTCCACCACCCCGAGGTCATGGGAGATAAACAGGAACGTGACGCCGCGCTCGTCGCGCAGGTCGGAAAACAAATTGATGATCTGCGCCTGAATCGACACATCAAGGGCCGAGATGGGCTCATCGGCGACGATAAAATCCGGATTGAGGATCAGCGCCCGGGCAATACCGATCCGCTGGCGCTGGCCGCCGGAGAACTGATGCGGGAAGCGGGCATAGTGCTCCGGCGCCAGGCCACAGATCTTCATCACGGCGATCACCCGGTCATACAGCTCATCGCGGGTGCACAGCTTGTGCTGCAGCATGGCTTCGCCAATCGCGTCGCCAATACGCAGCCGCGGGTTCAGCGAGCTATAGGGGTCCTGAAACACCAGCTGCATTCTGGGCCGGATGGCGCGCAGGGCAGGCGCGGTCAGGTCGGCCAGCTCCTGACCGTGAAATTTCACGCTGCCAGCACTCTTCTCATACAGGCCAAGCAGGGTCCGGCCGACGGTGGTTTTACCACTGCCGGACTCGCCCACCAGGCCAAAAATGGTGCCCGGACGGATGTTAAAGCTGACGCCGTCCACCGCGCGAAGCTCGCCGGTCTGCTGGCCAAACAGGCCGTCGCGCAGCGGAAAATATTTTTTCAATCCATCCACTTCAATAACATAGCGTTCGCTCATGCTGTCGCCTCCGCAAATTCGCTGTAAAAGCAGGCGGCCCGCTGGCGCTCACCGAGCAGCGGCGGAATCGCCTCCC
>OGZG01001663.1_pt1 | contig 16362 bp, 8 predicted proteins | sample 1576781 | NCBI WGS metagenome assembly OGZG01 (sample SAMEA3541502, study PRJEB24748) | human gut metagenome | biome: human gut; feature: human-associated habitat; material: faeces | place: China | collected 2012 | reverse complement strand
AAACTCTTTCGGGATTGCACCGCCGGTGATCGCGTTGACGAACTCGTAACCCTTTCCGGGCTCATTGGGCTCGATCGTGAGCTTGACGTGTGCAAACTGGCCTTTGCCGCCGGTCTGGCGCGCGTAGCGCGTGTCCACCGTAGCGGCCTTGGTGATGGTCTCCTTATAGGAAACCTGAGGTCTGCCGACATTCGCCTCGACGCGGAACTCACGCAGAAGGCGATCGACGATGATCTCCAGATGGAGCTCGCCCATGCCGGCGATAATGGTCTGGCCCGTCTCCTCGTCCGTGTAGGCTTTGAAGGTGGGATCCTCCTCGGCGAGCTTCGCCAGAGCGATGTCCATCTTCTCCTGTCCGGCCTTGGTCTTGGGCTCGATAGCTACGCGGATAACCGGCTCCGGGAACTCCATCGACTCGAGAACGATCGGGTTCTTCTCGTCGCAGAGCGTGTCGCCGGTCGTGGTGTTCTTCAGGCCGACCGCCGCCGCGATGTCACCGGAATAGACCTGCGTGATATCCTCGCGGTGGTTGGCGTGCATCAAAAGGATGCGGCCCAGACGCTCACGCTGGCCCTTCGTGGAGTTCAGGACGGATTTGCCGGCTTCGATCGTGCCGGAATAGACACGGAAGAACGCCAGACGGCCGACGTAGGGGTCGGTCATGATCTTGAAGGCCAGAGCGGAGAACGGCGCGGAATCGTCCGCGGCACGGTGCTCGACCTCGTCCGTCTTGGGCACGGTGCCGGTGATCGGCGGGATGTCCAGCGGGGACGGCATATAATCGACGATGGCGTCCAGCAGCTTCTGCACACCCTTATTCTTATAGGACGTGCCGCACACGATCGGGACGAACTTGACCTGCGTCGTGGCCTTGCGAATGGCCGCTCTGATCTTTTCGGTGGGCACCTGCTCACCCTCAAGATACAGCTCCATGATCTCGTCGTCGAAATCGGCGACTGCCTCAATCAGCTGCGTGCGGTACTCTTCAGCCTCGTCGCGCATATTCTCGGGGATCTCCTCGACGCGCATATCCTTGCCGAGATCGTCGTAGTAGACGTCCGCCTTCATATCGATCAGGTCGATGATGCCGCGGAAATCTGCCTCAGCGCCGATCGGCAGCTGGATCGGAACAGCATTGCAGCGCAGGCGCTCATGCACCATGTCCACAACGTTGTAGAAGTTCGCGCCCATGATGTCCATCTTGTTGATGTAGATCATGCGGGGAACATTGTAATGGTCAGCCTGTCTCCAGACCGTCTCGGACTGCGGCTCAACGCCGCCCTTGGCACAGAGGACCGTCACGCAGCCATCGAGCACGCGCAGGCTGCGCTCGACCTCGACGGTGAAGTCGACGTGGCCCGGAGTGTCGATGATGTTGATGCGGTTGCCCTTCCAGAAGCAAGTAGTCGCAGCGCTCGTGATCGTGATGCCGCGCTCCTGCTCCTGCGCCATCCAGTCCATGGTGGCGGTGCCTTCATGGGTCTCACCGAGCTTGTGGTTGACGCCCGTGTAGAACAGAATGCGTTCCGTCGTGGTCGTCTTACCGGCGTCGATGTGCGCCATGATGCCAATGTTTCTTGTGTTTTCAAGGGAATATTGTCTGGGCATAATTGATAGCTCCTAGTCGGAAGATTACCAGCGGAAGTGTGCGAACGCCTTGTTGGACTCGGCCATCTTGTGCGTGTCTTCGCGCTTCTTCACAGCAGCGCCGGTGTTGTTGCAGGCATCCATGATCTCGCCTGCGAGGCGCTCCTTCATGGTCTTTTCACTGCGCTTGCGGGCATAGCCGGTCAGCCAGCGCAGGCCGAGCGTCTGGCGTCTCTCAGGACGCACTTCCATAGGAACCTGGTAGGTCGCGCCGCCGACGCGGCGGGCCTTGACTTCGAGGCTCGGCATGATGTTGTTCAGGGCTTCGGTAAACGCGTCAAGCGGTTCCTTGCCGGTCTTTTCCTTGATGATGTCAAAAGCATCGTACACGACCTTCTGAGCAACACCCTTTTTGCCGTCGAGCATCACGCTGTTGACGAGCTTCGTCACCAGAACGCTGTTGTACATCGGATCCGGCAAAACTTCTCTTTTGGGAACGTTACCTCTTCTGGGCACTATACTTCCCTCCTTCATTAAAAAATGACTTCACAGGTACTCGAAGATGCAGCGCATCTCCGTCTGCGCCCCGAGGTCAACGATAATATATATCAGTTAACAACAGGGCAAAAATGCTGTTGGAACTTACTTCTTTCCTGCCTTCGGCCGCTTGGCACCGTACTTGGAACGGGCCTGCATACGTCCGGAAACGCCCTGCGTATCGAGGGTGCCGCGGATGATGTGGTAACGAACGCCGGGGAGATCCTTGACACGGCCGCCGCGGATCATAACGACGCTATGCTCCTGCAGGTTGTGACCGATGCCCGGGATGTAGGCGGTTACCTCGTAGCCGTTGGTCAGACGCACACGGGCGATCTTACGAAGCGCGGAGTTCGGCTTCTTGGGGGTAGAGGTACGCACGGCAGTGCAGACGCCTCTCTTCTGAGGAGCGCTCAGATCGGTCTCGCGGTTCTTCAGGGTGTTGAGACCCTTCTGCATGGCGGGAGACGCAGACTTGTAGGTAGCCTTTTCTCTGCCCTTTCTCACCAACTGGTTAAAAGTAGGCATGGTTTTCCTCCTTTCCTCGAAAAATGATTTATTTATACGATGCCAAAAAGCAGCACCGGATAAACCGTGATTCTGCCGGAATTATTTCGGAAAACTCCGGGCTTTTTGTGCTTTTTACACAGGTGCGGCAAAGCAGTGGGCGCACGCCCACGCAAAATAGGATTTTAGCATATTGCACAAGATTCGTCAAGTATTTTTATTCAAGTCGAAAGTGAAAATTTCACCGGGATATGTGAGCATATCCCGGTGAAACAATTGGTATTCGGCGATCAGAGCGCGTTGGAGATGTTGGCGAGATCGGACAGATCCACGCCGTCGTCCTCGGGCTCAGCGGGAGCGATCGGCTCCTCGTTCGTCTCAAAGTTGCGGTAGCAGGCAAGGCCGCTGCCGGCGGGGATGAGCTTGCCGATGATGACATTCTCCTTCAGGCCGACCAGATGGTCGATCTTGCCCTTGATGGCAGCATCGGTGAGCACCTTCGTCGTCTCCTGGAAGGAGGCCGCCGACAGGAAGCTCTCGGTCGCGAGCGAGGCCTTGGTGATGCCCATAAGCACGTGCTCGGCCGTGGCGGGCACGAGATCGGTCTCCCCTGCCGCGATGCGCTCGGCGATGGCGCGGTTGGCCGCGCGGAACTCATGCAGATCCACGACAGCGCCGGACAGCAGATCCGTGCTGCCGGAATCGTCGATGCGGACCTTGCGCATCATCTGACGGACGATGATCTCGATGTGCTTATCGTTGATGTCAACGCCCTGCTGACGGTAGACCTTCTGGACTTCCTGAATGATATACTGCTGGCAGGCGTCCACGCCGCAGATACGCAGCACGTCGTGCGGGCTGTACGCGCCGCTCGAGAGCGGCTGGCCCTTGGTGACCGTGTCGCCGTTGGCAACGAGGATGCCGGAAGAGTACGGCAGGTTGTAGGTGACGGTCTCACCATCGACCGGGTTCGTGATCGTGACGGCATAGATAGACGTCTTTTTCGTCTCCTCGATGGTGACGATGCCGGGGATCTCGGCGAGCGTCGCCATCTTCTTCGGCTTGCGCGCCTCGAACAGCTCCTCGACGCGGGGAAGGCCCTGCGTGATATCGTCGCCGGCGACGCCGCCGGTGTGGAACGTACGCATGGTCAGCTGCGTGCCAGGCTCACCGATGGACTGGGCGGCGATGACGCCGACCGCCTCGCCGGCGTTGACCGGCTGGCCGATGGCCAGGTTGATACCATAGCACTTGGCGCAGACACCGCTGCGCGCCTCGCAGGTCATGACGCTGCGGATCTTGACTTCCTCAATGCCGTGCTCCTCGAGCACCTTGGCATCATCGGGCATGAGCATATGGTCGGTGTCGAAGAGCACCTCACCGGTCTTGGGCGACACAACAGGCTCAGCCGGGTAGCGGCCGTGGATGCTCTCGCCGAGGCTCTGGACTTCCTGTCCCTTGTCAAACACGGCGCGCGCCATGATGCCGTCGGTCGTGCCGCAGTCGGGCTCGCGGATGATGACATCCTGCGAAACGTCGACCAGACGACGGGTCAGGTAACCGGAGTCTGCGGTACGCAGTGCGGTATCGGCCAGGCCCTTACGAGCGCCTCGGGACGAGATGAAGTACTCGAGGACGGACAGACCTTCGCGGTAGTTCGCCTTGATCGGGATCTCGATGGTCTTACCGGCGGTATTCGCGATCAGGCCGCGCATGCCGGCGAGCTGACGGATCTGCGCCATGGAACCACGGGCGCCGGAGTCCGCCATCATATAGATCGGGTTGAACTCATCGAGACAGTCCTGCAGCGCCGTGGTGACGTCCTTGGTGGTCTTTTCCCACTCGGACACGGCCAGACGGTAGCGCTCGTCTTCCGTAATGAAGCCGCGCTTATACTGCTTTTCAATGCTGATGACTTTCTTCTCCGTGGCGGCGATGAGGGTCTTCTTCTCGTCCGGGACGGTCATGTCCGCGATGGAGATCGTGATGGCGCCGATGGTGGAGTACTTATAGCCGAGCGCCTTGACATTGTCAAGCACCTCGGTCGCAACGGTGAAGCCATGCTTCTCGATGCAGCGGTCAATGATCTTGCCGAGCTGCTTCTTGCCGACCTTGAAGCTGACCTCAAGATCGAACATGTGCTCGGGATCGGTGCGGTCAACATAGCCGAGATCCTGCGGGATGGGCTCGTTGTAGATGATGCGGCCGACGGTCGTCTCGATCGTGCGGTGCAGCAGCTCGCCGTCGACCTCGCGCGCAACGCGCACAAGGATCGGCGCGTGCAGGCCGACATCGCCGTAGTTATAGGCCATGATGGCCTCGTTCGGATCGCGGTACACCTTGAGCGGCTTGTAGCTCGGCGGCGTCTTGCCGTCGGCCTCGGCCTGCTTGTGCGCGGCGACAAAGTCGTCGGCATCCACGATCTCGTTCACCGGCAGATCGGTGTCGCCGGCATCGGTCACGAACACCTGCTCGGCGCCCTTCTCGGCCTTGCCGAGGCGGACATAGGTCAGGTAATACGCGCCGAGGATCATGTCCTGCGTCGGCACGGTGACGGGGTGGCCGTCCTGCGGACGGAGGAGGTTGTTTGCCGAGAGCATGAGGATACGTGCCTCAGCCTGCGCCTCCGCGGACAGCGGGACATGGATCGCCATCTGGTCGCCGTCAAAGTCGGCGTTGAACGCGGTGCAGCACAGGGGGTGCAGCTTGAGCGCACGGCCCTCGACAAGCACGGGCTCGAACGCCTGAATGCCCAGACGGTGGAGCGTCGGCGCACGGTTGAGCATGACCGGGTGATCCTTGATGACGACCTCGAGCGCGTCCCAGACCTCGGTACGCTGCTTGTCGACCATCTTCTTGGCGGACTTGATGTTGTTGGCAACGCCGTCCTCGACGAGCTTTTTCATGACAAACGGGCGGAAGAGCTCAATGGCCATTTCCTTCGGCACGCCGCACTGATAGAGCTTCAGATCCGGGCCGACGACGATAACGCTTCGGCCGGAGTAGTCGACACGCTTGCCGAGCAGGTTCTGGCGGAAGCGGCCCTGCTTACCCTTGAGCATATCGGACAGGGACTTGAGCGCGCGGGAGTTGGCGCCGGTGACAGCACGGCCGCGGCGGCCGTTATCGATCAGGGCGTCAACAGCTTCCTGCAGCATACGCTTCTCGTTGCGGACGATGATGTCCGGCGCGTTGAGCTGCATGAGGCGCTTGAGACGGTTGTTGCGGTTGATGACGCGGCGGTACAGGTCATTGAGGTCGGACGTGGCAAAGCGGCCGCCGTCGAGCTGCACCATGGGGCGGATTTCGGGCGGGATGACCGGCAGCACGTCGATGATCATCCACTCAGGGCGGTTGCCGCTGCGGTGGAACGCCTCGACGACCTCCAGACGCTTGACGATCTTGGCCTTCTTCTGGCCGCTGGCCTCCTCAAGCTCGGCGCGCAGCTGCTCGGAGAGCTTGGCGCAGTCGATCTGCTGCAGGAGCTTCTTGATGGCCTCAGCACCCATGCCGGCCTCAAAATCGTCCTCATACTTCTCGCGCATATCGCGGTACTCTTTTTCGGACAGGATCTGGCAGCGCTGCAGCGGCGTCATGCCGGGGTCGGTGACGATGTACGCACCGAAGTACAGCACCTTCTCCAGAATGCGCGGGGTCAGATCGAGGATCAGACCCATGCGCGACGGAATGCCCTTGAAATACCAGATGTGGCTCACGGGCGCGGCCAGCTCGATGTGGCCCATGCGCTCGCGGCGGACCTTTGCGCGCGTGACTTCCACGCCGCAGCGGTCGCAGATCTTGCCCTTGTAGCGGATCTTCTTATACTTTCCGCAGTGGCATTCCCAGTCCTTCGTGGGTCCGAAAATGCGCTCGCAGAACAGACCGTCACGCTCAGGCTTGAGCGTGCGGTAGTTGATGGTCTCGGGCTTTTTCACTTCGCCGGAGGACCAGGAAAGGATCATCTCAGGGGAGGCAATGCCGATCTGAATTGCATCAAACGGGGTGTAGCTCATGTTTTATTCCTCCTCCTTATCAGCGTCATCCGTGTAGTCGTCACCGTCATTGGCAGAAAATGCGCCGAGGTCATCGTCCTCATCGACCGGCACGTCCTCGATCGTGAAGCCGCTGCCGGTGATCTCGTCATCATCGGACTTGTAGGACATCTCATCGCGCATGCCGGGGATGAAATCGTCCTCGTCGTCCTTGAGCTCGATCTCGTCGCCGTTCTCGTCGAGGATGCGCACATCCAGGCACAGGGACTGCAGCTCCTTGATCAGCACCTTGAACGACTCGGGCACGCCCGGCTGCGGGATGTTCTCGCCCTTGACGATGGCTTCGTACGTGCGCACGCGGCCGGTCACGTCGTCGGACTTCACCGTCAGGATCTCCTGCAGGGTGTAAGCCGCGCCGTAGGCCTCGAGCGCCCAGACTTCCATTTCACCGAAGCGCTGGCCGCCGAACTGCGCCTTGCCGCCGAGCGGCTGCTGCGTGACGAGGCTGTACGGGCCGGTGCTGCGGGCGTGGATCTTATCATCGACGAGGTGGTGGAGCTTGAGGAAGTAGACCCAGCCGACCGTGACGTCGTTATCGAATTTCTGACCGGTGCGGCCGTCATAGAGCTCACTCTTGCCGTCCTCACGCAGGCCGGCCTTGACGAGCGTCTCGCGGATCGTTTCCTCGTTCGCGCCGTTAAAGACCGGCGTGGCGACCTTCCAGCCGAGCGCCTGCGCCGCATAGCCGAGGTGCACCTCGAGCATCTGACCGATGTTCATACGGGAAGGCACGCCCAGCGGGTTGAGCACGATGTCGAGCGGCGTGCCGTCCGGCAGGTACGGCATATCCTCACGCGGGAGGATGCGGGACACGACGCCCTTGTTGCCGTGGCGGCCTGCCATCTTGTCGCCGACGGAGATCTTACGCTTCTGCGCGATGTACACGCGCACGACCTCGTTGACACCGGGGGACATCTCGTCGCCGTTTTCGCGGGTGAAGCGCTTGACATCGACCACGATGCCAGCCTCGCCGTGCGGTACCTTGAGCGAGGTGTCGCGGACTTCTCTCGCCTTCTCGCCGAAGATGGCGCGCAGCAGGCGCTCCTCGGCGGTCAGATCGGTCTCGCCCTTCGGTGTGACCTTACCGACCAGAATATCACCGCTGCGCACCTCTGCGCCGACGCAGATGATGCCGCGGTCGTCGAGATACTTGAGCGCATCGTCGCCGACGCCGGGGATGTCACGGGTGATCTCCTCAGGGCCGAGCTTCGTGTCGCGCGCGTCGCACTCGAACTCTTCAATATGAATGGAGGTGTAGACGTCCTCCATGACCAGACGCTCGTTGATGAGAACGGCGTCCTCGTAGTTATAGCCTTCCCAGGTCATGAAGCCGACCAGCAGGTTCTTGCCGAGCGCGATCTCGCCCTGCGAGGTGGCCGGACCGTCGGCAATGACGTCACCCTCGCTCAGACGGTCGCCGACGGCGACGATCGGGCGCTGGTTGATGCACGTGCCCTGGTTGGAGCGGGCAAACTTGATGAGCTTGTAGTCCTTGATCTCGCCGCTGTCGTAGCGCACCTTGACGTTGTCGGCCGACACGGCCAGCACAACGCCATCGCCCTCGGCGAGAACGACCACGCCGGAGTCCACGCACAGCTTGTGCTCGATGCCGGTAGCGACGATTGGTGCCTGCGTGACCATCAGCGGCACGGCCTGACGCTGCATGTTCGCGCCCATAAGGGCACGGTTCGCGTCGTCGTTTTCAAGGAACGGGATCATGGCCGTCGCGATGGAGACCATCATGCGCGGGGAGATGTCGATGTAGTCGACGCGGTCGCGGTCGACCTCGACGATCTCGTCGCGGTGGCGGCAGGTGATACGGTCGTTGATGAGGCAGCCGTTTTCATCGACAGGCTCGCTCGCCTGCGCGACGATGTAGCGGTCCTCGACGTCCGCCGTCATGTACTCGACATCGTCGGTCACGCGGCAAGTGCCCTTTTCCACGCGGCGGAACGGCGTCACCAGGAAGCCGTACTCGTTCACGCGGGCGTAGGACGCGAGGTAGCTGATCAGACCGATGTTCGGACCTTCCGGCGTCTCGATCGGGCACATACGGCCGTAGTGGCTGTAGTGCACGTCACGCACGTCGAAGCTCGCACGCTCACGCGACAGGCCGCCGGGGCCGAGTGCGGAGATGCGGCGCTTGTGCGTCAGCTCTGCCAGCGGGTTGGTCTGGTCCATGAACTGGGACAGCGGGCTGCTGCCGAAAAACTCCTTGATGGAGGCCGTCACGGGACGGATGTTGATGAGCGACTGCGGGGTGACCACGTCGAGATCCTGCAGCGTCATGCGCTCACGGATCACGCGCTCCATGCGGCTGAAGCCGATGCGGAACTGATTCTGCAGCAGCTCGCCCACGCTGCGCACGCGGCGGTTGCCGAGGTGGTCGATGTCATCCGGCTCGCCGATGCCGTGCGCCAGGCAGCACAGATAGTTGACGGACGCGAACATATCGTCGGCGATGATGTGCTTCGGGATGAGCAGGTCGATGTTCTCCTCAATGGCCTCCTTGAGCGCGTCGCCCTCGTACTGCTCCATGAGCTGGCGCAGGATGATGCCGCGCACGAGCTCCTTGATGCCGAGCTCGGCGGGGTCGAAATCAACATAGTGCTTCATGTCGACCATGCCGTTGCCGAACACGCGGATGGACTTGCCGTCGACGTCCAGATAGACATCGTTGACGCCGGCCTCGGCGATCTCCTCGGCGCGCTCGCGCGTGAGCACCTCGCCCGCCTCGGCGATGATCTCGCCGGTCATCGGATCGACGACCGGAGCGGCCAGCATATGGCCGGCGATGCGGCTGCGCAGGCCGAGCTTTTTGTTGAACTTATAGCGGCCGACATTGGAAATGTCGTAGCGGCGGCGGTCGTAGAACAGGCCCTCAAGCAGGGACTCGGAGCTCTCCACCGTCGGGGGATCGCCCGGACGGAGCTTGCGGTAGATCTCAACGAGCGCCTCCTCGCGGGAGTTGCAGGTGTCCTTGTCGAGGGTGGCGACGATGCGCGCATCGTTATCGAACACTTCCTTGATCTGCTCGTTGGTGACGACGCCAGTCGTCATATCCGGGATGCAGGACAGCCAGGTGTTCGGGTTATCCGCCTTGTAGGCGCCCATGGCCTTGATGAACCAGGTCACCGGCAGCTTGCGGTTTTTATCGATGCGGCAGTTGAAGATGTCGTTGAGGTCAGTCTCGTACTCGAGCCATGCGCCGTGGTACGGGATGACGGTCGTGCCGTAGGTAGAGTTGTAGGCCTTGTCGGTCTTCTTGTCATAGTACACGCCGGGGGAACGCACGATCTGCGAGACGATGACACGCTCCGCGCCGTTGATGACGAAGGTGCCGCTGGGCGTCATGATCGGGAAATCGCCCATGAAGATCTCCTGCTCTTTGATCTCCTCGGTCTCCTTGTTGCGCAGGCGGACGCTGACCTTCAGCGGGGCCGCATACGTGGCATCGCGCGCTTTGCACTCCTCCTCGGTGTACTTCGGATTCTCGTCCATGGCGTAATCCACGAAGCGCAGCTCGAGGTTGCCGGAATAGTCGGTGATGACGTCCACATCCTTGAACACATCACGCAGACCCTCTTCGAGGAACCATTTGTACGAATTCTTCTGGATCTCCAGAAGATTCGGCATGCTCTGGATCTCCTCGTGACGGGCAAAGCTCATTCGTTCGGTTTTTCCGTAGGTGACTGCCTTTGGCATGGCGAACACTCCTTCTTTTGAGACTGTGAACACCCGGTAGGGTTGTGAAATACTTTTTTGACCTGTTGCATTTTTACGGTCAATCCGCTAAAATAATCTTGTAAGTTGCGGAAGTAGTTTCTTCCGCTTTCAAGACACATAGCGTGATATTTTACCATTTACGCGCGCTGGTTGTCAAGTGTTATTTTGTGAATTTTCCGCCGGCAGGAGCGTATCGCCCTGCCGCTTTTTTGTATCTTCGGAGGGATGGCCATGGATATCCGCATCTGTCTGCTTCTCGCCGCCGAGGCCGGGCTTGCGCTGGTACTGCTGTGGCGCACCGGTGTGTTGCCGAAACCGGCGCACGTACTGTGCGCTGCGCTGCTGCTGACGGCGGCGTTTGTGCTGCGCGGTGCGTGCCTGAATTACGTCACGGACGACTACCGGAATTTTCTGAGCGTGTGGGTTGATTTCTTCCGCGCGCACGGAGGTCTTGCCGCGCTGCGCGCGCCGGTCGGAAATTATAATGTACCGTATCTGACGGTGCTGGCGCTCATCAGCGGCAGTTCCCTGCCGGATCTGCACCTCATCAAGCTCTTCAGCATTCTGTTTGACGTGCTGCTCGCGTGGTCCGTCATGCAGCTCGTGGGACTGTTTCGCCGGAGCGCCGCATGGAAGCTCGCGGCATTTTTCCTCGTGCTCTTCTGGCCGACCGTCGTGCTCAACGGCGCGCTCTGGGGACAGTGCGACAGCGTGTATGCCGCCCTCGCCGTGCTGAGCGTCTATCTTGTCCTGTCCGGGCATCCGCTGCTCGGCGTGGTCAGCATCGGTGCGTCGTTCGCCTTCAAGCTGCAGGCCGTGTTCGTCATGCCGGTCTTTTTGCTCTTCTGGCTCACGCGGCGCGTCAAGCTCCGCCACGCGCTCGCCTTTCCTGCCGTGTGCGTGGTCATGGTGCTCCCGGCCGTCATCGCGGGGCGCGGGCTGTGGGACGCACTGACGATCCCGTTTCAGCAGACGGGCAGCATCGGCACGGGGCTCAACTACAATTCTCCGTCCGTCTTTGCGCTCTTTCGGGACGTGGCAAACCCAGACGCCGCAGCCAGGCTCGGCATCGGTGCGGCCGCGCTCGTGATCGCGGCGCTTGCCGTCTGGTTCTGGCTGCATCGGGACGATTGCTCCGACCGCGCGCTGCTGCTGGCGGCGGCGGTGCTCGCCGCTGCGATCCCGTTTTTCCTGCCGCACATGCACGACCGCTATTTCTTCGCCGCCGATGCGCTCACACTCGCCCTTGCGGCCGCATGGCCGCAGCTCGCGCTGCCGGCGCTGCTGTGCGAATTCGCCTCCCTGCTCGGCTACCATGCCTACCTGCGTATGCGCTACCTGCTGCCGATGGCCGACGGTGCGCTCGCGCTCATCGCAGCGCTCGCCATTCTGACGGCCGTTCTGGTGACGGAGACGCGCCAAACTGTCCCCGCGGAGAGAAAATCAAAAAAATCGACCTGAGTCGAAAATTTGTGGTTGACATTCCGCGCGTATCTGTTATAATAACTCATGCATTTGACAAGTGCATATGCGTATGCGGGAGTGCTGGAATCGGTAGACAGGCAGGCTTGAGGTGCCTGTGTCCAACCATAGACGTGTGGGTTCAAGTCCCATCTCCCGCACCAAAAACGCCAAGGTACATCGTACCTTGGCGTTTTTGGTTTTCACGGGCGCATAAAAAGGCCTCCGGCGGAAGATCCGCCGGAGGCTTTCTGCAGTTATGAAGGGCGGCGCAGGTTACCCAACGATGAAGTACAGGACCATGAGCGCGCACAGCAGGTACATGATCGGGTGGATCTCCTTGGCCTTGCCGCGCACGAGCTTGACGAGCACGTGCACGATGATGCCGGCACCGAGGCCGTTGGTGATGGTGCCGGTGAAGGCCGTGAACATCATCATGACGCACGGACCGATGGACTCATCGTAATCCGTGAAGTCGATCTCCGTGAAGCCCTTGAGCATGAGGAAGCCGACATAGATCAGCGCCGGGCCGGTCGCGGCATACGGGATGGCGACGAACAGCGGCGCGAGGAAGATGGTCAGCAGGAACATGATGCCTGCGACGAGCGCAGTCAGACCGGTGCGGCCGCCGGCCTCCACGCCGGAGGTGGACTCGACAAAGGTCGTGATGGTGGTGTTGCCGGTCAGTGCGCCGATGCACGTGCCGATGGCATCGACGAGGAAGGGGCGCTCAATGCCGGGCAAATTGCCGTGTTCATCGAGCATATTGGCACGGTTGGCAACGGCGAGCACCGTGCCGAGCGTGGAGAAGAAATCACCGAAGAAGCACACAAACACGAGGATCAAGCCGCTCGCGGTGAATACGCCCTTGAAATCGAGGTTGAACATGACGTTGCCGAGGTCGCCGAAATCCGGCATGGCCGCGACGCCGTTGAGCGTCGTCACGCCGAGCGGGATGCCGATAAGCGTGGTGGCGATGATGCTGATGAGGATCGCACCTTTGACATGCAGGGCGTTGAGCACGATGATGAGCAGCAGGCCACCGATTGCCAACAGCACGGCGGGATCGGCGAGATTGCCGAGGGCGATGCCGTTTTCAAACGAGCCGATGCCGCTATTCTGGAAACCGAGATAGGCAATGAAAAAGCCGATGGATGCAGAGATCGCGATCTTGATGTTCTTGGGGATGACGCGCACGATCAGGTCGCGCAGGCCGAAGACCGTCAGCAGGAGAAACACGATGCCGGAGATGAGCGTGATCACCATGGCCGCGCCGAAGCTCAGCGCCTGCGACTGGATGAGTGCGCCGAGGATGAAGTTTGAGCCCATGCCGGTCGAAAGTGCAAAGGGGAAGTTCGTGTAGAAGGCCATCAGCAGCGTGATGAGCCCGGACACGAGCGCGCAGGTGATCATGATGGCGGACTTGGTGATAACAACGCCGTTGACGTCCGTGATGTACGCCTCGCCGCCGCAGATCGCAGCCGGCTGGACAGCCAGCACATACGCCATAGTCATAAAGGTGGTCAGGCCCGCGATGATCTCAGTTTTTTTATCCGTACCGCGCAGGCCGAGCTTGAAGAATTTCTCCATCAAATACTCCTTATCCTTTCTCGTTAGCCGATTCGTTTATGCTTCCGTATCCGCAAACACGGGTACGAACGTCTGGTTCGTGCCGTTGACGAGGCCCATATCCGTAATGACCACGCTCGGCAGCACCGGCAGCGCCATGACGGCAGTCGCCAGCAGGGTGAGCCGTCCGCCGCTGATGGCATCGAGCGCAGCCTGCACGGCCGCGATCTCGTCCGCGACCTCGGCGCAGGGCTTCTGGCTCATGAGGCCGGCAGCCGGGAGCGCAATGTGCGTCTCCTCTGCCCCATCGATCACGCAGACACCGCCGCCACATGCACGCAGGATCTCGGCGGCACGGAAGGCGTCCTTCGGATCGTGGTAGCTGACGGTGAAGTTGTGGCTGTCGTGCGAGACGGTGGACGCGAGCGCGCCGCGCTCGAGCCCGAAGTCGCGATAGACGGCGATCGTCTTGCCGCCGCGTCCGTAGCGGTTGGCGCAGCAGACGAACACGAGCGTCGGATCGCCGCTGATGTCGACCGCGCCGTCACGCACCGGCAGCTCCACCGGCTCAACGTGGCGCAGGATGCGGTTGCCGTCCTCGGACACCATGACGTTGACGCGGATCGTGTCGCCGGTGTAGCCCTCGGGGACACGCAGCACGAAGGATTCCGGTCCAGTGATCTGCGGCATGTTGACCGTGTTCGGCAGGTCATAGTCAGCCGTTTTGCAGTCGCCGCCGAGATACTTGCCGTCCTCCGCGACGAGCACGCCCTCGGTGAACACGGCCTTCGGGCGGCTGCCGTCGAGCGCGTCGACCAGCTGGATATCGGCGATGTAGCCCGGTGCGATCGCGCCGAGATCGTCAAAGCCGTATTCGCGCGCGGCGTTGAGCGTCGCCATCTTGACGACCTCGCGGCCGTCGAGCCCGGAGGCGACCGCCTTGCGCACGACGTTGTTGATGTGGCCAACGGTGAGCAGATCCTTGGCGTGCACGTCGTCCGTGCAGACGGACACGAAATCGCGCCACGGCTGATCCTTGCAGCCGTCAACAAGGAACGAAAGGTTGTCGATAAGGGAGCTTGCGCGGAGGTTGATGTGCATACCGGCGCGGAGCTTCGCGCGCACCTCGTCGGCGTTCACGCTCTCATGGTCGGACACCGGACCGCCGATGCGGTAGGCCGCAAGCTCACGGCCGAAGCAGTAGGGCGCGTGTCCCTGCAGGAACATGCCGCGGCGCAGGCCCTCATCGATGATGGTGTGCATACGCTCGCTGTCGTGCATGACGCCGACATAGTCCATGATCTCGGCAATGCCGACAACGTCGTCCATGTCGAGCAGTTCGCCTACCTCCTCGGCATGAAACTCCGCCCCGGCGTTTTCCATCCCGGGCAGGGACGGCACGCACGACGGGGCGAGCACATACTGGCGCAGCTTGGACTTCTTCGCGTTTTCAAGCATGAAGCGCACGCCGTCGAGCCCCATGACGTTGCCGATCTCATGCGGGTCGGTGCAGACGGTCGTCGTGCCCCACGGCAGAATGGCGCGGGCGAGGTTCTCGGGGATCATCATCGTGCTCTCGATGTGCATGTGCGTGTCGATGTAGCCGGGGATCAGATAGCGTCCCTGACCATCGTAGTACGACCTGGACGGAAGGATCGTCTTCTGTCCCTCCTCACGCACCAAAACGACAAATCCGTCCAGTATGTCGACACTGGCCGGATAGATTTCTCCCGTAATGACATTGAAAAACTGTACGTTGCCGATCGTCAGATCGCACGGGATCCGACCCAGAGCCGCCTGCATGAGGCGCGCGCGATCCTTGGCCTTGCGAGTACGCATCAATAACCCTCCTTGAAAATCGATCCATAAAAAGCGTTTCCGCTCTTTATCCAAATAAAAAACGGCGGAGCGTCTTTGACACTCCACCGAAACGGCAAAACTCACACAGCGATTATTAGCTGTGTGTGCTGCATTCCGGTAGTCGGGCAATTCAAGGGCCGCCCGGTAGAGACGCGGGGCCCATGTGACTTCCCCGCCTATACCTGAAAGTATCTGTGTGCACTTATTGGAACGCCTTGATTATAAATCTCGCGGCACCAAAAAGCAATTATTCAAGAATCTGAAACATACCGGCACTTTCGTTTTTTCTCTATCCATTTCGACGAATTCGCGCGTCCCGGGCAGGAAAAGTGCCCGGCGGTGCGCAAACCCGCACCGCCGGGCACCGCATTTCCTCTTATGCATCGCGCAGCATCGCGACCGCTGTGCGCGCCGCCGATGCAGCATCCGGGCAATAGGCATCCGCGCCGATCTCGTCGCTGTACCCCTGTGTGATGGGCGCGCCGCCGACAAAGATCTTCACCTGATCGCGGATGCCGCGCGCCTTGCTCAGCTCCACGACCGCGCGCATTTCCGGCATCGTCGTCGTCAGCAGCGAGGAGCAGGCAATGATGTCGCAGTGCTGCTCGACGGCCGCATCCACGAACTGCTCCGCCGTGACATCCACGCCGAGATCCACGACCTCGAGCCCGCTGCCCTCCATCATGATCTTGACGAGATTTTTGCCGATGTCGTGCATATCGCCGCGCACCGTGCCGAGACAGACGCGGCCGACCGTCTCGCTGCTCTCCCCCGCCATGTGCGGCTTGAGCAGCTCCGTTGCCGCCGCCATGCAGCGCGCCGCGATGAGCATCTCCGGCACAAAGGCGCGGTTGGCCGAAAAGTCCTCGCCGAGCAGGTTCATGCCGCGCACGAGCCCGTCGGTGAGGATCTGCTGCGCGTCATGCCCCGCGTCGAGCGCCTCGGTGCACAGCTGCAGCACACGCTTCTGCTGTCCGCGCACGAGCGCCGCCGCGATGCGCGCGAACATCATACAAACTCTCCTCACATCATCAAAGCAAATCGGACGGCCAGCCCGATTATG
>OGZG01001656.1_pt1 | contig 16398 bp, 18 predicted proteins | sample 1576781 | NCBI WGS metagenome assembly OGZG01 (sample SAMEA3541502, study PRJEB24748) | human gut metagenome | biome: human gut; feature: human-associated habitat; material: faeces | place: China | collected 2012 | reverse complement strand
CTCTTCCGATCTAGAGGCTTCCATACCGCCGAACTTCGCTTTCCAGTTGTAATAGCTGGCTTCGGAAATACCGGCTTCGCGGCAGACATCCTTAACGGTACGTCCGGCTTCGACAGACTTCAGAACAGCGATGATCTGGTGTTCGGTGAATCGGGCTTTGCGCATGGCGATTTCCTCCAAGGATATATTCAGTATGCCGGAAGATCTCTAAATGTGAATGGTCCGGTTTACCGGGATGCTTACAGAGGAGATCAATGCACCTGCCGATAATGACCGGTGCATTTTCTTTTCGCGTTTAAAAATCCTAAAATAATAAATTGAATTTTTTATCAGTATTGATGGATGTTTTTATCAATGTCAACTATATCCTTAGAATAATGGTCTGCTATGACATGACTCAAGTTAGTAATATTTTACAAGTTGATTTTTAAAGGCTCGTTTAACATGAGCCAATTGCTCTTCCCATCCCATGAAATGAATTTCGAATGTAAGTGAAACAACCTCATCAAAATTCTCCCCGAGATTGTTGGAGCGTTTTACTGACTCTCTACACATTGAATCGTAAATCTTTATCAAGGTAGGGCATGAAAGGTAATCCCTGAAACGTTTTTGTGCCTCTTCGAGACTTTGCCAAAGTGGGATGCCATACTGATGTTTGTCATAAGGTGCTTCTGCCATAAAACGCACCTCACGATCTCGAAGATAATGTAACAGAAGCGCTGAATCGATAATAGGTACGTCATTCAGTGGAAAACCAGCATGAAATTGACCATTGATTATTACTAGTGGGACAACCTCAACGTCTTCTGTACCAGATAAGTGGGGGTAATAATCCCTACAAAAATGCTCAAGATGATCCTTAACAAAGGCTGCTTTTCTAATGGCCTGCTTGGTTTTATGCACCAGCCCGTTAGAATCGAAAAGTTCATTGTCATAATCGAGTGGCGTGATAGGCGTTTTACGGCTACGAGCTTCTACAACAATTAGTAAGTTTCCAAAAGAGAAGGTCAGATCTATTTCTTCCTTATGTCCATAATAGTTTGGTTCAATTGCAGAGGTATAGCGCAAATGCTCCTTCATCACCGAGTTTCCATTTCGGCACTCTTCCAATACTCTAATCAAATCCTTCTCAAATAGTGTTCCACGGCGAGTATCATTGGGATCTATTTTAGTCATCCAACAATCTATATTGCGGGTTAGGCTAGCTGTAAGAAAAGCACTGATCGGGAAAATATAATTATCCTCTACAGACACCAGAGGCTGCACCCATAAATCCTCCTGCGGCGACTTTCCTCTCCAGGTCAATAAATCTAGGGCATCGATGATCTCAGTTTCACTATATTCACAACACTGTATTAGTGCAGCAATAATATTAGAATGTTCAAATTGAGGTGCAAGATGAACTAGTTTTGACCAGTCGTTTATTTCCTCGTTTGTATGAAGATGTTCATCAATCTGAACAGCCAGCACAGATAGATGAACCCATATATCTAAAACACTTTGTAATTTACGTTCAATACAAGGGGAGGTTTTGCGTTTTAATAGTGATTTGAGGTGGTCGTCAAGCTGAATTATAGCCGATAAAGGTTGATATCTGGCAATCAGTTGCGAGCGTTGAGATAATGTTCGCCATGGTGCTGGGCTCAACGCTTTACCTGGCTCATAATGTAGATAATTTGACCAAGGATTGATATTCTGAAATTTATCCATTACGGTACGAGCTTCAGTTATTGAAGTGGCTAAAAAATGATCTCGACGGTATTCTGCAATTGTTTTCATGCGGTGATAGTCAGAATGACATTGCATGAAAAAGACTCGCTTCTGCTGGAAAATGAATACTGCACGACCATAGAGCAAGTCTTGCCACAGCGAAGAAAAGCTATAGAAGTGCTGAGACAGCCTCATTTCTGCGAGATAAAAGTCAAGTTTTGATAACTTTTTCGGGCGATCATCAGGAAAGAGTATATGCATACGGTCCTTATATTTAAATAGCTCGAACAATGGGCCTCTTAGACTGTCAAGCCTATGCATATTTACACTGTTGACACTTACCGGGTCGCTTTTTCCTACCTTCGAAGTTTTTGAGATAATAAACTGCTCTATAGCTGTATTGCTTGTATCTTCAAAAATATCTTTTTGTTCGTCGCATACCTGCCAAAATGCATAATTAGCACTGGCGATATGGGCCCTAATCATTTCATGATATTCAGGTCTGCAGCCCTTTAAAAAACAAATTTGCTTTCGAGTATTATTCACACTTTGAAAATTATTATTGAGCCACGTAGCACCTGAAATGTATGCTGAAGCCTCTGCAGTTAGCGGACCTATTTGATCCATGAATTTAATCCAGTATTCTTGATTGAATTCATTAAGCTTGGCTGGATGCGGTAATTTTTTATCTCTTGCCGCTTTGATAAGGGGGTGTATGGGTTGCATGTTTCCTCTCTGTCGAAACGTATACTGATTGACACTATAACTCTTTTGACGTCTCAATATGAACAGTATATGACAAAGAAAACACGAGGTTATGATCACAATGTTGGTAAGGCTCTATGGTGTAATAAAGACATTTACATACTTGTCCTCGATTAATTCATAGCAGATGCTCAAAGACTACATGTTTGATGAGGACCTTTTAGTCGTGCATTTACTTGGGCAAATATTAGTTATTTTCGAGGATAAGCCTCTGACTTTCTGAATCTTGCTTTGATGGCCATATCGGTGTTCTACTGGTATGGCTTTATACCCACTCAAAATGTCTATTTTTTATACTGATTTTAACTTGTGGGTACAAGTGCGGGTATAACCATTCATTCCTGCTTATAAACCATATTGATATCAGTCTATTGGGTGTTAAATTCGAGTCCGCCCTTCGCACCAAAAGATACAATCAAGTCGCTTAAGGGCAGCTTTTTTTGTGCCTGAAATCTAGTGCTTACTTGTCATTCCCGCGCCCGCGATTCTGGCTCTCTCAAGGTCAACCCACTTCAATGCACATCTACCAACAGATATTGGTATAAATGATGGTATTCCAAGTTCGTTAACGCTGTTACCAGCAGGGAGGGGATAAGCATGGCGTTAAAAGATATCGAAGTCGGAACAGCTATGCCAGCGGACAAACAATATAAGCTGACCGATGGCAACGGTATGCATCTTTCGTTCACCCTAATGGCTCTAAATATGGACTGACCCCACGCCCGTAGCCACTTGTAGAGGCTGTGTGCGGGAACGCCCCGACGATTAGATACTTCGGCAACAGAATCACCGCGTTCCATTATCTGACGGACGGCTTCTTCTTTAAATTCAGGTGTAAATCGTGGTGTGCCCATACGCTCCTCCTATACTCAAACTTTAGGGAAGAATCGTCTACCGGGGGGGAAGTCCAGGGTGGCCAAATTCAGTGTGCCACTACATATTGTCTAAAATGAGGGAGGAGGGAAAAGGCTGGATCTCTCCAGCCTTTGATGGTCATTTCACTTTCTTGAAGATGAGCAGGATCAGAGGGACGCAGACAGCGAAACCAATGATGGAGGCTAAAGCCGAATCAGAGTGATTTTGCGCTAGCTCCTTAACAAACCAGGTACATTGAGAAGGGGTAAATTCTCCGCCTTGACTCATTGTCTCTGTAAAGTTAAGAGCGAAGACCAGATCGAAATAAAGCACGATAGCGTAATACGCTGCACAGATCAGCGCGATACTCACCCATCTCATCCAGAACTTCTTATTCATCATCGTAAGTGCTTCCCAATGAACCGCCTACTGTACCGCCTGAGTAGGGGGATGTTGAGCCAGCAACAGCAGCGGAATCGGCAGCAGATTGTTGAATTTTTGCACTCCCTCCCATTGGTTGAGGGCTTTTGTTCTCGGTGTTAGGGTACTGCTGTTTGAATGTATTAGTCATTTCGACAACGAGGATTGATGAGAAGTCTGCACTCTTTGATTCAAGATATCTTTGCAGTGATACCGGAATAGTAAAATCTTCTTCTATGTCGATTGGTAGCTGTGTTGTCGTGGATGTGTAACCGTGTTCGAATACCTTTGAGCCAGCAAACTTGAGCCCTTCGACTGAGTGAGTGGTACAGTTGCTACCAGTGACATCATACTTATCAATGGTTCGGCCTCTTCGCTTTGTACCATCTTGCATGTTTGGCGTTTGAATTGGTGTTACACCGCCATTCCAAAGGTTTTCGAAGAAGTTACGGGTTATTTTAGGATCTGCATCATCAATGCGGAAAGCGCGAGCCCCCATTTCATAAAGTTCGTATCGGTAATACTTACGCGCATCTTCATCCTGGAAAAAGTCTAAAATCCCATCCCCAGTGAAGGTACTTTTATCAGTGCGTCCATAGCGTCCATAGGTGTAGAGGAAGGTATTGTTATTCTCATGCACCGAAACGAAAACATGACCTGCACTTGTCGTTTCAGTCCAGATATAAACGCCGTTCAGCAGCGGGTTATCTTCTGGCTTGCAGGTGTCAGTCACATTATCAGCTTGGGGATCATAAATCGGGTCGGGGAGAACGGGAAATTCGACGACTTGAGATTGGGCTGTGTCGGCTTTCGCTGCCCCTGTAGAAAATTCATAAGTGTCATCGATGGAAGGAATAAAACGTGATTTGCAGGGACAGGAACTACGGCTGTGCAGTGTTCCGGCTACTCTTTTACCATGTATTTCGTCACTATCAAGGCCACCGCAGATACGATAATGCCCTGGATGTTTGCCGCAGGTTACTTTATGGCCTTCACATGCCATATCTTTATCGAAAAATTGATGGTCGGGGCATCCTTCAAGAATCCTGCCACCGCAAGCGGTCTTATCACCCCTAAATAAAAAATGACCAATAGCCATTCGTCCTTATCCTTATTTTTGCTTGTAAGTCCATGTGGGAAGTTTAGGTTTTTGGTGTTGGCGAGTAAATGAGCAAATGCAATAAAATCAAAGTGTGTTAATCAATGGGATCAGGTCGTCAGCTATGGATAGTGTTTATCCGCACGGTCAGTTGCAGACGAGATTTCCACAATTGCCCGCATTCCAACAGAGCAAGAGCCTGTCTTTTGTGAAGCTGGATCAGGGCGGCGGTATCGCGGACCGGTAAATTACTAGTGGTTACCTGTTAGCCGGTGTTGCTGGTAAAACTGGTGACGCTGGAACTTATCTAGCGAGTATGTTCTTTCACCTTTGGTAGTTGCTTAGAATATGGCATCGCTTGGCCTACAGTCTGGAGAACACTGGACGTAACAGAAGGTCGTAAGTTGTTCCAGCAACGGCTGTTGCGGGCTAAGTGCCGACTAACAGATAGCTGTCATAATGGACGACTTCCGGGGTGAGAACGGAGGCTACAGCCAATTCTTTGAAAATAAATAAAAGCAGGGCTAATACCAATCGTTTCATCACATCCTTCCGCGAACTACGGTGGGGGTGTTGTAAGTATCCCGGCAAAACGAACCATTCACTTTTAGAGATCTTCCGACATACTGATTATGTCCCCAGAGGAGATCGCTATGCGCAAGATCCGATTCACTGAACACCAGATCATCGCCGTATTGAAGTCCGTCGAAGCTGAACGTACCGTCAAGGATGTTTGCCGTGAGGCCGCTATTTCGGAAGCCAGCTATTACAACTGGAAGGCAAAGCATGGCGGGATGGAAGCGGTCGATATTAAAAAAATCAAAGATCTGGAAGACGAGAATCGGAGGCTTAAACAGATGTTTGCTGATCTCAGTCTTGAGTGCCGGGCACTGAAAGACGTCATCGAAAAAAAGCTTTAAAACCAGCGATAAAGCGTGATCTGGTCAGCTATCTGACCACACCGTTTGCCATGAGCTTACGTCAGGCATGCAGGACATTATCGCTGAGCAGGACGGTGTATTTTTATCAGCCCGATACCCGGCGTGATGAACCCGTGATCCACGCGCTGACTGAACTGGCAGAACGCTATCCGCGCTACGGTTTTAAGAAGCTGTTCCAGCTGCTGCGCAGGCAGGGCAATACCTGGAACCATAAATGTGTTCACCGGATTTATTGCCTGCTGAAACTGAATTTTCGTCGCAAGGGAAAACAGCGGCTGCCAGTGCGTAATCCAGCACCCCTGGCGACACCGCAAGCGTTAAACCAGAGCTGGCCCATCGATTTTATGCACGACGCGTTGGTCTGCGGCAGACGCTTCCGGACCTTCAATGTGGTGGATGATTTTAACCGTGAAGCACTGGCGATAGAAATCAACCGGAATATCCCGGCTCAGCGAATCATCCGGGTGCTGGACAGGATCGTGGCAAACCGCGGCTATCCGCTGAAAATGCGGATGGACAACGGGTCAGAACTGGTCTCGCGGGCACTGGCACAATGGGCCGAAGAACATGGCGTGCAGCTCGAATTTATTAAACCGGGTAAACCTACACAAAATGCTTTTATCGAACGGTTCAACCGGACATACCGGACAGAAATTCTGGATTTTTACCTGTTCAGAACACTGAATGAAGCACGGGAAATTACCGAGCGCTGGCTGATAGAATATAACAACGAGCGGCCTCATGAGTCCCTGAACAACCTGACGCCGGAAGAGTACCGGCTGATGGCTGAAAAACCGGAACTCTCAAAAAGTGCGTGGAACTAAAACAGGTGTGCTTAAAGTGGTATCGACATTACTGTCGTAACGGATAAAAGCTTTAATACCCAAGACGTCAGTTATGAAAAGCGCAAAGCAAAACAGCAACGCCTTAATGATGCAGTGGAAAAACTAAATGCGCTGGGCATTGTGACTATGCTGGTTAACCGTGTTCACAGTAAAATCGTGGTTGGTGATGAAGGGCTGCTGTGCATAGGATCGTTCAACTGGTTTAGCGCTTCGCGTGATGAGAAGTACAAACGATACGATACGTCGATGGTATACCGTGGCGAAAGCTTACAAGCGGAAATTAGAGCGATTTATTCCAGCCTGGAGCAGCGGAAGTTATAGGGGCTTATCGCAATGCAGGTATCGAATGGGCTGAATTAATTCAGTTCTACTCAAGGAGGTATAGGCTTAAGATGCTATACCTCCAAACCATGCGGTTGCATTTGGATGGCTTGTTTGGCGATGGTGGTTTAAATAAACAGTTGAACTTAGAAAAGGCCACTCTTTTGAATGGCCTTTAGTCTAAGGGGAGTTTATGCTGTTGCCCGATGATTCCAGGAATCTTTGTAAATGATATTCCCATCGCAATGTTTCCAGGTGATGGCCTCATACCTTAACTGAATCGTTTCGCTATGTGTGCCTGTACCAGAATCAGGAAATAAGTTGGGGGTAATTCCGGTTACTTTTACATTCTCTAATATAATATTAAAATATTCGCTTTCAACACCTGCATCAAGGATCTGATACATCTTTATGGTTGCCGACTTTAATGTTTGGTTCTCACTCAGCGCTTTGTATAAAAGGGGCGTTGTTTTATCAAAATCTTTCTGTACCGTAATAGGTGTATGTACTCTGGTTCCTGTTAATCTCCCGGTGTTTCCATCCACAGGAATGGATAGGTGGTGCGTTACCGCTTTTAATTCAATAGCGCCAATACGCCCTGTAACGAGAGAACTACCCGTTATAGGGGAGCCGTTTGTATCGGTTAGCCAAAGATATGCTGGATTTGACATGATTATTCCTTATCTCTATTTATAAATGAAGGTAAACAAAACATTATAATGACCCATAAAAACAGACCAATAATCTTAACCGGCCACGGGTCAAGTAAGGCTATGCAAACAATAGCGCCTATAATGAGTAGCGGGCCTGATAGTAAATTAAAAACACCGCTTAACACACCTATCTTTGTTCCCAGAAATCTATTCAGCGCAATGGCGATGATATAAGCGCTGCCGATTGTAATCGTTACTGCGATTATTTTATTCTGCCAGTTATTAAACTCAGCCAAGCAAATAAAACATGCAGTAATAATATAGGTGCAGAGAACTATATCGACGAGTGGCGTGATAATTTTTTTCATATCACCCAGCCTTAGCATTCGTATTTAAATGATCTTCCACTCTTTTCATAATCTTGTCGAACACAGGGTTGCCCTCAGTGTACCCTGCATGGATGGCATCCACAAAAGGTTGTACCGCATCGGAAAATAAGAAATAAAGAAGATCATAATCGCGGGGTCTTAACAACGAGTATACCTCGGGTGCTTCATTCCTGAGTTTATCAGACGTCCTGATGGAACGCTCTGCCATTCCACCAAACAAGAGGATAGTACTTAAAAACGCTATTGGATTCCCTTTCCCCTTAAATACTACATAAGTAAATGACGTTTTTTCTATAACGGCTTTAGCGATGTTCGATGCGATAATATTCGTAGAGATTCTACCCACAATAGAGGTAACTACACTTCTGTATATTCTATCTTGTTCTGATTCGGATAGATATTTATTAAATAACTGAAAGATTAATTTAACTGCATTAACGATATTTTCATAGTTAAGAATGTCATGTCTTATCGCGGTCATCATACGGATTCTTTCTGTTTCACGTTCATATCTTGTATCCGTATCAAAGATACCGTAAATCAGATAACCATAATCTAAAGGAACAGATAACCCACCATTGATAAGCCCTGTAACTGTATCAGGCGAGATAATGATGTTATATAACTTCCGCGCTATCCCTTCTATGTCTGCCATATAGCTATCCTATGTTTAAATAAATGACTGAAGATGTACATCATTTTTGCAAGAAATAATCGATGGTAATTTACAAGAGAATAAATAACTTGATAAGTGTTACCATAACCTAATTGTTACAAATTGTATTGCAAAACGATTTTGAACCATTGATTTAAATAAGGCGTAAAACATCATTGTGTATCACTTTACGGTGGGTTATTATGATGAATTATCTTGGTGTGAGATGTATTAATTTAATAAATAATAAAGCGCATATAAGTATTCGATAAGTGATTGGATACGTAAAAAATTTGGATGTTAAAATTATTGGTTTATATGTATTTGCTCTGACTTGTTCATGGCAGAAACAGGTTATGACTCATGAACAGGCGGTTTATGTGAACACATCGACAGCATCATGTTGTGCCGTCGATATCCTTCACGAGCAAACATTGACGGATTCACCAGAGTGATATCCGCTTCCGGCCTGAGAGCGGGGGCTATAGCCAAGTGTTTGAAAATAAATAAAAGCAGGGCTAACACCAATCGTTTCATTACGTCCTGCCGCGAACTACGGCGGGGGAATAGCGATTGGTTTGCGTTATGGCATGACGACCGCGGAATTGACGATGAGACGTGGGTAGAGGGTGTGAAACGTGGTAACTTCCGTTTGCATCCGGGTACGGTTTCCGAGGGTTGTATTACTATCGCCCATAATTCTGATTTTGCCATGATCCGGAATGCGCTTATGAATACATCGTTAGTACAGGTTCCCTGCATGCGTTCCCTGATGGCTCGCGGTTGGGTGGAGGTTGTTGCCAGTGGCTCTAATAACGCTTGCCCGTAAAATAAGTAAGATCATTTATTTTATATTGCTGTTTTTGGTTCTGGGACGTGCACTTCCAAGGCCGGAAATCTATCTCGATTATGATATCGCAAGGGATATTTGCCACTTCTTGTTCGGGAGTGTGAACGCCGATACGATGTATGACACTTTCTTTTATATATCGCTAATAATAGTGATATGCCTTTCAACTGTACTCTACATTATTACTTTGAAGTTAATTTCAACGATAAGGAGCAAATGAGATGCCAATTCCTCCGTATATGTGGCTTAAAGACGATGGTGGCGCAGACACGAAAGGATCTGTTGATGTTCAGGAGCGAGAAGGCAGCATCAAAACCCGCTTATCGCCATCCCCATCCCCCCTCACCCCCTGAACACCTCCCGCCGGTGCCACGCCACAAACCCCTCCTGGGGATAACATTCTTTCCCCTGCGGCAAGGTAATCGGCTTACCATCAAAATCCCAGAACAGCCTGCCAACGATGCCCCCGCCGTTCACCGCTGGCGAAACCTGGATGCGCATATCCTCATCCAGACCAATAGATCCTTTATCAAAGGCCTTATGGTGAATCGCGCAGAGCGCCAGGCCGTTAGGGATTTCGCAGGGGCCGCCGTGCTGCTTCCATTTGATATGGGCCGCCTCCAGGGCGACGGAGGTATTATCATGGCGCATATTGAAGCCGCAGATCGCGCACTCATAGTTATAGGCGCGCAGCACCTGCTGGCGAAAATGCGGGTCGCGTTCTTTGCGGATCTGCTGCAGATCAAACCCCATCTCTTCAGCCAGTTCTTCCTGAATACTCTCCGGAAAGTGCGCCTCGAGGATCTGATGGGCGAGGGTATTGATCAGCCTCTTATTTCTATTGAGTAACGCAAAATGCGGCTCATCGAAGCCGCCGGCGACGTGGCAGAGCTCCAGCTCTTTGCCGGGCGGCTGTCGGCTGCCCTGGGTTGAACACTGTTCGCTGTTGTGCAGCTCCCAGAAGCCGTCGCCTTTCAGGCGCCAGAAGGGCATGTCCGGCCGGTACTGGCGGCGCTGCGGGCCAAAGCGTTCCAGCAGGTTATGCAGCTCATCGCGTATCTCCGAGGCGTAGTCGAACATCCGCGCATGGCCGCGCTGGTACTGTGAGAGGACGTACAGCAGCAGTAGTGGCTTATGCGGCGCACGCTGTTCGCCTTTGCGCCAGATGGTGATGTTCTCGATCGCGTGTTGCAGGGTCGTGCTGGAGGGCATAGCGTTACATTGGCAGCTAAATAAATGCGATGATGCTCGCAAAATCCTTGCCGATCAACCCACCAGATGCGGCGATTCCAGTTGGATCGCTTTTTAAATATCACAACGGATCTTGCTGTGGGAGTGGAGACCGCGTTCGCCTCCTGCGGCACAAGCCTGAAAAAAATCGGGAGCGCATAACCGTTGCGTTCCCGCTCTCCACAAACCCCACGCTACCTCACCGGTAGCGTGGGCCCGCTCTCTCTTACTTATCCCGCGTCTCGCCAGCCTCCCAGCTGTAGCTCCCATCAGCCGCTAACCTATCGCCCAGCTCCTGATACTCGAACTGATAAAACTCAGCCTGGGTGCCGTACCCGGCGTAGTCTACCGCCGCCAGGCCGACGAACGCCCCGGTAAAGAACCCGCCGTAGCTCTGCAACACATAGTCATCGGACAGTACCGCGGCATCCAGCTGGACCGGGATCTCGGTGAACGACACGCCATCGAAGCTGTATTCATAGCTGTAGGTCTGCTTGCGGACCTTAGTCCGGAACCAGACGTATTCCACGCCGTCCGGCACCTTGATGGCATTATCTTTCAGGTACGACGTGTATTTTCCGCGGTTATTTTCGCCAACTTCGATGACCTTGCCGTTAATTTCATTCCAGGTCAGGAAGACAAAGCTCCAGTGGCGGTCGTTATAGTAATTCGTTAATCCGGCCATCTGCTGGTAGCTGAAGGGCTCGAATTTCACCTTCACCGCGGCGTCAAAATAGAAGGCCTGCCAGCGGCGGGCAATCAGCGACAGGTCATGCGTATTGGCTAACGAACCCTGGCCGATTAAGGTTAATTTGCCGTCGCCGGTGGTGCCCATTTTGGCCGTAAACGGCACCCGCAGGGTATTCCAGTTCGGGTCGAGCGCTGGCGAGGTAAAGTCATCCTGCTGGCTATTATCGCCTGCGCTTTCGGTGAAGATGGCGTCTTTCGGCCCTTCGACGAAGGTTTTCCCGCCGTGACCGCCTTCAATACGCGGCCAGCCCTCGTCGTCCCAGTACACTTTCTGGATCGAGGTTTCCCGGCCGAGGGTTGACCAGCCGCGTGGGTCGTAGATGGATTCCCCAGGGCGATTCCACGGCCGGGCGCAGAGCGAGGCGTAATACCATTCGCCTTCCGGAGTGGAGACCAGCGCGCCATGGCCCTGTTTCTGGATGTAGCTGTCCGGCGTGTCGACGTTGGTTAAGAACACGTCGCCCGGCTCGGTTTCGAAGCTGTCGGCCTCGAGGGTTTTCGACCGCGCCACCACCTCCTGGTGGGTAAACACGGTGCCACCCTGGGCGGCAAACAGATAGTAGTAGCCGTTCAGTTTATAGAGGTGCGGTCCCTCGACCAGCGCCACGGCGGTGCCGCGGTAAATGGTGCGCGCGGTTTCCGGCATTAACTTCAGCGTGTTGGTATCCAGCTCCGTTAAGGTAATGCCATCGAAGGGATGATGGTACTCCCGGTGATCCCAGGTTTGCTGGACGATATATTTCCGGCCATCGTCGTCATGGAACAGCGAGGCGTCAAACCCGACGCCGTTCAGCTTGATCGGGTCGCTCCACGGGCCCCGAATATCCTTCGCGGTAGTCAGGTAGTTGGTCATGTCTTTAAAGGCGCCTTCGGTGACCTTCACATCGGTATACACCAACCAGAATTGCCCATCGGCCCAGGAGAGCGCCGGCGCCCAAATGCCGCCGGAGGAGGGGTTGCCCTTCATGTCCAGCAGGGTGGTGGTGGAGAGCGGCGAAGGCAGCAGGTTCCAGTTTTTCAGGTCTTTCGACTCATGTAAACGCACGCCCGGGAACCACTCAAACGTCGAGTTGGCAATATAGTACGTATCCTCGACGCGAATAATACTGGGGTCGGCATTAAAGCCGCGTAATATCGGGTTTTGAATAAGTGACATTTCATTACACCTTTTAAAATGGAAAGTGACGAATCGGTCTGATTTATAATTTTTTTAACTACACGCGGATCTCATCCAGCTGACGGTTAATGTCGGTAACATGTTTATCGGAGATCGGATAAACCTGAATAATCACCATCGAAATAGCGGCCAGCGCGATCGGGATCCACACCGCGGTCATAATGATCCCGTCGATGGCGCTGGCGCTCTGCACGGCGCCGCTTTCATTAAATCCATACACCGCCAGCAGCCACAGCGGGATCGCGCCGCCGATGGTGAAGCCGATCTTGAAGAAGAGTCCCATAATGGCATTGATAATGGCGGCATTGCGTTTGCCTGATTTTAATTCGCCATACGCGATGACTTCCGGTACCAGCGCCCACATAAAGCCGGTGGCGGAGGTTAAGCCCCACTGTTTAATAAAGGTGGCGATGTAGGCCAGCCACAGGGCGTCGTGCATCCCTTCGCGGGACCAGACGTAGGTCAGCATTTCGCCGACGATGAACATGGCGAGGAACAGATGGAAGAAGCCTTTTTTACCAAAGATTTTTTTCAGTTTCGGCCAGAACACCGGGAAGGCGATGCCGGGAATAGACGCGACGAGACCCACGGCGCCCATCCATTCGGAATGGCCGACGACGAACTGGTTGAAGAAGCCGTTAACGGTGTTCATGAAGAACATGAAGGTAAAGGCCAGCATAAAGAACATGCCGAGAATAACCAGCGGGCGGTTATGTCTGAGCTCGTGGAAAAGGTCGGTGGTTTTGACGTTGGCGGTCTGCTCGGCGGTCGCGACAACGCGTTCTTTGGTGAATTTATAACAGATAAACAGAGCCACCGCGCCGATGATCATATAGATGGCGTACACGCCAAACCAGGCGTAGTTCGCCGACGGATCGGTATAGTTGCCGAGATTCAGCTCAAGGCCAAAAAAGCCGGTGTCTTTCAGGCTGCGATCTTTCGGCGCCGCCATCTGCACAAACATCGGGAACAGGGTATAGACCAGCAGGTTGGCGCTATTGGCCAGCATCATACGGGTACTGGTCAGTTTATCGATCGATTCCGGGTCGCGGGTCAGCGACGCATTCAGCGAGCCATAGGGAATATTGACTAAGGAATAAACTAAGTCCAGCGCCAGATAAATAATAAAGGCGAAAGCCACCGAACCTTTCACCCCAGGGATGGGCGCGAACAGTAATGCCGACAGGATCACCAGTGGCACGCCGGCTCGTAACAGCCACGGACGATATTTCCCCGCTTTCGAGGTTCGTTTATCCACGTAGGTTCCGACCATCGGATCCCAAAACACATTAATGATACGGACAAAAAGAAAAATAAAGCCTGCCGTTGCCGTGCTGATGGTATTTACCGTCAGCATATGCAAAGCCAGAAAACCCCCAATTGTGCCGAAAACCAGGTTTTGCGCAAAGTCACCCATGCCATAACCAATTCGTTCTCCGCGGGTTAATTTATGATATTCATCATGCCGACTGTGCATTATGTTTTTACTCATTCTAAGCAGACTCCGGTTTGTTTTGTGTAGGTGAAACACTTTCTGACACAGTTGACCTGGAAGAATCTATTACGTTTTTAAATTACGTAATTATGTTTTTTTACTTCTGTGATCCTCGAAGCAAAGGCCTGTATCGCCTGCGTTGAACCGTTATCCGCCGCTAATTTTTTGGCAGGCAGGCATTGTGACAAAACCGGCATTTTAATTTGGTATGGATACCTGAATTCCCCAGGAAGTGTACGCTATACGCGCGCGAAGCGAGATATTTAAAATAGTTTTATTTGCGAGATGGCTCACATTTGAGCATTTTCTCAATCGCCGAGTGAAATAACGTAATTGAGCAACCGACGATGAGAATACACGATGTGTCACAGTTGTTAATTTTCCTGTTTCTCAATTTCGGAGTTCATCATGCAAACCTATTTCGACCAGGTTGATCGCGTTCGCTTTGCCGGACCGAAAACCGATAATCCGCTGGCGTTTCGCCACTATAATCCGGATGAAATCGTGCTGGGAAAACGCATGGCAGACCATTTGCGTTTTGCCGCCTGTTATTGGCATAACTTCTGCTGGAATGGCGCGGATATGTTTGGCGCCGGCTCGTTTGAGCGTCCCTGGCAGCCCCGGGCGATGCGCTGGAAATGGCCAAACGCAAAGCGGACGTGGCGTTTGAATTTTTCTACAAGCTCAACGTGCCGTATTACTGCTTCCACGATGTCGACGTCTCGCCAGAAGGCGCGTCGCTGAAAGAATATCTGCACAATTTCGCCGTGATGACCGAGGTGCTGGCGGAGAAACAGCAGCAAACCGGCGTGAAACTGCTGTGGGGCACCGCCAACTGCTTTACCCACCCACGCTACGGCGCCGGGGCGGCGACCAACCCCGATCCGGAGGTGTTTGCCTGGGCGGCCACGCAGGTGGTGACCGCCATGAACGCCACCCACCAGCTCGGCGGCGAAAACTATGTGCTGTGGGGCGGCCGCGAAGGGTACGAGTCGCTGCTGAATACCGACCTGCGTCAGGAGCGTGAGCAGATTGGCCGCTTCCTGCAGATGGTGGTGGAGCACAAGCATAAGATTGGCTTTGGCGGCACGCTGCTTATCGAGCCGAAACCGCAGGAGCCCACCAAGCATCAGTACGATTACGATGTCGCGACGGTGTATGGTTTCCTGAAGCAGTTTGGTCTGGAAAATGAGATCAAGGTGAACATTGAAGCCAACCACGCCACCCTGGCGGGGCACTCTTTCCACCATGAAATCGCCAGCGCCATCGCGCTGGGGATCTTCGGCTCCGTTGATGCCAACCGCGGCGATGCGCAGCTCGGCTGGGATACGGACCAGTTCCCGAACAGCGTGGAAGAAAATACCCTGGTGATGTACGAGATCCTCAAAGCCGGGGGATTCACCACCGGCGGCCTGAACTTTGACGCCAAAGTCCGTCGGCAGAGCACCGACAAATACGACATGTTCTATGGCCATATTGGCGCCATGGACGTAATGGCGCTGTCCCTCAAGCTGGCCGCGCGCATGATTGAGGATGGCAAGCTCGATCAGGGTCTGGCAAAACGCTATGCCGGCTGGCAGGGCGAGCTGGGGCAGAAAATTATGACCGGGCAGATGTCGCTGGATAATATTGCCCGGTACGCTGAGCAGCATAATCTGAATCCGCAGCCTCACAGCGGGCGTCAGGAATTACTCGAAAATCTCGTCAATACCTATATCTTTGGTTAAATTTTGCTGACATGCCCCTGCTGGGGCATGTATTACGCCGTCTGCCTGCAGCCGATAAATAGCGTTTATTGGTTCGTGCTGTTTTTTTTGTCAGTGGCGAAAGACCGTCTGTTTAATACCAGCGAAGGAGGGAAAGTAGCGATAATTGTGTAATGCCTCTGTGACCGTACAAAATAAAAAATAACTTGTTCTGATGATAGCGACATATTCTGTCAGCTCAGAATAGGCTGGTTATTGTCTGAATAAAATTAACCTATATTGAGAAACTCATGACAATGATAAAAAAGCTTCCATTAACCATGGCGGTTATCGCCGCGTTTTTTCCGCTTACCTCTGTAATGGCGCAAGAATTTACTCAGGAACAGATCGACGCCATCGTCGCCAAAGCCGTTGATAAAGCGCTGGCCGACCGCCAGGCGAAAATCGACGCCGCGGCCGACAAAAAGGTCGACGTGATCACCAACCCGCAGACCACCGCCGCCTCGCCGGATATGGCCATTCCGTTCGGCCTCAAGT
>OGZG01001652.1_pt1 | contig 16422 bp, 6 predicted proteins | sample 1576781 | NCBI WGS metagenome assembly OGZG01 (sample SAMEA3541502, study PRJEB24748) | human gut metagenome | biome: human gut; feature: human-associated habitat; material: faeces | place: China | collected 2012 | reverse complement strand
CAAATAAAAAGTATCGTATAAATATAAAATTAATTTAAAATATAAAATTTCATTTTACATAATTCAATATTATTAATAACTTAGTATTCAAGCGGATTTTTAGGTATTTTTAAATGAGGAAAAAATGAAACATTAGTTTAACTTATTAATTTTTTTATGGAAGTTTAAAATAATATATGGTAGTATTATGTTAAATATTGTGAATATTTAGTGAAAAAGAGTGCAATATTTAATTTATTTCTTCATTGTGGGGTGAGAGCCACAAATGTTGGGAGGGAACTTAATATGAATAAGGTATTCAAAGTTGTTTGGAGTGCAACTAAGCACGCTTATGTTGTAACGTCTGAGTTGGCTAAGTCACATCAAAAATCTGCAACTACAATTGTAGCTGCAGTTATTTTGGCGGCTAGCTTTTCTGGAGGTGTTGCTAATGCATCCAGCCCTGAGGATTGGGCTAGAGCTGATCTTATTGGTAGCCAAAGATGGTTAACACCAGATCAAAATGCTTGGGGTCATATGCAAGATCAACATCAAGTTGATCCACAACAATTAGACCAACAGCAACAGCAACAACAACAGCAGCAACAACAATGGCAACAACAAGAGCCACAGCAACAACAATGGCAACAACAAGTGCCACAACAGCAACAACAGCAACAACGACGTCAACGTCCTCAAGTGCCACAACAACAGCAACAACAATGGCAACAACAAGTGCCACAACAACAGCAGCAACAACAAATCCCTAAAAAAGGCGGTTCCACTGGTAATACCGTAATTAATAACTACTATACAGTTGTAACTACTGATGTTGAAAATGTTAAGAAAAATACACATAACATTAACGTTGTAAATAAAAAGGTAGATATCAATACTACTAATATTAATACTGTTAATAATAAGGTTGAGAGTGTAAAAACTGACATTAATAAAATCAATGCTAATATTACAAATATCAACGCTAAAGTTGATAAAAATAGCAAAGATATTGAAGGATTAAAAGGCAAAGTCGGCACTCAAATCACTAACATTCAACAAGATATCACAAATATTAACAATAATATTGATGCTAAATTTACTAAAATTAACAACGATATTGATGTAAAAATCGATAATAAAATTACTAACATCACAAATAATGTTGTTAATAATGTAAATACTAACATTGATGCTAGTGTAAAAAAACATATTGAAGCTAATAATACCAATATTATTAATCAAGTAAATCAAAATATTAATACTGCAGTTCAAAATAATAACACTACAATTTTGAACAAAGTTGATGAGAAGATTGAAAATAACAACACTACTATTATTAATAATGTTAATAAAGATGTAGATGTTAAGATTAATGATATTAAAACAAATATCAATAATACGAAAAATGAGTTGAACACTAACATTTCTAATGTTAAAAATGAACTCAATCAAAATATCAACAATGTTGATATTAAAGTTAACAACAATAAAAAAGCAATTGATAATCTAACTGTTAATGTTAACAATAATAGTAAATCTATTGCTGATTTAACTGCTAAAGTTGAAACTAACACACAAAATATTGATGCTAATAATACTTTCATCATGGAAAACCGTAAATTTATTGGTGATAACAAAAAAGCTATCAACGATAACAAAAAAGCCATTGATGAATTGAAAGGTAAAGTTGGCACAACAATCAATAATATTAACACTACAATTGATAATAAGATTAATGAAAATAACACTAAGATTATCAACGAAGTTAATCACAATGTAGATGTTAAAATCAACGATAGCAAAACTAACATTATCAGTGAAGTTAACAAAACAATTAATTCTAAAATTGAAGCTAACAACACAACTATTATTAATAAAGTAAATAATGATGTTGATACTAAGATCAATGCCGTTAAAACTGATATTACAAATATTAATAATACTGTAAATAATGTAAGTGCAAAAGTTGATGCTAATACTACTAACATTACTAATAACACTACAAATATCAACAAAAATGCGACTGCAATTACTGAATTAAACACTAAAGTTGATAATCAAGGTAAAGTTTTAGTTAATCATGAAGGTCGCATCCAGGCGCTTGAACAAGACAATAAAACTATTAAAACTGATGTAGCTAACACTCAAAATCAAGTTAATATCAATACTAAAGATATTGCTGATTTGAAAGGTAAAGTTGGTCAAAATATTGGTAATGTTCAAGTAGATATTAAAGATATTAAAAACAACATCACTAATATCAACAATAAAGTTGAAGCAAACACAGTTGCAATTAACAAGGTTGATGTAAAAGTTGATGGTGTTAAAGGTGACTTGGATGGCCTTAAAGGTCGTGTTGATCGCCATGACCAACGTTTGGACTATTTACAAGATAACATTGCTGATAACTCCACACGAATCTCTATTGTTGAAGATGGTGTAAAAGCTAATACAAAAGACATTAATGTAGTTGGCACAATTGCAATGGAAAACCGCACACTTATCGGTGCAAACCAAAAAGCTATCGATGAGTTAAAAGGTCATGTTGGCACACAAATTACCAATATTGAAACTACAATCAATAAGAAGATTGAAGCTAATAATACTACAATCATCAACAAAGTAGATGGTAATATTGATGCTAAGATTGAAAAAAATAACACAGTTATTAACAATAACATTAACAATGTAAATGCTAAGACTGAAGTTAATGCTAAAGCTATTACAGATAATAGTAAACGTATTGATGCTAATTCTGCTCGTATTTCCAATAATGAAAAAGCAATCAACGAGTTAAAAGGCCATGTTGGTACACAAATCACTAACATCGAAAATACAATTACTAATAAGATCAATGAAAACAACACAGTAATCAACAAAAATATCGATGCTAAGATTGAAGCTAATAACACTACAATTCTTAATAAAGTAGACAATAACATCGATGTTAAGATTAATGCTAATAACATTAAAGTTGATCAAAAAATTGATGGTGTTAAAGGCGATTTAGATGGTCTTACTAAACGCGTTGCTCAAAACGAAAAAGACATCAACGTAGCTGGCACAATTGCTATTGAAAACCGTACACTTATCGGTGCTAATAAAAAAGCTATTGATGAATTAAAAGGTCATGTTGGCAATCAAATCACAAATATCGAAAATACAATTACTAATAAAATCAACGAAAACAATACAGTAATTAATAAAACTATCGATAATAAGATTGAAGCTAACAACACTGTTATCAACCAAAATATTGATAATAAAATCAACAGCAATAATACAACAATCATTAATAAAGTAGATCAAAACATTGATGCTAAAATCAATGCTAATAACACTACAATTCTTAACAAAGTTGATAAAAACATCGATGTAAAAATCAATGAAAATAACAAACAAATTAACAACACAATCAATACTAAGATTGGTGATGTAAATGTTAAGATTGATGGCGTTAAAGGTGACTTGAATGGTCTTAAAGGTGATTTAGATGGCCTTAAAGGTCGTGTAGATCGTCATGACCAACGTTTAGACTACTTACAAGATAATATTGCTGATAACTCCACACGTATCTCTGTAGTTGAAGATGGTGTGAAAGCTAATGCAAAAGATATTAATGTAGTAGGTACAATTGCAATGGAAAACCGTCAATTCATTGGCGATAATAAAGTTGCTATTGCAAACAACACTAAAAATATCAACATCAATGCTAAAGCTATCGATGAGTTAAAAGGTCAAGTAGGTCAATCCTCTACAGTTATCAACGATATTAAGAAACAAATTACTAATATCAATGGTAAAGTAGAAAACAACACTACAAATATTGCTAATAACACAACTAATATTGCTAAAAATACTACAGCAATTAATAACGTAAACGTTAAAGTTGATGCTAATGCAAACGCTATCGTAGATAATAGCAAACGTATTGATGCAACTAATGTGAAAGTAGATGCTAACACTACTAACATCGCTAACAATACAACTGCTATCAACAATGTAAACGTTAAAGTTGATGGTGTTAAAGGCGACTTGAATGGTCTTACTAAACGTGTAGAACAAAATGAAAAAGACATCAACGTAGCTGGTACAATTGCAATTGAAAACCGTAAATTCATTGGCGACAACAAAGCTGCTATTGCAAATAACACTACAAATATCAATGTTAATGCAAAAGCTATTGATGAATTAAAAGGTCAAGTAGGTAAATCTTCTACAGTGATCAATGATATTAAAAACCAAATTACTAATATCAATGGTAAAGTAGAAAATAATACTACTAACATCGCTAACAATGCTACAAATATTCAAGCTAATGTAGTGGCAATTGCTGACAATAGCAAACGTATCACTGAAAATACTACAAACATCGCAAACAACACTACAAACATTGCTAATAACAAAAAAGCTATCGATGAATTAAAAGGTCAAGTTGGTAATACAGTTAAGAATATCGAAACTACTATTAATAACAAAATCACTGAAAACAATGTAGTTATTAATAAAAATATCGATGCTAAGATTGAAGCTAACAATACTGTAATTAATCAAAATATCACAAATGCAATTACTGAAAACAACAAGGAAATTGACAATACAATTAACAATGTGAATGTTAAAGTTGATGGTATTAAAGGTGATATTGATGGCTTGAAAGGTCGCGTAGATCGTCATGATCAACGTTTAGACTACTTACAAGGCAACATTGTAGATAACTCCACACGTATTACTGCAGTAGAAGATAGTGTTAAACTAAATACTACAAATATTGCGAACAATACAACAGCAATCAACAATGTAAATGTTAAAGTTGACGGCATTAAAGGTGATTTGGATGGTCTTACTAAACGTGTTGACCAAAACGAAAAAGACATCAATGTAGCTGGTACAATTGCTATTGAAAACCGTACATTGATTGGCAATAACAAAGCTGCTATCGACAAGAATGCAAAAGCTATTGCTGAATTGAACGGTAAAGTTGGTACTACTATCACTAATATCGAATCTACTATTAATAACAAGATTGAAGCTAATAATACTACAATCCTTAATAAAGTAGATCAAAATATTGATGCTAAGATTACTGCAAATAACACTGTAATTAACCAAAACATTGCTAATGCAATCAATGAAAATAACACAACAATCATTAACAAAGTTGATAAAAACATTGATGTGAAAATCAATGAAAACAATAAGCAAATCAACAACACAATCAATACTAAGATTGGTGATGTTAATGTTAAGATTGATGGCGTTAAAGGTGATGTAGCTGGTCTTACTGCACGTGTAGATCGTCATGATCAACGTTTAGATTACTTACAAGGTAACATTGTAGATAACTCTACACGTATTAGCGCTAATGAAGATGCTATCAAAACATTAAAAGGCCAAGTTGGTACAACTGTTACTAATGTTGAAAACACAATCAATGCTAAGATTGAAGCTAACAACACAGTAATTAGAAAAGATATCAACACTGCTATTACTAATAACAACACTGTTATTAATAAAAACATTACAAATGCAATCAACGAAAATAACAAGACAATCATTAACAAAGTAGATCAAAATATTGATGCTAAGATTGCTGAAAACAATACAGTAATTAATAACACAATTAACAACAAAGTTAATGACGTAAATGTTAAAGTTGAAGCTAATGCGAATGCAATTGCTAATAATAGCAAGTCTATTACTGACATCAAAGCAAATGTAGCAAATATTAACAATAAAGTAGAATCTAACACTACAAATATTGCTAATAATACTGCAGCTATTACAAATGTAAGTAAACAAGTTACAAATAATACAACTAACATTGCTAACAATGCTACAGCTATTGCAAACATTAGCAAACAAGTTTCTGGTAACACTGCTAACATTACAGATGTAACTGCTAAAGTAAATGCTAATACTGGTCGTATTGAATCTAATACAACTGCTATTAACAACTTAACTGGTAAAGTTGATGCTAACTCTCAAGCTATTGAATCCTTGAAAGGTCAAGTTGGTAAAGGCAATACTACAATCGTTAATGTAGCTCAAAAAGTAGAAAATATTACTCAAAACATTAACGCTCAAAATAGCAACATCCAAGCTAATACTGTAAACATTCAAAATAATACTTCCAATATTAATAACATTAAAGCTAATGTTGTTAACGTTGAAAAGAATGTAAACAATATTAAAGCTGATGTAACAGTAGTAAAAGCTGATATCACAAACATCAATGCTAAAGTTGATCAAAAAATCAATATTGTGAACAACAATATTACTAACGTTAAAAACGATGTGAAGAATATTGATGCTAAAGTTACAAATATTGATAACAAAGTTACTAATATTAACAATAAAGTAACTAATATTGATACTAAAGTTAATGATATTGACGTAAAAGTTAATAACCAAAATACTGTAATCAACAATATCAAAACTGATGTATCTGGCTTGAAAGATCAAGTTGGCAAAAATACTGAAGCAATTAAGAACTTGCAAAATGTAAGCGCTGATGTAAACAAAGTGAAAGAACAAGTTAATGCTAATACTCAAAAAGTAAATGCTAACGAAGAACGCATTAAAAATGTTCAAAGCCAAGTTTCTGTTAATACTGAAGCAATCAAACATAATACTGAAAACATCAATATTAACAAAGCAGCGATCAAACAAAATGCTGAAGCAATTCAAAATACTAATGTAACTGTACAAAAAGTAATCAACAAAGTTGATGAACATAGCAAAGTTATTAACGACGTATCTAAACAAGTTAATACTAATACAACTAATATTGCTAATATCAATAATGTTGTTAACCAAAATACAACTAATATTACAAATGTAACTAACCAAGTTAATACAAACACAAGCAATATTAGCAAAGTAACTAACCAAGTTAATACAAATACTACAAACATCAACACTCTAAATGCTAAAGTAGATACTAATGTTACAAACATTACTAAAGTAGATAATCGTGTAACTGAAGTAGCTAAACAAGTTAATGAAAATGCACAATTAACTAAAGCTGTTGGTACTCTAGCATTAGAAAATCATGAAAAGGTTAGTGTATTAGGTTTACAAGTAAATAAAAATACTCAAGACATTGCTGATGTAAACACTAAAGTTGATGAAAATGTTACATTAACTAAGAACATTGGTGCTATTGCATTAGAAAACAATGAAAAAGTTAATGTATTGGGCTTGCAAGTAAATAAAAATACTCAAGATATCAGTACATTAGCAGAAGCTGCAAATTACAGCTTGAAAGCTTCCAACATTGCATTACAAGATCATGCAACACTTGTTCAACATGATGCACAAATCGCAGAAAACTCTCGCCGCATTAGCAGCGTAGAACGCGATGTTAAAGTTGTAGGTGCTAATGCAGCAGCATTAGCAGCATTGAAACCTATCGAATACCACGAAGGTCAAAAAGCTCAAATTATGGCAGCTGTTGGTACTTACAAAGGTAAAACATCTACTGCATTGGGTGTAGCACATTATGCAAATCCTGATTTATTAATCCATGCTGGTGCTGCTTATGGTGGTGACCATAGCGTAATGGCAAATGCTGGTGTAACAATCGGTATTGGTAATGCTCCTACAGCTCCTAAAGCATCCCCTGCAACTGTAAAAGTTCTTGAGGATCAAGTGGCTGATTTGCAAGCACAAAACAAAGAAATTCGGGAACTTCTTGATAAAGTGATTGCACAACAACCACAACAAGCTCCAAAAGCAGCTGTAAAAACAACTAAATAATATGCCTCCCAACCGATGGGTTACACTATAATCTATCGTAGGTATAGAAACCGCGTAGCAGAAATGCTACGCGGTTTTCTTTTTGTGTGGATTTGTGGTGATTGTATTCCTATATTTCGTTTAATTAAAGTGTAATAGAGCTTATGGGGATATTGTGGTGGGGATTGGATGCAGATAAAACTAAAATCTGGCACCTGGTGGTGGGCAGTGGTTTTTATGATTCGATTATTATTTAATTTCGAACATATGTATCTAAGAAAAGAGGAGAAAAATAGAGATTATGAAAGAAAAATATAAAAAAGTGGGATAAAAATGGATTTTTTATTGTGATTGGTGGTGAATTGTGGTAGAATTTACCATATAGTGGTGGATAAGGAATAGTAAAGGGCGGTGATACGTATGTTCATGGGAGAATATAATCACACCATTGATACAAAAGGGCGGATGATTATACCCGCGAAAATACGTGAACAACTAGGCGAAGTATGTATTGTTACTAAGGGCCTAGATAACTGCTTAGCTATTTACACCGAAGAAGCGTGGAAGAAAATTTCTGCAGCTTTACAATCACAATCCTCCACTAAAGCTAGCGTACGTGCCTTAAAACGTTTTGTTTTTGGTAGTGCCGCTGAGCTTGAATATGATAAACAAGGTCGTGTCCTCATTCCTGTACCACTACGTGAATATGCGAGCCTTGATAAACAGGCCGTTATTGTCGGTGCTGGGGATCACGTTGAAATTTGGAGCCGCGAAAAATATGATTACTATGATGATCAAGTGGCTGAAAGTATGGAAGAACTTGTTGAAGGTCTAGAAGGGATTATGTTATAGGAGGCTATGATGGAATTTAATCATACCAGCGTACTTTTACGCGAAACGGTGGACTCCGTCGTAACTAATCCAAAAGGCATCTATGTGGACTGCACCCTGGGTGGTGCAGGACATGCCCATGCTGTGGGCGAGATGCTAGACCCAGAAGGCATGATTATAGGGTTAGATCAAGATGAAGATGCGTTGAGCGTAGCTCGACAGCGTTTATCTGATTTAACATGTCAGGTGTTAACAATACCGACGAACTTTTCTAACTTAAAAGAAGCTCTCCATAATGAGGGCATCTGTGAAGTAGATGGATTTATTTTTGATCTTGGAGTATCTAGCTATCAACTGGATACACCGGAGCGTGGCTTTTCATATATGAATGATGGGCCACTCGATATGCGTATGGATAAGGACGCACCATTAACAGCAGAAGAGGTTGTTAATGAATATGATGCTGAAGCATTATTGCAAATTATCCGCGACTATGGGGAAGAGCGATGGGCTAAGCGCATTGTTGAATTCATCATTAATGCACGTCAAGAAAAACGAATTACCACTACTGGTGAGTTAGTTAGAATTATTAAGCAAGCAATACCTGCGAAGGCGCGTCAAGATGGACCGCATCCGGCAAAACGGACGTTCCAAGCCATTCGCATTGAAGTAAATAGAGAATTAGCTATCTTGCATGATAGTTTTGTAGATGCTGTATCCATGTTGAAACCAAAGGGGAAAATTGGGGTTATCACATTCCACTCCTTGGAAGATCGAATTACGAAACAAACTTTCAAAGAGTTGAGTACAGCATGTATATGTCCTCCAGAATTGCCGATGTGCGTATGTAACCACAAGGCAGTTGTGAAGGCGAAGAATAAGGCTATAGAGCCGAGTGCAGGGGAGATTGAGGTTAATCCGAGGGCTAGAAGTGCAAAGTTACGCGTAGCCGTCAAGTTGTAGAATTGGAAGGGGTTAGTGTTTATGTTAGCGAGAAAGGCTGTTGTGGGCCAAGTTAAAAGCGATGTGTTGGTCGCTTCACAAGGGAGAAAACGTAGTGCAAATGTGGCTCTAGATTTGAGCCCTATGATGTGGCAGGTTGTATATGGTATTGCTGCATTGGTTGCATTTTTGCTTATCATGATGGTTATGAATGCGTACAGCACAAAATTAGGCTATGAAGTAGTTAAAACACAGCAAGCTGTAGTACAATTAACAAAGGATAATGATGCGTTGGATGTTGAAGTGGCTTCTTTGAAGTCTCCTGTTCGTATTCAACAAATCGCAGAACAACAACTAGGGATGGTTTTGCCTGATTCTTTTGTTTATAGTACAAAAAGCGCTGTTACTGAACGTACTGTACAAGAGAAACAGCAAATTATAGACTAGCAGGCAAAGCAGCTCGTATTGGGCTGCTTTCCTTTGCGTGTAAAGGAGATTGTATATGAAACAATTACAAGATATAGTAAAAACTTTGCAAACACCACATGTAGAAGGTAATACAGCTGTTGAGGTATTGGATATTACGGCTGATTCTCGTGCAGTAAAAGCAGGTAGCTTATTTATTGCGTTAGATGGTGCCACTGTAGATGGTCATAATTATGTAAATAAAGCCGTTGAAGCTGGTGCTGTAGCGGTACTTGTATCTAAACCAGTAGAGGTAAGTGGTGATGTTTGTGTTATCACTGTAGAGGATACTCGAAAAGCTATGATGGCTTGTGTACCATATTTCTTTGATTATCCAGCAAATTCCATGCGTATGATCGGCGTTACTGGTACTAATGGTAAAACGACTACAACTCATATGATTCGTCATATTTTGAAAGGTCAAGGCCATAAAGTAGGCGTTATTGGTACTGTTCATATTATGATTGGTGATACATCCTATCCAATTCACAATACAACACCAGATGTAGTAGATTTACAACATATTCTTCATCAAATGGTAGAGGAAGGTGTTACCCATTGTGTCATGGAAGTATCTTCCCATGCCTTAGCATTGGGCCGAGTTTCTGGTGTTGAATATGATACAGCAGTATTCACAAATTTAACGCAAGATCATTTGGACTTTCACAAGACCTTTGAAAATTACTTGGCCGCTAAGTGCAAATTATTTGAACAAGTTAGCGCGCCGAACCAAACTAAATCTGGTAAAGGGGCTATCATCAATATCGATGACGAGTATGGTCATCGTGTAATTGAAAAAACAACGGCGCCTATCATTACGTACAGTATTGATGGTAAAGGGTCGTTAAATGCTCATGATGTTGAAATGACGCCTAAATCTAGCCGTTATACTGTATCCTATGATGGCAATGACTATACAGTGGCTATGAATACAACTGGTTTGTTTAATGTATATAATACATTGGCTGCTATTGGCGCTTGTTTGTTAGAAGGTATCTCCATGGAAGATATCGATAAGGCGTTGAAAACATTTAGCGCTGTGCCTGGCCGTTTTGAGCTTATTGAAGAAGGTCAACCATTTGCAGTTGTTGTAGACTATGCACATACACCAGATGGGTTAGAAAATATTTTGCAAACTGCAAAGGCTATTCAAGAAAATCGCATTATTGTAGTCTTTGGTTGTGGTGGTGACCGGGATGCTACAAAACGTCCTATCATGGGGCGTATTGCTGCAGAATATGGCGATGTAGTATATGTTACATCTGACAATCCTCGCACAGAAGATCCTGTGAAAATTGTGAAAGATGTAGAGGTAGGCGTTAAAGAAGGCCTTCGTGAAGGCTCTCACTATGAAGTTATCGTTGATCGTCGGGAAGCGATTCAACATGCAATACAAAATGCAAAACCTGGGGATATTGTACTAATTGCAGGTAAGGGGCATGAGGATTACCAAATCTTAAAGGATAAAACGATTCATTTCGATGATCGTGAAGAGGCGCGAGCAGCCCTCAAGGAGATCTAATATGGCAGAATTTACATTGTCTCAAGTGGTAGAAGCCACACAAGGGACGAGTGCACATACCGACAATATTAAGTTTTTAGATGTATCTACTGATACAAGAACGATTGAATCAGGCTTTTTATTTGTAGCCTTAAAAGGCGATACCTTTGATGGTCATGATTTTATTAATACAGCTATCGAAAAGGGTGCTACTGGTGCAATCGTAGAAAAAGGCCGTGCAGTGGACGGCATCGTATGCATTGAAGTAGATAATACATTGGTAGCGTATCAAAATTTAGCACGTTACCATCGTCGTCGATTTGATATTCCTGTAGTCGCTATTACTGGTTCTTCTGGTAAGACTACAACAAAGGAAATGGTAGCTGCTGTACTCGGCACCGAATTTAATGTTTTGAAAACTGAGAAAAACTTTAACAATGAAATTGGTTTGCCAAAAACATTGTTGCGTTTAACTGCAGAACATCAAGCTTGTGTTGTTGAAATGGGCATGCGTGGCCTTGGTCAAATCGAGGAGCTTGCGTTGATTGCAGAACCAACTATGGGTATTATTACCAATGTTGGTACTAGCCATATTGAGCTATTAGGCTCTCGTGAAGCCATCGCACAAGCTAAAGGTGAGTTAATTCGTTGCTTGCCTGAAAATAGTGTGGCTATTCTCAATGAAGATGATCCATATGTTAAAGCTATGGATAGTCTTGCCAAAGGTAAAACGATTACCTATGGTATCGAACGTAATGCCACATGTATTGGCAGTCATTTGCGTTATAAAAAAGATGGTATTAAATTTACATGCAAATGTTATGACGAAGTATTTGATATCTTCTTGCCTATGATTGGTGAACACAATGTATATGACGCATTGGCAGCAATTGTAGCTGGTCGTGTGCTAGGCATTAAGTCCAATACGATTCGCAAGGGCTTAAGTGAATTTACAGGCACTCCTATGCGCCAAGAAATCGTACCATTTGAAGATATTGTTATCTTAAATGACGCGTATAATGCAAATCCTTCTTCTATGGCTGAAGCGATAAAAGCTTTGGGGCAGCTAGAAGGTAAACGTAAAATTGCTATGCTTGGTGATATGCTTGAACTTGGTGATTATACTGAACAAGCGCATCGTGAAATTGGTCAATTGCTAGCTGAAGAAGGTTATAGTGTTGTCTTCACATTTGGTGATGCTGCTGCCTTTATAGCTAAAGAAGCTAAAAAAGCAGGCTTAACTACATTCCGTTGTAATAGCCATTTGGAAATGGCCAATGCATACAGTGATATTCGCGAAAAAGGGGATGTTATCCTAGTCAAAGGCTCCCGTGGTTTGCGGATGGAACGAGTTGTTGAAGAATTGAAAGATCGTGAATAAAAGGTTACGGCTAGTTATATCTAGCCGTCATCTGTTTATTAATGAGTAGAGGATTCGTATGATATATCACATTCTATTAGCCTTCGTAGTAACCTTTATTATTACGGTAGTGCTAGGTAAATTTGCTATTCCTATGTTGCGTTCTTTGCACGCACAACAAAGTATTCGTGAAGAAGGTCCAGAAAGTCATCAAGCGAAAGCTGGTACACCAACAATGGGTGGCGCTTTCATGATGGTAGCCCTCGTCATTGGGGTTGCTTTATTTGCACCGTGGAATGTGGGTAGTGGTATGTTATTATTCCTAACATTAGGACATTGTTTATTGGGCTTCTTTGATGATTTTGTAAAAGCTGTAAAAAAACGTAATCTTGGTTTGACAGCTAAGCAAAAATTACTAGGTCAATTTATTTTGGCTGCCATATTCTGTTACTGTATTACTGAAATTATGGTTATTCCTACCACATTGTGGATTCCTGTAGCAGATATTCACCTTCAATTAGGTTGGGCTTATTATGTATTGGCATTTTTAATTATCGTAGGTGCTACGAATGCTGTAAATCTTACAGATGGTCTTGATGGTTTAGCTAGTGGTACATCTGCTGTAGCTGCCATTGCCTTCTCCGTTATCGGCCTTATGGCTGCATCCACAACAAATTCTATTGGCGCTGAAAGTGTTGCTTACTATGGTGCCATTGTAGCCGCTGTATGCCTTGGTTTCTTAGTATACAATGTAAACCCTGCAAAAGTATTTATGGGGGATACAGGTTCTTTAGCATTAGGTGGCGCTTTTGCGGCGATGGCGATTCTTACAAAAACAGAATTATTACTCGTTGTTATTGGTGGTATTTTTGTTATGGAAGCGTTGTCCGTTATTATTCAAGTTATTTCCTTCAAAACTCGTGGTGTACGAGTATTTAAAATGAGCCCTATTCACCATCATTTTGAGTTGTCTGGTTGGGCTGAACAAACTGTTGTTAATCGCTTCTGGTTTGGTGGCGCTGTATTAGCTGTTATCGGTGTCATTTTAGCGACTATAACTTTGTAAGATAATACTTAACGGAAGCCACAAATAATGGTATGCTTATAAGATAGGAATACATTATTTTTGTTGATAATTTAGGTGATACAGATGGAATACGGAGACAAACATATACTTGTTCTGGGCGCTGGTGCCAGCGGTATAGGCGCATCTTGGGTGTTAGCTCAAGTTGGGGCCCATGTAGTATTAAATGATTATAAGCCTGTTACACTGCCTGCAGATGAGGAAAAAAGACTTGTATCAGCAGGTGTAGATATTATTACCGGTAGACAAGATGAATCCTTGCTTGATGGCGTGGATCGCATTGTTATTTCTCCAGGTATTTCTCTAGATATTCCCATTGTAAAAGCCGCTCAAGCTCGTGGTATTGATGTGGTTAGTGAAGTAGAAGTAGCTTATGAGTTATCTAAATCGCCAATTGTAGCCGTTACAGGTACAAATGGTAAGACCACTACTACAACATTATTAACTAAGGTATTGGAAGGAACTGGAAAGCCAGTTCGCGTTGGTGGTAATATCGGCGATTCTCTTAGTGAAGTAGCTTATTCCATGCCAGCAGATGGTTTTTTGGTAGCTGAGTTATCTAGCTATCAATTAGAAACAATTAAACATTTTAGACCGATTGGTGCTATTATGCTCAACATTACACCAGATCATTTAGCTCGTCATAAGACAATGGAAAATTATATTGCTGCGAAGGAACGCATCTTTGAAAATCAATTGAGTACAGATTTTATGGTGCTTAATATTGATGATCCTATTGTAGCAGACATGAAACATTGTGTACCTAGCCATATCCTTGAAATTAGTCAACATCAAGTGGTTTCAAATGGTGCTTACTATGATAAAGGACAATGTTATGTAACAAAGAATGGTATGGCAACACCTGTTATTGGTAGTGCTGATATCCACATTCCAGGTAGTCATAATATCGAAAATATCTTAACGGTTATTGCTTTAACCTATGCGTTAGGTGTACCTGTAGTAGAAATCCATCGCATTATTAGCGAATTTCACGGTGTAGAACACCGATTAGAACGAGTTAAAACTCTTGATGGAATTACATTCTATAATGATTCTAAAGCTACTAATGTAGATTCTGTTGTAAAAGCATTGGAATCCTTTGATCAATCCGTTATTTTATTAGCTGGTGGTCATGATAAAATGACTCCGTTAGAAGACTTTATGCAGCTTGTTAAACATCACACAAAAGCTGTTATCTTTATGGGGGAAGCGGCGGATCGATTTGAAGCTGCTGCAAAAGAGGCTGGTGTTCAGCCTATTTATAGAGCTTCATCTATGAAAGATGCTGTAGAACAGGGTTATAAATTGGCTGTCCAAGATGATATTGTATTATTATCGCCAGCTTGTTCAAGTTTTGATTGGTATAGCTGTTTTGAAGAACGTGGCGATGATTTTAAAAATTGTGTTCATATGTTGCAAGAAGGGGGACACCATTAATGAAACGTATCATTATTTCAGGTGGTGGCACTGGTGGACATATATATCCAGCAATAACTATATATAAGGAAATTATGAAACAGAACCCTGATGCACAGGTTTTATATGTAGGAACGGAAAGGGGCTTAGAGGCTACCTTAGTGCCTAAAGAAGGCATTGAATTTACTACATTACCTGTACAAGGTTTGCAACGTAAATTATCTTTTGGTACGTTGGTGACGTTAGGCAAAACTGCTTTTTCTCTTGTGAAAGCTAATACAATCATTTCCAACTTTAAGCCTGATGTAGTTATTGGTACGGGCGGTTATGTTTGTGGTCCTATTCTTATGGCCGCAGCATTGCGCAATATTCCAACGTTGATACAGGAACAAAATGTCATTGCAGGCATTACAAATAAAATTCTAAGCCGTTTTGTTGATGTAGTCGCTATGGGCTACAAGGATGCAGAATCATCTTTTTCAAAGGCAAAACGCGTAGTATATACTGGTAATCCAGTACGTCCTGATGTATTAGTTGATACTAGGGAAGATGGACGTAATTATTTTAATTTAAGTGATGACACGTTCACCGTTCTTATAGCCGGCGGTTCTCGTGGGGCGAGAACTATCAATAATGCTATGATTGATGTACATAAGCATTTTCAAGGAACAGAAGGAATTAAATTAATCCATATTACAGGGGATGGGGAATATCAATCTGTGTTATCTCAGCTTGGTATTACCAATGGTGATGGTTTAGGTGATTCCTCCTTGATCTTGCCATATTTACACGATATGCCAAAAGCATTGGCGGCAGCTGATTTAGCAGTCTTTAGGTCTGGTGCTATCGGTCTTGCTGAACTAGCAGTTCGAGGTATTCCATCTGTATTGGTGCCATATCCATATGCAGCGGAAGATCATCAAACCTATAATGCCCGTATTTTTGTTCAAGAAGGGGCAGCGCATATGATTGTTGATCAAATGTTAAGTGCCCATGATTTGATAGGGGAAATTGAAATGTTTATGGCCAATCGTGATTTATTGTCACAAATGGGAGAACGAGCGTTGCAGTTAGGTAAACCTAATGCGGCTCATGATATTGCAA
>OGZG01001644.1_pt1 | contig 16477 bp, 10 predicted proteins | sample 1576781 | NCBI WGS metagenome assembly OGZG01 (sample SAMEA3541502, study PRJEB24748) | human gut metagenome | biome: human gut; feature: human-associated habitat; material: faeces | place: China | collected 2012 | reverse complement strand
GACGGTCATAGATGTATTGATAGGCATCTTCATTGCCTGTCTTCAACTGCTCCACTATTAAAGTTTCAGTATGCTCCATGGATGTATTAGTCAAGTTAATGGCACAAATTTAGAGAATTTGTCCTAATTAACCTAATATCTATATTAATATCTCCAAAGACACTTTGACTAGAAAAAAAATTATCTTCGAATAACTATATATGGAATAAAAAGTTATTTTTGCACCGTTTTTTTAATTTTATCTTAACCTAATATTATGTACAAAATTTTTCATGGTTTCCATTTAGTGGAAGCTTATCAGGATTTAAAAAAAGCCAAACGGTTGGCAAAAAACCGGACAGTAACCCGATGCATAAAGTTAACCGTAGCTATTACTCTCTCTCTTATTTTATGGTTCCTCCCTATTGGCACATTTGGAATAGAAGGATTAACCGTCATAGAACAAAGACTTATTTCCATCTTTATTTTTGCCACACTGATGTGGGTATTCGAAGCTATCCCTGCATGGACAACCTCCGTATTGATTGTTGTATTACTATTACTTACCGTTTCTGACAGTAGCTTATGGTTCCTCACGCAAAATATTTCAGCTGATGAGTTAGGGCAGACAGTCAAATATAAGTCCATTATGCACTGCTTTGCCGATCCTATCATTATGCTATTTATAGGTGGGTTCATACTTGCCATCGCAGCAACCAAAAGCGGACTGGACGTATTGTTGGCACGTGTCATACTGCGACCTTTCGGAACACAGTCACGCTATGTATTATTAGGATTCATTCTCGTTACGGCTGCCTTTTCAATGTTCCTTAGCAATACAGCTACAGCTGCCATGATGCTCACTTTCCTTACTCCTGTATTAAAAGCACTGCCAGCAGACGGTAAAGGGAAAATAGGGCTGGCCATGGCTATTCCTGTAGCGGCCAATGTAGGCGGTATGGGAACTCCTATCGGTACACCACCTAACGCCATTGCTTTAAAATACCTGAATGATCCGGAAGGGCTAAACCTGAACATCGGTTTTGGAGAGTGGATGAGTTTTATGTTGCCTTATACCATTATTGTATTGTTTATTGCGTGGTTTATTCTCTTAAGACTATTCCCTTTTAAACAAAAAAATATTGAATTACAAATCGAAGGTGAAGCCAAAAAAGATTGGCGTTCCATTGTGGTTTATATCACTTTCGCTATCACTGTTGTCCTATGGATGTTTGACAAAGTGACAGGAGTGAATTCCAATGTAGTAGCCATGATTCCGGTAGCCGTATTCTGTATAACAGGAGTTATCACCAAACGTGACCTGGAAGAAATCAGTTGGAGTGTACTCTGGATGGTAGCCGGTGGATTCGCACTAGGTGTTGCCCTACAAGAAACAGGACTAGCCAAACATATGATTGAAGCTATCCCCTTCAACACATGGCCTCCTGCACTAATGATTGTCGGCTCCGGACTGATTTGTTATGCCATGGCAAATTTCATTTCACATACGGCTACTGCGGCATTGCTAGTCCCTATTCTTGCTATTGCGGGAAGCAGTATGCGTGAAAACCTATCTTCATTAGGTGGAGTCGAAACTTTATTGATCGGAGTAGCAATCGGTTCATCATTAGCAATGATATTGCCCATCAGTACCCCTCCTAACGCGCTGGCACATGCTACGGGTATGATTCAGCAAAAGGATATGGAAAAAGTCGGTATCATTATGGGAATTATCGGACTAATACTAGGATATACCATGTTGATTATACTTGGCTCCAACAATTTGCTATAAATAATTTCTTTTCCATAAAGATAAGCCCTGCAAGAAAAAACATTCTTACAGGGCTTTTTGATTAGTCAGTCTCATTTCGAAAATTGGAAAGTATCTTTCTCGACATTATTATTCGTTGTTCAAAATATTTGCGGACTTCTTCCCACTGATAATATGGGAAACGAGATGTTGCCACCGGAATAGCTACTTCTTTTTCATTCAAAAGTATTTTAATCCAGACCTGACCGTTTTGATCATGATAAAGAACCCATTGCACATTGGCAGCCATAGGAGCAATTTCATAATCTTTCCAATAAATGGATACAGAATCGGACGCTGTTATCTGCATGTCAGTTTTTCCTATCCCCATTAAAGCCACCAAAGGGATAATTGTTTCCGCATGTGCAAAACGGAGATTTACCCGGTTATCTGATTGACCGTAAATTACTCTCTCTGTAGTTTGAATGAACTCTGAAAGCAACGGCCACGCAATTGCAACCGGCAACATTCTTCCTACCGGTGCCGCACTTTTAGTCATATATTGCCGTAAATTTTGTGTTTGCCAATAATTATACCATTCTTCATTTTTAAAAAGGTCTTTCATATCAAAAGGCAGGCCCGTATCAGGGAGGATTGCCGCTATTGAAAATAAAGCCATGACAAATTCCCGGCTTTCCAATTCTGTTTCTTGCCCCGAAATAAGAAAAAATCTTTCCATGACAGGAATGACCGTTATTTTATCCCGGACAAATGATTCATACAATGAAATCCAATTTCCTTTCTCTTTATAATGAATATAAGACTTGTTCAAAGCGAAAAAACGGAGAAGGGAATTATATTGCTCTCCTGCACTTTGCCGTATAACCAGCAAGGAATCGCGCTTCTTCATACAGGAAAGAAAAACATCCATACTGTTAATGCAACGAGGAACATAGGTAGCTATGGCTTCAACCCGAGCCGAACCTACAAATAGTTCAGGATAACGTGCTAGCATACGTTCTGCTATTCCTTTTTGCTCCTGTTCTCCTATTGGTGACAACTTCCCCCATTGGTCCTTAAAATTGTCGGATAGTTGTAATACCGTAGCAAGTAATTCCAGTCCTTTTGCAGTCAACCTTTTCTCCTGTTTCGCCAGTATAAGTCTATCTCTAACTTTCTCTAATGCCTTTCCCGAAGTTGGAAACCGTGCTCCATGTCTTCCCAAATGGTTAATATAAAAAGGCATCATACCCTCATGATTCAAAATGGGAAGTTCCTTTACTGAAGGGTATGGCATAGCCGTACCTGCATATTTCTGAATTTCACTTTGTCCAAGTAGAGAAGCAACAGGGAAAAACAGAACAGCTAAAAATATCATTATTACTTTCATCCGGCATAATCTGTTTCTATTTACAGAACATAACAACCAGAAATAAAATAATGTTTATTCACCTCACATACTATTCTATATTTGCCGAATTGGTTGTCGAAGAAACGACATCTTTTCCCGACTCTGCATACTTGCTTGGACTTACATCATAATATTTTTTAAATACTTCGCGGAAGTATTTCACATCCGAAAATCCAACAATATCAGCAACCTCCGTTACTGTATGTTCGCCCTGTTTCAACAACTGTGCAGCATGTTGCAAACGTATCATCCGGATATAATCAGCCGGGGCATAACCGGTCAATGCCTTTAATTTATTGTAGAAACTCGTACGACTCATATGATGCTGACTGCTAAGTATATCCACAGTAAAGTCCAGATCTCCCATGTTCTTCTCTATACATTCTTTAACTGAAGCTATAAACTTCCAATCCAAAGTATTAGAACAATTGGCTGGTAAATGCTTTTCTTCATCTTCAATACTATTATAAGCTTGACGAAGCAATGCACGATTCGCAAGTATGTTTTTAACGGTAACCTTGAATATTCCCACACTAAAAGGTTTGGTGATATAAGCATCCGCTCCGATTTCCAGTCCTCCAAGCATATTTTTCTCATCCCCTAGTGCGGTTAGCAAAATGACTGGAATATGAGACATTTCAATATCCCTCTTTATAGTTGAACATAGTTCATCCCCACTCATCTCGGGCATCATTATATCGGATATGACAAGATCCGGATTGAATTCCTGTATAATGACAAGTGCATCTTTTCCATTAGAACAAGACTGAACGTTATAACTCACAGCAAGCATATCAAAAAGATAATTGCGCAAATCATCATTATCTTCCACTACCAAAACACGTTGCGAAGAGCTGTTCATCTGTGGCGATTTCATGACCGACAAATTCGGAGCTTCACCCAACATGGTAGCTTCCGGACATTCATCCACCTCTTTAGGGGAAATGAATTTAGCTTTATGGAAATGCTTATTTCCTTTCGGAAAAGTTATCCGAACACAAGTACCCTGTTGTTCAGTACTTTGGATCTGAATCTTTCCCTTATGCAACCGAACCAGTTTATACACTAACATAAGCCCAATTCCACTACCCGTTACTTTCAGATTGACAACATTGCTACCTCTAAAATAGTTCTTGAACAATTTCTTCTGTTCACATGAAGGAATACCAATTCCTGTATCTTTTACTTCAATGTTCCAAGTAGCTCCTTCCTCATAAACACAAATACACACACTACCATTTTCTGACGTGTACTTCAACGAATTTGACAAAATATTTTTCAGAATAGAACTCATCTTGTCACTATCAAACCACACATTCAGATAGTCGAAATTGCTTTCGTAAACAAATCTAACATGTTTCATCTCGGCATATTTGCGGAAAGTGGCGCAAACATCATTCATATAGGAGTTCAGCTCATACTCAGAGACATAAAGGGTAGAAGAGTAAATGTCTATCCGTTCAAAGTTTATCAGGTTGGTCGTCAGTTGAAGTAATGTATTCACATTCCTAAGAGCCATACTTATATGGGGTAATGCTTTATCAGTCACCATATGATTCTCTACAACCTCCTCCAACGGTGCTTTTATCAATGTTAGCGGTGTACGTATGTCATGAGCTGTATTAATAAAAAACCGTGTTTTCTCATCCGAAATCTTCTTTTGTTTGTGCAACATGGCAATACGGAATATGATAATCATAACCAACAGCAACAGGATTGCATATCCCACCATGGCCCACATGCTGGCCCATACCGGAGGCGTAATAATGATCTGGATGCTCCTCGTTTCATAAGTCTTATATTTCTCTTCATTGGATATGGCACGAATTTGTAACGTATAGCTACCGGGAGGCAAATTCCTGACAAGAATTCGATTATCATAGCTCGGACGACTCCATTCTTTATGATAACCGTCAATTTTCCATGAATAAAGAATATTGGAAGGATAATCATAATTAATAGAAGCTACATCAAGGGAGAACGTGTTTTGTCCGTAGGCTAATTCCAATCGATCAGTTTCGTCAATATCCTGCTTCAAAGGAGATCCATCGTCACCCGGATAAACAGGATGATAGGCTATCATAAAATCACGTAACAACAGACGCGAATAATGCGGTTCCGGTATCTGTATGTCTGTCGGGAACCTGATAGCACCGTCATTACCACCAAAAACAAGGGTACTATTACTGTAAGCTGTGGCAGAACCTGCATTAAAATTGACACTCATCAGGCCCTGCTCCCGCGTCCAGTTACGAAAGGAGTGTTCCTCGGGTGAATAAATTGTAATACCGTTCTCCGTCCCCATCAAGAAGCTGTTGTCCTGACGTGGAAGAATCGTATAAATATTATCGGAAATCAGCGCACAATTGTCAGTTCGGTACTGATGCACAAATTTCCCTTTATCGATATCATAAACAAGAAGTCCAGCTCCGCGAGTACCAATATACAAAATACCGTCTTCTCTCTGATATAATGCACATATATAAAGAGATTCAATGGGCAGGTCAATATACTGATAAATTCCAGATTGCTTATCAAGCTGATAGAGTCCCATCCTCGTACCAATCCACATCTGCCGGGCATCTTTCTCCAGAATAGTGGTGACAGAACTTACCCCCGGATACAAACGCACGCTTTTACTCTCCAGATTGATTCGTTTCAAATGATAATACCCGCCGGACCATATATCACCGCTTGAATCCTTTTTAATATCAAAAATATATTGATCGGGACGTATTCCTGCAATAGAAGCCGGAGAAAGATAGCTGATTTTAAACCCTTTCTTTTCTATTTTATAAATATTGGAGGTAAAACCACCGGCCCATATCACACCGGGAGAAACCTCACAAAGTGCTAAAAAGATGTGATTCCCATCTTCCAATATCGGATCAAAAGAACTTAAAAAAGAGCGCCATTCTTTTGTTTTAGTCTGATAGAGACTAATGCCATTACTGGTTGCGAACCAAAGATCACCGTCACTATCCTCCATCACGTCATGCACTTGATCGTTCACCAAAGACCGGTTGTTACCGAGGGAATGTTTTATCAGGTCGTAACTCTGATAACGATTATTACGGATTGTGATACCGGTGGGGTAATTAGCAAGCCAAATACGTTCTTCTTCATCCACATAAATATCATTGATATTGTTTTCCATTCATTCCATTATAGCTACTATAATCAGCCGTTATATAAGGCTCACTCATAGCCGTATTCACATCCAGTTTGTATACTCCTTTTCCACCCGTGGCTACCAGGAGTTCATGAGCGTTCAAAGCAACAATTTGGTTAACCTCTACATTATTGGGGGATTGGCAGGGGATGATTTTTCCAGTTCCAACCATGTCATATATAAGTACTCCCTCTTTGTAGGTTCCCACAAACAGCTGTTGTGAAACGGCATGATAATAAAGTTCATGTACAGGTGCAGCAATACTTTTCACAACCTCATCAGAAACCAGCTTCAGTTCTTCCCCTTCTACTCTAACACGAAACAAACCGCTTCCCGTACCGATAAAAAACTGGTTACTATCCGTCTGTTCAATGGCAGTTATTTCCTCATGAACCGGTATTGCCAAATGTAGTATTTTTCCTGTACGGATATTATACCAAGTAAGAGTGTCTTTATAACATAGCCAGATATGGTCATTCTTATCCAAATAACCGTAATTAAGAAACGCCTGTGACTTATTTCTAATCAGCTCCGGATGTACATATGTCAGTTCGAATTTATCATGTTTCGAATCATACTTGAAAATCCGCCCTTTTTGCCCAATCACCCATAAGCCATCCCTTCTATCCATGTAGAGCCAACTCAAAGCAATCCGCGAATCCAGCTTCATGCTATCGTCTGAAAAGGTGTAATGCTTGATATGTTTACCATCATAACGGTCTACCCCTTCCTGGGTCAAAAACCACATATACCCTCTTCGGTCTTTCTGGATATAGTATATTTTCTGATTGTTCAAACCATCTTCAAGTCCTATGTACTTATAGATCTGTCCCTTGCTTACAGTAACATTAATGAAAAGGAATATAAACAACAAAAGCCTTCTCATTTTCACAAAACAATTCATGTCTTCACAAATATTCAAAAAACTCTCTGCAAAAATATGAAAAAATTAATAAAAATGCAATATGATAAATGTATTTATATTTCAACTAACAATTAAAAATAAATCCCATGTATCCAAGTTAAGTCTGATGAGTATTGTAAAGAAGAGCCTGAAATCTCTGTAGATTTCAACATTTTAAAGTTTCCAAAGCACACAAAATAAATAGAAAGCTATCTTAATATTACTAAAACTGCCTTCTACTTATATATCATTTATTTATCAACATAATTGCTACGCTTTCTTTCCCCAAACAATAAGCTTTAGCTTTTATCAATGGAGCATCACATTTTATCGGTTCTTTCCATAAAACAGAATTTTCATTGGGCTCATTTCCGTCAGTGGTATACCGAATTACCGCATTTGGATTGGCTGTATTAGCTAATAGTAATCCATCCTTTACTATAATACCTGGAGGGGATACCCGGAAATTAATACCTCGTTTTGCCAAACGGGGCAACTCATAAGTTACAATACCAGCATTATATTTTCGTTTGGCATCTACATATACCTTACTGTCCGGAGATAATGCCCACGATGGTTGAGCGTTCCAAGCGCGTTCTACCAGTCCGAAAACTTTTGGGAAAAGATAATATTCTATTTGTTCGAAACTACGGATTGTCTCCGCCCAGATTTGTCCGGACAAACCTTTGATATTCTTATAACCCTCTTTTGTCAAGGGTTGCTTACCGTTTGAGGCTGTTTTTACATCCACAGATTCACCTTTCAGATTCCGCCGTAAAGACTTGTAAATATCAAAAGGTAACATATCAAACGTTACGTACTCATCTACGTAACCACCCCAACGCAATCCCGGTTCTTCCACATGATAACAATAGGCCATATCCAAATAGAAATTACCCACATTACAGAGTATAATAGGATAGCCCGCATTTGCTAACTTATACGGAACTTCATCCCCACCCTGTTCCGGAATTGTATTCCAGCAATAATTCAAGACCTTGCTATTTCTGAAATGTTCGTTCACGGTATTATCCGGCTTCATAACAATGTCTTGCCATCCAACTGCCTGTATATTGCGTTTATCCAACATTTCCAGAATTTGCTCCAGAAAATAATCTTTCAAATCCCGTATCTTAGCCAATCCATGTTCTTTCATAAAAGTACGGCAGATAGCAGAACCTTCCCAAATGCCTTCCGGCACTTCATCTCCACCTACATGGAAAGCAAGCAATTCTACTCCCGCATCCTGATACATCCGCCCGATTTCATCAATCACTTTTTCAAGAAAACGGTATGTAGAAGGCATGGCGACATTAATAACATTATCAGTGAAATTTTGTGCCGATAGATATTGGGAAGTATCTGCAAAGTCAATCAGAAGATATTCTTCCGCTTTCGGCTGATCCGTATCGATATATTTCCGGTAACGGGCATTCATTGCTTTTATTGCTGCCCGTGAATGGCCGGGAATATCTATTTCAGGAATAATTCTGATATGCCTTTCTTTTGCATATTTCAAAATATCCATAAAGTCACTGCGGGAATAATACCCATTAGCCAATGAGGTGGTATCTGCCTCATTCCATCCCCAAGCATAAGCAGGATAAAGACATGTCAGTTCATCTGTAGTATGTCCTCTGCGAGAGGCTATTTCTGTCAATTCTTCCAATCCGGGTATTTCTACACGCCAAGCCTCATCATCACTCAAATGCAGGTGCAGTACATTCATTTTATAGAATGACAGTATATCTATCAGTTTCAGTAAGTCCGTCTTCTTTGTAAAATTGCGGGCTACATCCAGCATGATTCCCCGATGTCCCATGTCCGGATAATCGGTAATATGAAGATTGGGGAGCGGAGAGGAAGCTAGCTTCATGTTATCCAATAAAGCAACCAATGTCTGACAAGCATTAAATATGCCATGCGCATCATTAGCTTTCAAAGTCAACAGGTTATTCTTTATCACAATTTCGTAATACTCATCCGGACATTGACAGGTGGCAGGATGTTCTGTTTTCTTCAATTCAATGATTGTTTCTTCATCCTTGTCAGAAACGGTACATCCTAACTGTGAAGTCAATTGCTTTTTCAACAAAAGAGCTTCTTCTTTAAATACACCGTCAAACTTCAGACCTACCTTTGGAGAGAAAGTAGAAACACCACCCGCCTTCTCAACTTTTTTAGGAGTAGGAAAGAGAGAAAGTATATCACAATCTACAGGCTTGCTGAAATCATCATTCTGCTTATACAAATAATTTCCATCTGCATAGGGAAAACTATTCTTCGAACGAATCCATTGGGCATCGGGCGTAAACAGTCCGATCTCAATCGGAATATTTTGCGGCTGCAACATTTTCCCTTTTTCATCGGTAACTACAATATAAGCCCCTTCAGGAACCGAAGATACATTAATCACATTTCCTTCACTCAATATAGTAAAAGAGAGTGTTTCACCCGGTGCCAACGCCTGATAGTGTTCAGTAGGATACATTTTATAGTAAGTCGAACCAATACATTCTATTTCCAACGGGGCATTAATAGGTTGCTGATAATAAATTGGTGTCTGATTAAAATAGATCACCCAATCATCAGCCAAGGATTTATTCCCTTTATTCGTCAAACAGAATGTATTCTTAAAATATCTGGCTTCCACACTATCTTTTTCCAGTTTCCATGTTAAGGATAGCTGTGAGGAAGGGGGCTGTTTACCAGCCCCGCAACCAAACAGGCATATCCCCAACATCATTATCCATATATTCCTCATAGTTATCATAAGGGAATTATTTAGTTAATGAACGAATACATTCCACTTCTTCTGTCGAATAAGGTGTCCCATCGCTACGGAAAATATCATGGAACCACAAAGACGGTTCAGCTACGTCAGGCAACGGAGTATCCCATGCAAAGATTGTATTTGTCTTTCCGGCTACAAGTCCCCAGTTTATTGCACCGATATTTTCTTTCTTCAGCATCGGCATAATATCCTGGAAAGTACTATTTTGAGTACGTGCCATATATTCCGTGCAAATCATCGGACGCCCATATTGCTTCAATGTGTCAATGAGCTGTTGATGCGAATCCAGACCTTCATACGTGTGATAGGTTATCACGTCCGAGTTTTCCAACTGAAACTTATTCAAATTAGTCAAACTCATATCCCAGACTCCGGCTGACAAGGGTTGCGACGGGTTAACCATCCGTCCCCACATAAATATCTTCTGCAATAACGGCAGACTTCTTTCACCGTATCTATATCCACCCGAACCGCCGGGCTCATTATATAAATCCCACAACACAATTCTCTTATCATCCTTAAAGGTGGTAAGAATGTCTTTCACATAATTCTCCAAGACCGGAAGTATCACTGCCGTATCACCTTTATAATACAAATCTCCCGGATCACGCGCCCATCCCGAATTATGTACTCCCGGTTGTGGTTCCGGTTGCTTTCCTGCCTGGTAAGTAGGATTCCAGCAATCATCCAGAAAGACGAAAATGGTAGAGATATGATGCTTGTCGGCAATAGTAAGGTATTCATTAATACGTTTCTTAAAACCTTCCTTATCCATTTCCCAAACCAGATGGTGCAAATATACACGCATACAATTCATTCCGATATCTTCTGCCCAGCCTAGTTCACGGTCAATAGTCACCGGATCAAAAGTATCAGCCTGCCACATCTCCAATTGGTTGATTGCCGTGCTCGGAATAAAATCACACCCACGGAGCCATCCCCATTGTTGATACCATTCATTGGCCTGCTCTTTTGTCCAGACTTCACGAACAGAGACTGTTTTCTGACTGCAGGCAATTAACATAATGCCAATAAAAAATAAGAGTAATATCTTTTTCATAATCGAATTTACTTTATCTAATTAGAAACCTTTATTCATTTTCTCCATGTAAATATAACCATATCCCCCGGTTCAACCGCTATCGTAGAACCATCCGGACTTACAGTTGAACCATCCTTCAGCACTCTGCTTACAGAACCATCCACATCAATTGCCAGATTCATCACATTACGAAAGTCCTTATTTACAACTACAAGATACTGGTTACTACCTTTCTCCAATACAGAAACAACAGCACCTGTATCACTCGTTGTCAACGATTTTATAGGGGCCGGCAAACTTCCCAACGCCGTAGTTCCTTCCGGTATTTCGCTTCCGGTATGAGACACTGAAATAACCTGCGCTCCCAAGAATATACCTGCAAGCTGTTGCACCTCCTGATTAACTGTCTTGACCAAATCATATACTTCGGTCGGTTCATCATGTTGAAGTCCGCGATAAGTAAAATACTGGATTGCCTGTGCGCCGTAAGCCAAATCACTGAAAACTTGTAATCTCAACTCGGGCAATGTTGGTATTTTATAAAAATGAGTTTCATCCAGTTTATGAGAAAGTGCAAGTGCAAATGCCCAAAAAGGTTTATTACCCTCTTTAGCAGCTGCTGATATTTCTTCCAAATTCCGATACCAGTCCGGCCGTACAATGCTGGGAGCCCCATTTATAGACACAATAGGATAATTGTCAAACGATATAAACGGTACAGGCACCTGCTCTATAAACGACTTTACATTTTCAGAATAAAGTTCTTTTCCCCAGGCCCAGTTCGGATACAAATTTATATAACAGGGATGATGACTATCCACCGTCTTAATCTTCTTTACCAATTCCCCCAAGCCCGGTAAATCATTCACCTCCGGCTCATCTTTCAAATGATAGGCATACAATGCCGGATGATTCATCATCGCTTTTACAACCTCTTCGGCAGTACCAACAGACAATAGGTCCTGACAGGAAGTTATCATCTTCACTCCGGTTTTCTGTGCCGCATCAAGCACTTTGAGTGTTGTCTCCAAATCATTATACCATCCCAGATAAATATTAATGCCGGATGCTTTCATCACCGGAAATTTCTCAAGTGATTTGTCTGCTTCCACTCCAGTCCATGCTATAATCGGAAATACTCCATCAGCTTCCGGGATATAGGAGTTTCCCTGAATAATCTCTATTTCCTGCGTTTTCACCCCATTAGGCACCACACGGAATACGGCAGTACGACCGGTTCCCGCATTTGCACTTACAGTAATTGTCACTTTTCCGTTCCCACTCCCTTTAACCGGGGAAATGGTGGCCCAAGACTGATCGGTCTCGTTAACAAATTTCCACTCCGTATTAGACTTTATCGAATAAACTTCTGTAAACCCTTCATTGCTGATTTGCAACTTCCCCAAATTTCCGGAAATAGAGAAAGAGGCTTTTTCCGGCTCCATCGAACAAGACATCAACACCATTGGCAACATTGAAAAAAAGAATGCAACCAGAAACTTCTTACTATATGTTTTCATTGATATATACATAATTCTATTGAATATTAAATTAAAGACTATTAATCCCGATTCCCGACTCAATTATAAGGAATCAATCGTATCATTTCACTAGCTTTATCAATATGTATCGTATAAAGACCAGCTTTAAAATCAGGACCGGGAATCAAATCACCGGGAGCACTTCTCGTAACCAAGTTAGCCGGTTCAACCGTATACAAATTCTTCGTATCCTCTTCTTGCGCCCAGCCATATCCTCTAAAGAACTTAAATCCCATCGTCTGGTCGATATATACGACTGCCTCAAAAGCACTTGCACCTACCTTCTTAAAGAAGAACCACTGGTGAGGATATGAGAAGTCCCAAGCAAGTGTGGCAACATAGGGTTCACGCGGGAATCCAACTCCGGTACCAACAATATACATCACTTCCGGATAAAACACATCCCGCGGCCGTTCCATATACATAAAACCGTTTGATGTATTGTATTTCAAGTTATAAAGTACCGACGGACCATCGAATTTTGCCTTGGCACCAGAAACATCTTTAAAGAATTCCGGCCGGAGCATATTGGTGACATCATTACCAAAGCCGATAAAATTAACCTTGGCACTTTCCACCAGTTCAACATCCAACTGGATATATCCTCCTCCCACATCAAAGAACCGGGATTTATCAATATCAATACTATACGTCAGTGTCTTATCAGCCAGGAAAGACAACATATCGAAAGTGATATTCTCCAATGTATAACTTCCCACCTTAGGAGTCGGTATTGAAGCTGCCGCATCATCCGTCACAATGGATATTTTATCATCCGCATACCCCCAAACCAGACCGGAATAGTCCGGTTTATTATTTACCACCTTCTCGGCAACTTTAAAATGATCTCCGATCCCTGCAAGATCCGCAGCATTCGTCCGAAAACCATAATCCGATTCATTCTGATTTGCCTTGTCCATTTCATATACATTTCCGAGATCATCAACAATGTATAATTTGGAAGGTGTTTCCGGACGGGTTACTTTCACACTTGCAGCCTCATCCAGGGTCAGTGTCGATTCATTACCTCCCAAATCATTTACAGCTTTGATAGTTACCACAGGACGCCCGTTCTGAAAACCGGCAACAAAAGGCAAAGTTGCTTCCTCTTCAATAACTGCAGAGCGTCCGCTCAATCCCTTAGACAAATTCAAAATCTCGGCTCCGTCCATTGTCACCAATAATTGGAATGAAACCAGATCATTATACTCATCACTTATCTGTGCGGTGAATTTAACTTTATCACCAGCCGCCACAACCGTTTCACCATTCACCCCCCGCAATACAGCATTTTCTATTTTAGGTTTTGAAGGCGTAGGCCACTCCGGCCATTCACTTGGCTTACTAATATCATCTTTCGCACACGAAAAGAGCAATAGCGATGATATGAATAGTACGTATATCTTTTTCATTTTTCTTAAGATCTCTAGTTTAACAATCATGAATGACGACATTAATTGCGAGCTGCCGCAAGATCCGCTTTCCATCCCTCACGCTCGAATGTCTGTACCAACACTTTTCCATAAGATTCCGAAGCTTGCTGAACCGCATAATTAGGAATAGGCACATATTGATGTGTAGGAGCCACTCCTTTTATCTTCGCCGTACGCTGTGCATATTGATTAAACCGGATGAGGTCTATTTTACGCATTCCTTCATACAACATTTCATGTCCTCTTTCGGTAAGTAAAGCATCCAGGAAAGCTTCGGCACTAGCTGTTGCCGATGACGGAAGATCATCCAGTCCGGCACGTTTACGCACTTCATTCACTGCAGCAACAGCGTCAGCAGACGGAGCAGCATTGTTTTTACGAACTTCGGCTTCCGCATACATCAACAAGACATCCGCCCAACGAGCCAACGGTATATCAGTCCCCTGAAAAGCCGTAGCCGTTTCAACCGGGAATTTATTAATTATAAATCCGTCCCATGTGGTTGTATTCCGGTCAATCCAAGTTCCGGCTGTCGTATAATACTTAGTCAGGATAACGTCACGACGCTTATCCGAAGGATCATACGTATCCCAGAATTTCGGAGATACATTAAAGGTTTGTCCCCATCCCTGCCCTTGCAGATAGAAAGGAGTCGGATTGCCCTGATCGTCCACTCTCGCCGCATTATCAGGAGTAGCGAGCATCATCAGCGGATTAAAATTACCGGACTTATTCGTACCATCCGCCGTTTCATCACAACTAACAGCCATAATCACTTCCGAATTGAAGTTATTGACATTTTTAAATTGCTCGATATAAGGATTATCTCCTTTTTTGAAAAGGCTATACCGCCCCTTCAACTCGCTATACATATCAATCGCTTTCTGATAATAACCGGACATATAATAACCTTCATTCAAGCAATGCCGCATGATGCACACACGTGCATAGTCCTTATTGTAACGTCCTTGTTCCGGCTGCGTATCTGCAATATACTGATAAGCATAATCAAAATCAGCCATAATCCATTCCGTCATTTGCTGCAATGTCGGACGTACCAGATTCTCCAGTTTTGAAGGATTAATCAGATCGTTCGGATCAACAATCAAAGGAACAGGTCCATATACATGCAATAAATAATACATCATCAATCCCCGGCAAAGACGGGCCTCGGCAATAAACTCCCTTTTACGTTCCTCGGAAACGACCTCGGTAGAAGCCTTCTCCAAAGTTCCAATCACATTGGTGAAGTAGGAAATCTCACTTACTTTCGGAAAATGATTCGGCCTTTCGTCACTTAACGTACCACTCGTATAATAGACACACTGACTGAAATCGGCTTTGGAAAGGAAGTAGTATCCACCTCCCCAACCATTATTCCACACCGCCATCTCATCGGTCGGATAATCAAAGAATTTCAGTACGCCTCCGGCAGGTATATACCAACCATGCTGGTTGCCACTTGTACCGGCACCAATCCAATAAGTCCATGTAGTAGTAAAAGGCATATAGCAGGTCATCATAAATGATTCGTATTCGGCTTCAGTCACCGGATAATTAGAAACATTCAACGTGCCATACATCTTCGGATCAAAATTATCCTCACAACTGCACATGATAAATGCAATCATGATAAATACTTTAAATAATTTATTCTTGCTCATATTTTCATTTTTTTCTTTCGTTACAGGTTCTCTTAAAAACATATTTTTGCTCCGAAGGAGTATGTTCTTGTCATCGGATATTCCGCCTTGGAGCCGTCGCCACCCGTCTTTATTTCAGGATCGACCCCAACAAACTTGGTAAAAGTCAGCGGATTCTGACAATCAATAAAAACCCGGATAGAACTTACATAATCACCTATTCTTCCCAGCTTTTTCCCCGAGAGATTATATCCCAAAGTAATATTCCTGACACGTACGAACGAAGCATTCTGATAATCTTCTTCAAAACCTACGTTACCGGGTAAAGCAACAGCCTTTGTCGAAGCAATGCCACGCCGGTTTCCATTCTGGTTCGTTTGAGAGTTCCAGATAGTATATACATATTTGTTCGAGTTCTTGGGACTTGTGTAATACACATCTCCGACAAGCGCCCAACGATATGCATAATTATAACGTGTACGTCCGAATTGTCCATACATAAATATATCCAGATCGAAATCCTTGTACACAAATGTGTTTCCAAATCCGATGTGAATTTTCGGAAGTGTATTCCTCATCTTTACATCATCAATCGTTATTTTATTATCCCCATTCGCATCCTTTATAATCGGATAGCCGGGTTGTTGTGCATCCGCCGGTAAAGATTTCTGCGATTCGGGCATATTGCTTTTATCTATATTGATTACGCCTTCCGTTTCATAATAGTAATAAGCATTTACCGGTTCGTTTTTACGGATTCGATATTCTTCATAATAATAGTTGGGCATCCGTTCTTTCCAAACGGCAT
>OGZG01001634.1_pt1 | contig 16548 bp, 12 predicted proteins | sample 1576781 | NCBI WGS metagenome assembly OGZG01 (sample SAMEA3541502, study PRJEB24748) | human gut metagenome | biome: human gut; feature: human-associated habitat; material: faeces | place: China | collected 2012 | reverse complement strand
GGGCCTTGAAATTAGGTGCAGGCGGCGTGATCTGTTTTGCCAATGATCTGCTGCCGATAGATGCCAGAAACTGGTATATACCGGCCGGGCTGTTGTAAAATTATCAATAAGTATTTTAAGGAATAACCTTTGCTGATTTTGAATGTGAGATTCAATGCAGTAAGGGTTATTTTATATTTAGGTGAAAGTAAACTGTTTTTATTGCCGGGGAAATAAATATGTTTGAAGTTAAGACGAACTGCCTTTTGTCTTTGCCTTAGGTGTAGTATAATGAAAACATCTTTTAAAGAAAATGAGGCAGAAAATGCAATACAAGGAAATAAAACAGGGATACTTTCTTGCGCGGCCTAATCGGTTTATCGCTCATGTCGAGCTGGACGGGCAGGTAGAGGTTTGCCACGTAAAGAATACCGGGCGCTGCCGCGAGCTTCTGACGCCGAGAGCGGTGGTTTACGTGGAGTGCCATCATGACCCCAGGCGTAAGACAAAATATTCGTTGATTGCTGTCAGAAAGGGCAGCATGCTGATCAATATGGATTCGCAGGCGCCGAACAAAGTGGTGAGTGAGTGGCTGCAGGCCGGCGGTTTAGTGCCGGAGATCACACTGTTGAAACCGGAATGTAAGCATGGTGCTTCGCGCTTTGATTTTTATGTAGAAACGCCACAGCAGAAGCTATTTATTGAAGTAAAGGGTGTAACGCTGGAGGAAAATGGCGTAGCAATGTTTCCCGACGCGCCGACAGAGCGCGGCATTAAGCATTTAGATGAGCTGGCGCAGGCGGTGCGGGATGGTTATGCCGCCACGGTGATTTTTGTGATCCAGATGCGCGGAGTGACCAGTTTTACACCGAATCGCCGCACACATGCGGCTTTTGCCGAAGCGCTGCAGCGGGCACAGCAGGCTGGTGTACAAGTGCTGGCTTATGATTGTGACGTAACGCCGGATGGCCTTAGTTTGGGAAAGCAGATTCCCTGCTGTTTTTAAATTGGGAGATATGCTATAATAAAAAATCCTAGCGCTGTGCCTGCTTCAAGAGCTGGGGGCAGCATAAGGGCAGTACAGCTGAAAAAGAACGGAGCAGATTATGAGAGCTTATACGAAATTTTATATTACGCCGAAGGGCGAGAGAGCCGCCCGCAGCGGCCATCCATGGGTCTATGCAGAGGAAATAACCAATATTGAGGGCGAGTACCGGAATGGTGATCTGGTTGACGTGGTCACAGGCAAAGGCAAATATTTAGGGACAGGTTTTGTCAATGACCATTCCAAGATCAGAGTGCGCCTGATTTCGACCAATACCAATGATAAATTTGACGCTGATTTCTGGGAACGGCGGTTGCGTTATGCGATAGATTATCGTCGTACTGTAATGCCAGGAGCCGATTTTAAATGCTGCCGCCTGATTTTTGGTGAGGCCGATCATTTTCCAGGTCTGACAGTAGACCGGTTCAATGACATTTTGGTTGCACAGACTTTATCACTGGGGATAGAAGTGCGGAAAGAGTTGATTTTTAACCTGTTGTACAAGATTTTACGTGAGCAGGGTGAGGAAATCAGGGGCTTGTATGAACGCAACGATGTGAAGATCCGCCTGCTGGAAGGTATGGAAGAAAATAAGGGCTGGTTTGCGTTTGCAGAGGCTGCAGAACCAGGGGAGCCGTTGACGGAAATCGTTGAAAACGGGATCAGGTATAATGTAGATGTGGAGAACGGCCAAAAGACAGGCTTCTTTTTGGATCAGAAGTACAATCGCCAGGCAATCGCCAAAATTGCCAAAGGCAAGCATGTACTGGACTGCTTTACCCATACGGGTGCGTTTGCCCTGAATGCGGCGGCAGGAGGCGCTGCTGCTGTAACAGCTGTAGATATTTCGGCCGAGGCAGTGCAGATGACGGACGCCAACGCCTCTAAAAACGGCTTGGATAAAGTCGTTAAAGGCTTGAAGGCCAATGTTTTTGATCTGCTGTCAGAGCTGGTCAATAATAAGTCCCGGGAATATGATTTTATTATTTTAGACCCGCCGGCGTTTACAAAGTCGGGCAGTACGGTCAAAAATGCCATCCGCGGCTATAAAGAGATCAATTTAAAGGCTATGAAGCTGCTGCCGCGCGGCGGTTATCTGGCGACTTGTTCCTGCTCACATTTTATGAAGGAAGAGCTGTTTGTGCAGATGCTGCATGATGCGGCTGCAGACGCCAATGTACAGCTGCGGCAGATCGAGGCGCGCCAGCAGTCGCCTGACCATCCGATTTTATGGAATGTCCCGGAGACGTATTATTTGAAATTTTATATTTTCCAGGTAGTTTAAGTTGTGATTTGGAGGCAAGATAATGCAGCTGCAGCAGTTATTGGAAGCTATGATCGCTTATATGGGCGGCGACGCCCGGCGGATCCAGCACTTTATTAAGGTACATGCCCTGGCGCAGTTGATCGGACGTCAGGAGCAGCTGAACGAAAGGACGCAGTTTATTTTAGAAGCTGCGGCGCTGACTCACGATATCGGTATCAAAAATGGCGAGGCGAAGTTCGGCGCCGGTAAATGCAGCGGTAAAACGCAGGAGCTGGAGGGACCGCCGGCAGCGGCAGAACTGCTGGCAAAGTTAGGTTTTGCTCCTGACGTCTGCGGGCGGGTATGCTATTTGATTGGGCATCATCATACTTATACCAATATCGATGGTATGGATTATCAGATTTTAGTGGAAGCTGATTTTTTGGTGAATTTTTATGAAGATGGCATGAGTAAGGAGGCTATCCAGACTGCCTGCGGGCGAATTTTTAAAACGGCGTCTGGTATCAGGCTGTGCCGCCAGATGTTTGGAATTTGAATGATGTATAAAAAGCACTTGCCGTAATGAAGCAGGCAAGTGCTTTTTCTGTTATAAATAATCGTGGGAGCCTGCGCCTGCAGGAGCCGAAAATGGAACAGACCCTTATGGCAGCGGCTTATGCCGACTGACCGTAAGGGTCTGTTCACTATGTTAAGGAGAGGGGAACGCTTATTTAACTGCCGTCAGATATTTGTCAATGGCGGCTGCGGCTCCGCGTCCCTCGGCAATGGCCCAGACTACCAGGCTTTGGCCGCGGCGGGCGTCGCCAGCCGCAAAAATACCGGGGATCGAGGTCATATAATCATTATCATTGGCCGCAATAGTATTGGCCTCTGATCTGGCAAATTTAAATTCGTCAAATAACTGTGTTTCAGTGCCTATAAAACCCATTGCTAGAAGCACCAGCTGAGCTGAAACTATTTGTTCTGTTCCGGCGATCTCGACAGGAATTAAACGCCCGGCTTCCTTCTGCCAGTCGATCTGGCAGAGCCGCAGCTTATCGACTTTCCCATTTTTGCCGATAAATTCCTTGCTCATGATACAGTAGTCTCGCGGGTCCTGGTGGTACAGCTCGAAGGCTTCTTCCTGTCCGTAATCAGTTTTGAAAACACGGGGCATTTCCGGCCAGGGGTTATCTGCAGTACGGGAATGGGGCAGGCAGGGCATGATCTCGATCTGTTTTACGCTTCTGCAGCCCTGACGAATGGCTGTCGCTACACAGTCGGTGCCGGTATCGCCGCCGCCGATGACTATAACGTCTTTCCCCTTGGCGGAAACAGCTTTTTTATCCTGCAGGCCGCTGTCTAAAAAGCTTTTAGTGACGCTGTGCAGATAATCCTTGGCAAAGTAGATGCCCTGCAGCTCGCGGCCGGGGATGGTCAGATCACGCGGTACGGTACTGCCGGTACAAAGGGCGATCGCATCGAACTGTTTCAGCAGTGTTTCCGAAGAAATTTTGTGGCCGATCTCACTGTTCAGTTCAAAGGTGACCCCGGCCTCTTCCAGAAGCTTGATGCGTCGTTCTACCAGATGCTTGTCCAGCTTCATATTGGGTATACCATACATCAAAAGCCCGCCGGCGCGGTCGGCACGTTCATAAACGGTAACGCTGTGGCCTGCCTTGTTAAGCTGGTCAGCACAGGCCAGGCCGGCCGGGCCGCTGCCGATAACGGCAACTTTTTGTCCGCTGCGGTGAGCCGGCTTGTTGGGTTTGACATAGCCTTCTGCAAATGCTGTTTCAATGATATATTGTTCAAGATTGCGGATACTGACTGCACTGCCTGCCAGGCTGGCACTGCAGGCTCCCTCACAGGGAGCCGGACAGACGTGCGAGGTGAATTCCGGGAAATTATTAGTTTTATTCAGGCGCGCATAGGCGAAATGATCCAGCCCCTGATAAACAAAGTCGTTAAATTCCGGCATCAGATTATGCAGCGGACAGCCTGATAAGGCTTTGCCCAGCATTACGCCGCTGTGGCAGAAGGGAATACCGCAGTCCATGCAGCGCGCAGCCTGTTTTTGCAGTTCTTCTTTGTGAGGCAGACTGCTGGTTTTGATTTCTTCCCAGTCTTTGATGCGCTCCTGAGGCGGGCGCAGCGCAAGTTCCTGCCGTTTGTAATCCATAAATCCGGTCGGTTTACCCATTATGCCTGCACCTCCTCAAATACTTTGATCGTCGCTTCCTGCTCGCTCATACCGCTTTGCAGGTATTGGGCGACTTTTTCGGTAACGCGCTTATAATCTTTGGGAATGACCTTGACAAATTTTTTGACGTAACTGTCCCAGTCTGCCAGAATCCGGCGGGCAATACTGCTGCCGGTATATTCTGCGTGTTTTAGGATCATTTTCTGCAGCTGCATGGTATCATTGATTTCCTTCAACTGTTCCAGCAGTACGATTTCTTTGTTACAGTAGCCCGAAAAGGTACCGTCTTCATCTAAAACATAGGCAATACCGCCGCTCATGCCGGCAGCAAAGTTCCGTCCGGTCTTACCCAGAATAACGACGGTGCCGCCGGTCATATATTCGCAGCCGTGGTCGCCGACACCTTCGATAACGGCATTGACGCCGCTGTTGCGAATGCAGAAACGTTCACCGGCAATACCGGAAATATAGGCTTCACCGCTGGTGGCGCCGTAGAAGGCAACGTTGCCGATAATGATGTTTTCATGAGGATTGAAAGGCGCTTCTGCAAAGGGATGGATGATGATTTTACCGCCGGAAAGACCCTTGCCGACGTGGTCGTTGGCATCGCCTTCGAGACGCAGGGTGATACCGGGCGGTAAAAAGGCTCCAAAGCTTTGTCCGGCCGAGCCTTTGAAGTGCAGTCTGATCGTATCTTCCGGTAGGCCGTCCAAACCGTAAAGGCGAGTGATCTCACTGCCGAGGATGGTACCGACGACACGGTCGGTATTTTTGATAGGCAGTGTGATATCGACCTGTTTTTTGCTGGCGACAGCGGTTTTGCAGATTGCCAGCAGCTCGCGGTAGTCCAGCGATTTTTCCAGCTGGTGGTTTTGTTCGGTGGTGCAGACCTGGCTGGTGCCTGGTTCTACCTCCGGTTTATAAAGCAGCGGCGCTAAGTTAAGGTTTTTATTTTTCCAGTTACGCTCCGGTTTAGCCAGCAGTACTTCCGTACGTCCCACCATTTCGTCGATACTGCGGAAGCCCAGTTCGGCCATATATTCGCGAACCTCCTGGGCAATGAAGTGCATAAAGTTGACGACATACTCCGGTTTGCCCTTAAAGTTACGGCGCAGCTTCGGGTCCTGGGTAGCGACGCCCATAGGACAGGTATTCAGATTGCAGACGCGCATCATAACGCAGCCCAAAGCGATCAGCGGCGCAGTGGCAAAGCCGAACTCTTCGGCACCCAGCAAGGCGGCGATGATCACGTCGCGTCCGGTCATCAGCTTACCGTCGGTTTCCAGAGTCACACGGTTGCGCAGGTTGTTGAGCAGCAGCGTCTGATGGGTCTCCATCAGTCCCAGCTCCCAGGGCAGTCCGGCGTGGTTGATACTGGTGCGGGGCGAAGCACCTGTACCGCCGTCGTAGCCGGAGATCAGCACTACATCGGCACAGGCTTTAACGACGCCTGCGGCAATGGTGCCGACGCCAACCTCAGAAACCAGCTTGACGCTGATTTTGGCACGTGGGTTGGCGTTTTTCAAATCGTGTATCAGTTCGGCTAAATCTTCGATCGAATAAATATCGTGATGGGGCGGCGGTGAGATAAGGCCGATACCGGCAGTAGTCCCGCGGCATTCGGCGATCCAGGGATAGACTTTACCTCCGGGCAGCTGACCGCCTTCACCTGGTTTGGCACCCTGGGCGATCTTGATCTGGATCTCATCCGCGTTGACCAGATAATTGCTGGTAACGCCAAAGCGGCCTGAGGCCACCTGTTTGATAGAACTGCGCTTACTGTCGCCGTCAGGCTGGGGACGGAAGCGGGAAGGATGTTCGCCGCCCTCGCCCGTATTGGACTTACCGCCGATACGGTTCATTGCGATCGCCAGACATTCGTGCGCTTCCTGGCTGAGCGAGCCGTAGCTCATTGCGCCGGTTTTAAAACGTTTACAGATGCTGTCTACAGATTCTACCTGTTCGATAGGTATCGGCAGCCGCTGCGGAGTGAAGGTCAGCATACTGCGCAGGTTCTGATTGGCAAAAGCACTGCTGTTCAGTTCGCTGGAAAAGCGTTTGAACATAGTGTAATCGTTTTCGCGGCAGGCCTGCTGCAATGCAAAAACAGTCTGCGGATTGAACATATGCCGTTCGCCGCCGCTGCGCCATTGGTAAACACTGCCGGATTCATAGCTGCACAGATCAGACGCATCAGCTTTGAAGGCCGGCAGGTGACGCAGCTCTACTTCTTTGGCGATCTCGTCCAGGCCGATCCCTTCCAGTCGGGAAGGTGTGCCGGTGAAATATTTTTCGATCACACAGCTGCTGATGCCGATAGCTTCAAAAATCTGGGCGCCGCGATAAGACTGCACTGTAGAAATACCCATTTTGGAAAGGATCTTGGCGATACCGTGGGTGCAGGCGTCGATATAATTTGCGGTGGCCTGCTCTACTGTAACGCCGGTGATCATACCGTTAGAGCACATTTCTTCGATCGTTTCAAACGCCAGGTAGGGATTGATGCCGCTGACGCCATAGCCAAGCAGCAGTGCAAAATGATGCACTTCGCGCGGTTCGGCCGATTCGATAATAATAGAAGCTTTGAGCCGGCTGCCGCTTTTGATCAGATGATGATGCAGGCAGGCGCCGGCCAAAAGGGCAGGAATAGCCGCCATTTCTTCGTTCATTTCACGGTCAGATAAAATCAGAATACATTTATCCTGTGCGATCATAGCGTCAGCCTGTGCACACAGACTGTCAAGTGCGTGTTTGAGCCCTGTGCCGCCGGCGGCTACCGGGTAAAGCATCGGCAGTGTCGCCGCCTGGAATTTAGGCTGCTGGATATTTTTGAGCTTGGCCAGCTCGATATTGCTTAAAACAGGTGATTCGGCTGAAATCTGCCGGCAGCTGTCAGGCTGCGGGTCGATCAGGTTTTTCTCCGGGCCGATGCCGCTGGTCGTATCAGTAAACACTTCCTCGCGAATAGCGTCGATAGGAGGATTGGTGACCTGGGCGAAAAGCTGCTTGAAATAGTTGTATAAAAGCTGCGGTTCTTCGGATAAAACGGCCAGTGGAGCGTCGTTTCCCATCGCTCCCAGCGGATCTATCCCCTTAGTAGCCATTGGTTTCAGAAACTTAGTCAGGTCTTCCAGCGTATAGCCAAAAGCCAGTTGCCGTCGCAGCAGGGTTTTGGGATCGGGCTTCGGCAGCTCGGTAGTGAGCTTGATCGCATTCAATTTAATAAGGTTTTCGTCCAGCCATTTGCGATAGGGCTGTTCGGTAGCTATTTTATGTTTGATCTCGTCGTTACCGATGATGCGGCCTGCTACAGTATCGATGACCAGCATCCTGCCCGGCCGCAGACGGTCTTTTTTGACAATGGTCGCCGGATCCAGATCGACGACGCCGACCTCGGAGGCCAGAACGATCGTATCATCCTGAGTAATGTAATAGCGGGAAGGCCGCAGACCGTTGCGGTCCAGAGCGGCGCAGATAGTGCGTCCGTCGGTAAAGGCCATGGCGGCAGGTCCGTCCCATGCTTCGATCAGAGAATTATGGTATTCAAAAAAAGCTTTCAGATCCGGATCGATATGGGGATTTTTGCCCCACGGTTCGGGAATCATCATCATTACAGCATGCGGCAGGCTGCGTCCCGACATGACAAGAAATTCCAGACAGTTATCGAACATTCCCGAATCAGAGCCGGTTTCGTCGATGATAGGCATGATATCTTTGATCTTGCTGCCCCAGAGGCTGTTGCCGCACATCGTTTGGCGGGCGCGCATCCAGTTGATGTTGCCGCGCAGGGTATTGATCTCGCCGTTATGCATCAGATAACGGTAAGGATGGGCGCGTTCCCAGCTGGGAAAGGTGTTGGTGCTGAAACGGGAATGGACTAAAGCCATTGCTGTTTCCATAGAACTGTCCTGCAGGTCAGAATAAAAAGAACCCAGCTGCTCCGTAGTCAGCATCCCTTTATAAACGATAGTCCGTGAAGACAGGCTGGCGATATAAAAATACCTGCCGCCGCGCAGCCTGCCATAGCGAATATGATTTTCGGCCTGACGGCGGATGCTGTACAGCTGCCGTTCAAAGGCATTATCGTCGATGCTCAGCCGGTCGATGATCTGCGGGCTGGCCTTGATAAAGACCTGTGCCATGAACGGCTGGCTCTGGCGTGATTTTTCACCCAGTACCGCCGGGTCGACCGGTACGTTACGCCAGCCTAAAAGCTCCTGTCCGTTTGCAGTAACAAGCTTTTCAAAATGACGCTGGGTGTTTTCTCTCTCTACAACGTCAGGCGGCAGGAACATAAAGCCAACGGCATAATGGCCGGGCTGCGGCAGTTCGATATCGAGCTTGGCACATTCTTTGACCAGAAAGGTGTGCGGCAGCTGAAGAAGGATACCCGCGCCGTCGCCGGAATTCATATCGGCGCCTTGTCCGCCGCGGTGGTCCATATTGCGCAGCACCACTAAAGCCTGCCGCAGGATCTTATTGGATTTACGGCCTTTGATGTTGGCGACGACACCCAGACCGCAGGCGTCGTGCTCGAACCAGGGATCATAAAGCCCCTGCTTGGGCGGTAATGAAGTATACATGTGATTTTCCCCTCTCAAAGCAAATTATATCTATATACAAAACTGCAAGTTTAATTATAAAATACGCAAAAAAGAAATGCAAATTGTATACATTATATTTTAAAGTCTTTGACAAGCGGAATAAAATACTGTAAAAATTAAACAAAAACAGCTTGCAGCAAGTCAGCAACTGTAAAAAGACAGAATATTGAAATGTTTGTGAAAAATAAGTAAGAGCGGCTTTTGCACTATACAAAGTTTATTTAATAGTGTAATATTAAATACTGTAAGGCAATGAATATTGCAGATAGGGGAGATGAAGATGAGTAAGGCCGCAAAATTTGATGAATTTTTAAGTTCCAATAATATCAACTGTTTTTCAAAGGAAGAAATCGATAACGAAATGCACAGCATCGTTTATCGTGCCCATATGGAAGTCAGCAGTCAGAATCTGCCGACGATGATCGTGCTGGACGACAGCATCTATACGATGATCCAGGTGCGCGTTGCCGCTGGCGTTGTCAATGCCGGCAACCGCGAAGGCGTTTTGATGCATATCAACGAGCTTAATAAAAAATACAAGGTTTTTAAATACTATGAAGGCGACAACGGGGATATCTGCCTTGACAGCTGCATCACTACGACTGACGAAGGCTTTGAAGCGCCTGTTATCCACACAGTGATCGATGTTATTTTGAAACATCTGGTAGAAGAATACCCTGTCCTGATGCGTAAAGTCTGGGGCAATTAATTTATAATCATAAATAGCAATGAAGCTGTGAGGCCTTGGGTCCCGCAGCTTTTTTGTAAGGAGGAGCAAACACAGTGAACAAGTTCGGCTTGACTACTGAAGAAGCGAGCAAAGCATTATCCGAGCAGGGCAATAATGCCCTGACTCAGCCCCCGCGCGAAACCTTTTGGGATAAGCTGTGGGAGAATTTTAAAGACCCTATCATTAGGATCCTGATCCTGGCGCTGCTGGTCAACGTAGTTTTTGTTTATATGGGGCACGGTGACTGGATCGAAACGATGGGTATTTTTCTGGCCATCATTCTGGCGACTTTTGTTTCTACTTATTCTGAGTACAGCAATGAAAACGCTTTCCAGAAACTGCAGGAAGAAGCCAGCCGTATTCGCTGCAAGGTTTGGCGTGACGGCGAGCCGGTTGAGCTGCATATCGATGATATCGTCGTCGGTGATGCGGTAATTCTGGAGGCCGGCGATAAAGTTCCGGTCGACGGTATCTTACTGGACGGCGATGTGAAGCTTGACCAGGCGGCCCTGAACGGCGAAAGCAAGGAAGCCCATAAGCTGATTGCTCCGCCCGATTTTACCTGGGGCGATGGTACTATCGATTTTCTGGACGAGCATAAGCTGTTCCGCGGCAGCGTCGTTGTCGAAGGTCAGGGCATCATGCAGGCCGTTAAGATCGGCGACAGCTCTATCTACGGTCAGCTGACCCAGGAGCTTAAGGATGATGAACGTGACAGCCCGCTGAAATTAAAACTTAAGGGACTGGCGCATCATATCAGCCAGTTTGGTTATGCCGGCGGTGTGCTGATCGCTTTGGCAGTCATGCTGCATAAAGCCTATCTGTACGGCGATTTCGGCGCTTATTTTGCTAATACGCCGCTTTTGCTGTCTGATCTGGTGCAGGCTGTTATTCTGGGTATCATCATTATCGTTATGGCAGTGCCGGAAGGGCTGCCGCTGATGATCGCGATCGTTTCGTCGCTGAATATGAAAAAAATGCTGCGCGATAACGTACTTGTGCGGAAGCTGGTCGGTATTGAAACTGCGGGCAGTCTGAACCTGCTTTTTACCGATAAGACAGGCACGATCACAAAGGGCAAGCTGGAAGTCGTACGGTTCATTACCGGCGACCGTCAGGAATACCCTGCGTTTGACGTACTGCCTGCAAAGCTGAAGGCCTTTACTTACCAAAACGTTGTGCTCAATACCTCGGCAGCCGTTTCTGACGGCGCTATGGTCGGCGGCAATATGACTGAGCGGGCGCTCAGCAACTATGTAGGCAGCTACCGTATGGAAGAAATGCTGCACCGTGATAAATTTATTCCTTTCAACAGCGCCAATAAATATTCTTGGGCGGCAGTCAGCGGTAACGGCGAGCGTTACTGCCTGGCTAAAGGCGCTCCGGAAAAGCTGATTTTGCAAACCAGCCACTACTGGGATGCGGAAGGCAACCGCCAGCCGCTGACCGAAGAAATGAAAAAAACACTGGATGACAGAATGCTGGAACTGGCAGCAGATGCGATCAGGATGCTGGCACTCTGCACCTATGAAAGCGATATCGAAGGCGATGAGCTGCCGGCAGACGGACTGACGCTGGTAGGTATTCTGGGTATTCGCGATGAAGTCCGTCCAGAAGCGATCGAAGCGATTGCTGAAGTTCAGGATGCAGGCGTACAGATCGTTATGATCACCGGTGACCGCCGCGAAACCGCGGTAGCGATCGCTAAAGATGCAGGCCTGCTGCAGCGTCCGAACGAGTTGGTCTGGACCTCGGCCGAGCTTGCGGAAATGAGCGACGAACAGGTGAAACTGGAGCTGCATAAGCTACGCGTAGTAGCCCGCGCCCTGCCGATGGATAAATCACGGCTGGTGCGCCTGGCACAGGAGATGAACCTGGTAGTAGGTATGACAGGTGACGGCGTCAACGACTCGCCCGCACTCAAAAAAGCCGATGTAGGCTTTGCGATGGGCAGCGGTACCGAAGTTGCCAAAGAAGCCGGTGACATCGTAATTCTTGACGATAATTTCCTCAGTATCAAACAGGCGATCTTATACGGACGTACGATTTATAATTCTATCTGTAAATTCATCGTCTTCCAGCTGACGATCAACTTCTCAGCCGTAGCGATAAACTTCATAGCACCGTTTATCGGCATCGATAAACCGCTCACCATTACTCAGATCCTCTGGATCAACCTGGTCATGGATACTCTGGCGGCACTGGCCTTCGGCGGTGAGCCAGCGCTGGAAAAATACCTGCGTGAAAAGCCAAAAGACCGCAGCGCACCGATAGTCAGCAAAAAAATGCTGTCTACCATCACTATGGGCGGCGTGTATATGACCTTTATCGCGATCCTCTTTTATAAGAGCAGCTATGTCGATCATCTGTTCCGCAATGCGCCCGACCATATCTACACATATACGGGCTTCTTCTGCACATATATCTTTATGGCGGTAGCCAACGGTTTTAACGTGCGTGTTTCCGGTCTTAACCTGCTGGAGCACATCGACAAGAACAAAGGCTTCCTGAATGTAATGGCGCTGATCGTGGCGATCCAGGTGCTGCTGACCTATGTCGGCGGCCGCATCCTGCGTACGACACCGCTGAACCTGCACGAATGGAGCGTAGTTGTTTTGTTCGGTCTGTCGATCATCGTTGTTGACCTGCTGCGCAAAAGCGTTTGCCAAATGCTGGAGAAAAAATAAAAGCCAACCCCTAAACAGAGATTATAAAAAATAGGAGTGATGACTGTATGGATCCTCTCGGGTCTATCAAAGAAGTATTTATTGTTATTGTTTTGATTTTAATGAACGGCCTGCTGGCCATGCTGGAAATGGCGCTGGTCTCGGCGCGTAAAAGCCGGCTGGAGCAGCTGGCTGATGAGGGAAGCAGCAAAGCTGCGTATATTTTAAAGCTTGCTCAGGAACCGACTGAGTTTTTATCAACGGTGCAGATCGGTATCACACTGGTCGGCATCGGCACCGGCGTATACAGCGGCGCCATGCTGGCAGCGCCTTTGGAAGGACTGCTGCGTGAGATCAGCGTACTGCGTCCTTATGCCGGCGTAGTGTCGTATACCTTCGTCGTGGCGCTGGTGACCTATCTCAGTTTGATCTTAGGCGAGCTGATACCAAAAAAAATGGCGCTCAACAACCCGGAAAAGGTTGCCATGAGCTTTGCCGGTTTTATCAAGGTCATTATTACCGCGTTTAAACCGCTGACTGTCTTTTTAAGCGTTTCGACCAGGTTTTTACTGAAGGCGCTGGGGCTTAAGCCCAGTGACGAACCTCCGGTCACGGAAGAAGAAGTGCGCGTACTGCTGGAGCAGGGCCGGCTGCATGGAGTATTTAACGTCGGCGAGCAGAAAATGATCGAAAACGTTTTTGAACTGGATGACCTGCGCGTAAGCGAGATCATGACGCCGCGGACCAAGATCACCTGGCTTGACGTCAACGATCCGCTTTATAAGCACTTGGAGGTCATTGCGGAAAAACAGTATTCCTGCTATGTTGTGGCCGAAGAAGATTTGGAACACGTCCTGGGCGTTGTCTATACGAAACGGTTTTTAGCCGATGTCCTGGGTGCTACCGGCGCTTCGATGCGCAGCTCGGTGCAGCAGCCGCTGTATGTGCCTGAAGGTATGTATACCCAAAAGCTGCTGGATATGTTCAAGGACACGCGGATCAAGGTGGCGCTGGTCATGGATGAATTCGGCGGGCTGGCAGGTATGGTGACCCTGCGTGATATTATTGAGCATCTGGTCGGCGATCTGCCTTCCTATGATGAAGAATTCAAACAGGAGATCGTCGAACGTGAAGACGGCAGCTGGCTGGTAGACGGCTTACTGCCGATCAGTGAATTTAAAGACTTCCTTGATCTGGATGAGCTGCCGCTGGAAGAAAAAACGGGTTTCAATACTGTGGCCGGTTTCGTCGTTACCAATATCGGGCATATCCCGACTGCCGGCAACTACTTCCTGTGGAATGGCTACCGCTTCGAGGTCGTCGATATGGACGGCACCCGCATCGACAAAATACTGGTCGAAAAACTGCCGGAAGCGGAAGCTGCAGAGACAGATACAAAGGACCAATAAAAAGAATAATAAAGCCCCGGCCGCTGGCCGGGGCTTTAATTTTATACAGACGCTGTTTTTAAAATTTCAGGGATGCGGCACGGTCTAAAAAGCCGCGCAGAATATCGCAGGAAGCTGCAAACTTGGCTTGTTCTTCGTCAGTGAGTTCGACTTCTAAAATTTCTTCCACACCGTTTTTGCCGATAACGCAGGGGACGCCTGCCGCCACATCGTGCTGACCATATTCGCCGCGCAGCAGGGTCGAGCAGGGCCAGACAAGCTTCTGATCGTGGAAGATCGCGCTGATAAGCATTTTGGCCACATTGGCGATACCAAATTCGGTGCAGCCTTTGCCGTCGATTTCAATATCACCGGCTTTTTTGACCTGCGTTTGCAGATCTTCCAGGCTGATTTCTGCCAAAACCGGACGTTCCCGGCGCAGCTGCAGAAAGGGCTTGCCTCCGATAAAAATGCGTGACCAGACGATAAAGCTGGAATTACCATGCTCACCCATACAGAAGCCGTGAATAGAACGGCGGCTGTAGCCGGTGGCCTTGCTGAGTACCCGCAGCAGGCGATAGGTTTCCAGGCTGGTGCCTGTACAGAAGCAGCGGGAAGGCTGCCAGTCCATCTGCCGGCGGATGTATTCGCAGATGATGTCCGCAGGATTGGAAATACTTATCATGATACCGCAAAAATCGACCTGTTTTAAATGTGAAACAACTTCGTTGGCCATTTTGATCGAATCGTCGAACATATCCAGCCGGGTCTCACCGGGTCGACGGCTGCGGCCAAAGGCCATGACCATGATATCGGCATCGTGCAGCTCTTCATAGGAGCCGGCGCGGATACTGACATCTTTGCCGCACAGCGAGCCGCTGACACAGTCATCCAGATCCAGCGCCTGACCGATAGCTTTTTCTTTCAGGATATCTATCAGGACGATATCGTCGGCTTCACCGGATTGGATCAGTGCCAGTGCGACATGTGAACCAACGTGGCCGGCACCGACGATAACAACTTTACGGGTCTTGAACATAAATATTCCTCCTCTGCGATAAATGGAACGTCCAAACCCTAGGGCCGGACACGCTGAAACCATCGGAAGCCATCGCTTTAGCCATGTGTCAGGGAGTCGCCAAGGAACGTATCCTGATGAGTTCGGACGGCAACGGCAGCGCGGCCCGTTATGGAGACGACGGCAGTGTCAGCGGGCTTGTGGCCTCTGATCTCGGCAGCCTCCACACGGAGTTTGCTGACTGTGTAAAGGAAGGTATGCCGCTCTCCGAAGCGCTTTGCCCCATTACCCGCAACGTGGCTCAGGCTTTCTCACTCTCCCGGAAGGGACATATCGCGGTCGGCGCCGATGCCGACATCCTGTTGCTCGCGCCCGATCTGGCCCTGCATACCGTTATCGCGCGCGGCGAGTGCATGATGCGGGAAGGAACGCTGTGCAAAAAGGGAACCTTTGAAGAATAAAGGGCTGTGTCGCACTTGAAAAAAAGCCCTATCCGAGAATGACCGGATAGGGCTTTTTATTTGTCAGCGGCAGCTTCGCTCAACTCTCCGCAAGCGAAGGATGACTGTTGACGAATGCCGCCACCTCTCTGATGGCACGCACACACTCATTCGCATACGGGGATAGCCTTTGGGCGAAATCCTCGGGTGTACTCAGCACCTGTACCTCAAAAAAGGCGTATAGGATACCATCATTTTCCACACTGTATATTTTTACCATTCGGATATTGCTGGCAATTTTATTGAAGGCGGCATCAAGGAACGCTTTGTGGCGCACATTGACCGTTTCCATGGGCATGAAGGTCCTGAGGCAGATGAAATCGCTCTCCGCTTTCTCATACCCGGGGAAATGATCTGGCACGACGAAAAAGGTAATCCCCAAAACCCGCACGCTGATCTGCGGCAATCCATTGTTCAGGCTTCCCCATTCCGCCTCCATGCCGCGCTCTCTGATCCGCTCGTATACCTTTATGAAGTCCATGCTCATCTCCTTTCCCTAGGCTTATGCTCGGACGGTGATAGCGCGATGCCGTAAGGGACGCAACCGCTATCCGGGATGGTTCTGGCTATGCGCGCTCCTGCCCTTCGAAAGTTCCCATTCCTTCCTAAAAAATGATGGTACCTTCTAGACAGTTCCTGGTATTCTGTATATGACAGATCAGTGTCCATGAAGGGATATAGCCGTGTGTACGGCCTATCGGGCAAACTGCATTGCGAGTGAAAACGCCTTACAGATGTTGACCTTCTTTCCAATCCGGCCTGTTGAAAAGTGGCTTTAGGCTGGACGTTGTATTCAGTTAGACATTCATAAACGTATTTTTTCAGAGAAAACGCTATGGAATTTCCCCAATTCGAGTTTATCATCAAACGTATCTTTTACTTTTTTCTTCTTTTGATTGTTTTTGCCCTTGCAGCGGTATTCTGGTTCATGTTTGATGTATTCCTGTTCTGGAAGTATACGCCGCTCAGTGAATGGTCCCCCCTTGGAAGAGTGCTTTGGATGACGTTTTCCGTTCTGACGACCATAGGCGTCAACCTCCTTGTTCAGAAAAAAATCAGACATCGCTCCTCATAACAGTCCTTGCCTTACATAGAGGCAAGGACAATGGAGCGATTTTTAAAATTTAGTGAATAAAATTGTTTCTATTTTCAAACGTGTTATAATAACG
>OGZG01001631.1_pt1 | contig 16573 bp, 11 predicted proteins | sample 1576781 | NCBI WGS metagenome assembly OGZG01 (sample SAMEA3541502, study PRJEB24748) | human gut metagenome | biome: human gut; feature: human-associated habitat; material: faeces | place: China | collected 2012 | reverse complement strand
GAATACTGGCGGCAGACATGGGCGGAGCTATGCAACGCCAAGTTTGCGGAAAAGGAGCTTGACGTTCGTATCGACCACCGGAGCTATGAGCGTCAGGGCGTGGAGTTTCTTCCCACCGTCCACGAGGGCGCAACCGTCCGGGCAATGGAGAAGAAAGCGAATGTTTTTAGAATTTATATAAAAGAAGAATAAAAAATTAGCTGCACAAAGGCGTGCAGAGGACGGAAAGGCAATACTGGGATGGAAATTACAGATGTGAGAGTGCGCAAAGTTGCACTGGATGGTAAGATGAGAGCAATCGTCTCTATTACGCTAGACAATGAATTTGTGGTTCACGATATCAAGGTGATCGAAGGAGAAAAGGGAGTATTTGTTGCGATGCCAAGCCGTAAATCGGCGACAGGAGAATACCGAGATATCGCACATCCCATTAACTCAGAGACAAGAGATTATGTGCAGAAGATTATTCTCGAGAAATACGAGGAGGCTTTGCAGGAAGCATAAACTTTGATTTCATAACAATTCGACAAAGATATATGAATACTTATAAAAGAAAGACTGCCCTCGGGCAGTCTTTCTTTCTCTTGCAATTGTCGTCTTCATTCGGTATAATGTGGCTGAGGGAAAATGTAACGTAATATTTTTGGAAAGGCGAGGTTTTAAAGTATGAAAAGGAGAAAAACAGCAGCGGGACTATTGGCGGCATCACTGCTAGTAGGAGCAGCGCCGATGGTGACAAATGCGGCGCCAGTGAGAATTGTATCAACAAGCATAACAGAACAGTCTTCGTCAGGCTATCGTGTAAATGTAACATTTTCGGCAGATGCAGGTGTGAGCCGTGTTATGATGCCGACATGGACAGAGGCAAACGGACAGGATGACATTGTGTGGCATCAGGCAAGTGTTAGTGGTAATACTGCATCATTCTATGTTCCAGTCAGTGCCCATAAAGGAGAAAGCGGTGCATATATTACGCATATTTATGTATATGATAGACAGGGACAGTTTGCGCTAAAGGGCGAAAATGTAACAGTTCCAGCATCTACATCTGCGTCATCAGGCCTTTCAATCGGTGACGTTTCTATTACGGAACTTAGTGCATCGGGCTACCGAGTTACGGCAAAAATAAATGCACCGTCAGGAGTAAGCAAAGTATTGATGCCAACATGGACAAACGCAAATGGACAGGATGATCTAGTGTGGCATCAGGCAAGTGTAAGCGGCGATACAGCTACATTTTATGTGCCGTCAAGTGCCCATAAGGGAGAGAGCGGAGCATACACGACTCATATTTACCTATATGATAAAGCAGGAAAATTAGCACCATTAAAGGGTGTCAATGTAACTGTTCCATCAGGTGCAAATCCTGGAGGCAATTCAGGAAATAATAATGGCAGCGGTACAGGTGTGCTGTCGATGGCGATTCCATATGTAACAGAATTATCATCAAATGGTTTCCGTGTGACAATTCAATTTAATGCACCTGCAGGCTATAAAAAGGTTTCAACTGCAGTGTGGACAGCAGCAAATGGACAGGATGATCTGGTATGGCATAACATGACCGTATCTGGAAACACAGCGACATGCTATGTTCCAGTAAGTGAGCATAAAAACGAGCACGGTTCATACATTGTGAATGCGTATGTATTTGAGACTGATACAAAATATGTACTTCAGGGAATGACCGTTCCAGTGCCGTAAACAAAGAAAATGGAGGAACAAATGGCAAAGAAAAGACGCAGCTGGGAAGACTATCAGAAAAAGAAAATAAAAAGAGGCCAATCAGGTGCGCCTATTGTCATACTTTTGGTGCTGCTTGTAATTGCATGTGCAGGTCTTGGTGTAGTGGCATGGGTATGCCTGCGCCCAGTGACGCTTCCACATGTGCAGCCAGATCAGGCATCATCGACGAAAGCACCTGTGGAATACGAAACATGGAAGGTAACAGAGGCGGCTGCGGATGGTGCTCTTGTACAAAGCAGTGATCCAGTCGTACAGGCTGCTAATTTAAAGGCAATGCAGTACGATTATGACGGTGCAATTGCACAGATTCAGTCAATACCTGGCTATGCAGATAATGAAACATATGTTAGCTGCATTCAAAGCTATGAGAGTTTGAAATCACAGGCTGTACAGTGGACAGATTATGATAAGATTACACATATCTTTTTCCATAGTCTTATTGTTGACAGCGAGCTTGCATTTGAAAGCTATAAGAGCAGTGATTATGATCAGGTAATGACAACCATCGAAGAATTTAAGGATATAATGCAGTCTATGTATGACAAGGGTTATGTTTTGATAAGCCTTCATAAGATTGCAAAGATGGAAACGCAGCCAGACGGCACCGTGCAGATGGTGCAGCAGCCAATTTATCTTCCGAGAGGAAAAAAGCCATTTGTACTTTCCGAAGACGATGTATGCTATTATGAGTATATGACAGGAACTGGATTTGCGACAAAGCTTTGTCTTGATGAAAACGGTAAGGTTGTAAATGAGTATGTTGAGCGTGATGGAAGTGTATCATATGGTTCTTATGACGTTTTGACTGTTTTAGAGGATTTTATTGAAACACATCCTGATTTTTCTTATCAGGGTTCAAAGGGTATTCTGGCATTTACGGGATATGATGGTATTTTAGGCTATCGCACAAGTGATTTCTGGTACAATGAAAATTGTGACTATTACGTTTCTACACCTGCAAACGATAAAGAAAAGCGCGAAGATCATACGTCACCAAATAAAAATATTGAGCAGGACAAGCAGACAGCACGAGAAGTTGCACAGGCAATTCGCGATCTGGGCTGGGAGCTTGCCAGCCATAGCTGGGGTCATCTGAATATGACAAGTACAAGCTATGAACATCTTGTATGGGACACAGATATGTGGGAGCGCGAAGTAGAATCTATAATCGGAGATACAGATATTATTTTATATCCGTTAGGAGCAGATGTAGGAGATTGGAGACCATCACAGTATACATTTGAAAATGAAAAATTCAAAAAGCTCTGGGATGTAGGCTTTAGATATTTCTGCAACGTAGACAGTACTAAGTACTGGCTGCAGTATGGCTCAAATTACATGCGTCAGGGCCGCCGCAACATGGATGGCCAGATGATGTTTAAGCAGATGGTTTATCCAGAGAAGGTACTCACAAGTGATCTATTTGACGTATATGATGTCTTTGACAGACGCAGACCGCTTCCTGTAAATGGAATAACAATGCCAGAAGATTTTGATCTGCAGGCACTTGCCGATTCGCTTGGAATGAGTGACCGTATAATAAATTGAACTAACATGAGCGCCATCGGGGACAGGGACGCCGCGGCAATTGCTTTTTTAATGCCACCGTCCCTGTCCACAGTGGCAGAAGGAGGAAAAAACATGTATATCATAGCAGGTCTGGGCAACCCAACCGCACAGTATAGAGGAACAAGACATAACGTTGGCTTTGAGGTTATTGATTACCTTGCTGACAAATACAATATTGATGTAACAACAAAAAAATTTAAGGGCTTAATTGGAATGGGCGCGATTGAGGGGCAAAAGGTTGTTCTAGTAAAGCCTCAGACCTTCATGAATTTAAGCGGAGAGTGTATTCAGGAGGTCATGAATTACTACAAAACAGATATCTCTGATTTAATTGTAGTATATGATGATATTAACCTAGAGCCAGGACAGCTTCGCGTGCGTGGTAAAGGAAGTGCAGGCGGTCATAATGGTATGAAAAATATCATTCTGCATTGCAATTCACAGGATTTTCCAAGAGTGCGTGTCGGAATCGGAGCAAAGCCGCCAAAGATGGATTTAGCAGACTTTGTACTCAGCCATTTCCAGGGCGAAGAAAAAAAGGCAATGGAAGACGGCTATAAAGAAGCAGCAGATGCAGTTTGCTCCTTAATGAACAACGGACTAGAGGCAACCATGAATCATTATAACCAGAAGAAAACAAAATAATGATAAGGAGGGTCAATTGTGGGTATTTTTGCAAATCCGCTGACGGACCTGCTGGAATATGAAGACTTTTCAAGAGATTTTTTGAAGGGAACAGATCCAGTTGGCATGACAGGCTGTATTGACTCCGAGAAGGTGCATTTTATGAGCACCTTTCTTGGAGAGAAAAAAGTGCAGCTTGTTGTGACGTACAATGAACAGCGGGCAAGGGAAATTGAAGAAGATTATAAATTATTTTGCAGTCAGGTCTATGTGATTCCACCGCGTGACCTGATCTTTTTTAGCGCAGATCTGCAGGGAAATGCCATCATTGCAGAGCGCATGAAGGCATTTGCAGCACTTTATCAAAACGAGGCGAAGGTTATCATCACGACAATGGATGCGCTCATGAGCGCGGCAGTGCCGTTTGAACAGCTGATGAGTCATGTGATAAAGCTAAAAGAAGGTGATGAGCTTGATCTTGAAAAGCTAAAGCATGACCTGACTGTGATGGGATATGAGCGTGTAGGACGTGTGGAGGAGCCAGGACAGTTTACTGTTCACGGAGGTATTGCTGATGTATATCCATTGACAATGGAGGTTCCGGTTAGAATCGAGCTTTGGGGAGATGAAATAGATACGATTCGCTGCTTTGAACCGCAGAGCCAGCGCTCAATGGATCAGATCGAGTGCGTATCTGTTTTTCCAGCGGCAGAGGTGATCGCAGATGATACGGCAAGACGGCGTGCTGTGGGAATGATTCAAAATGAGCTTGAGAGTCAGTTAGCTGTCTTTAAAAAAGCAAAGGAGCCAGACAAGGCGAAGCGTCTTCGTGAGGAGACAAACCGCATATTAGAGGCACTTGGCGAAGATGTTGTATTAGAGGCACCAGACAGCTATATAAGCTATTTTTATCCGCGCACTGTTCAACTTTCTGAATATTTTGATGAGAAGAACACGTTAGTTTTCCTTGATGAGCCGATGCGCCTTAAAGAGCGCGGTGATGGTGTGCAGGCTGAGTTTGAGGAAAGCATGAAAAATCGTTTGGAGCAGGGCTTTCTTTTGCCAGGTCAGACAGCGCTTTTAACACCGGCAAAACATGTGCTTGCTGCTTTTGAGCGCGGTCAGGTTGCAGCACTGTCTTCACTTGACAGCCGCCTGGCTGACTTTACGGTGGTAAACAGCTACGCAGTAAATGTTCAAAACATGAACACATACCGTGAAGGTTTTGAACTTTTGATCAAGGATTTGACACACTGGAAGAAGGAAAAGTACCGAATTGTCCTTTTGTGTCCGTCAAGAACTCGCGCAAACCGCATTGTCAATCAGCTTATAGAGTATGATCTTTTGGCATATTACAGCGAGGACGAGGATAAAAAGATAAATCCAGGTGAGATCATGGTTACTTATGGAAATCTTCACCGTGGCTTTTTATATCCGATGCTAAAATTTGCTGTTATCACAGAGAGCGATATCTTTGGTGTTAAGAAAAAGAAAAAAGAAAAAAAGAGCCACTATCAGGGTCAGCGAATAAGTGATTTTGCGCAGCTAAAGCCTGGTGATTATGTGGTGCATGAAAATTATGGACTGGGAATTTATCGCGGAACAGAGCGACAGATTGTGGATAAGGTAACAAAAGATTATATTAAGATAGAATATGGTGATGGCGGAAAGCTGTATTTTCCTGTCACACAGCTTCATATGATCCAAAAGTATGCTGATTCAGAGTCAAAGCAGCCAAAGCTTAACAAATTGAACGGCCAGGAGTGGACAAAAACAAAAAGCCGTGTTCAAAAAGCAGTCAACAACATTGCAAAGGAGCTTGTGGAGCTTTATGCAGTGCGCCAGAGTGGTCACGGTTATCAGTATGGAACAGACACTGTATGGCAGAAAGAATTTGAAGAGCTTGTACCATTTGATGAGACAGCAGATCAGCTTGCAGCAATTGATGCGACAAAAGCTGATATGGAAAGCACGAAAATCATGGACCGCTTAGTGTGCGGTGATGTAGGCTACGGAAAAACAGAGATTGCCATCAGAGCTGCCTTTAAGGCTGTGCAGGACAGTAAGCAGGTCGTATTTCTTGTGCCGACAACTATTCTTGCTCAACAGCATTACAATACATTTGTTGAGCGAATGAAGGACTATCCAATTCGAATTGAACTTTTATCACGCTTTCGCACGTCAGCGCAGATCAAGGCATCACTTGAGCGCTTAAAAAAGGGTCTTGCCGATATTGTAATAGGAACGCATCGTGTGCTGTCAAAGGATGTTGTATTTAAAGATCTAGGCCTTTTGATTATTGATGAGGAACAGCGCTTTGGTGTCACACACAAGGAAAAGATTAAGCAGCTTAAAAAAGACGTTGACGTGCTGACACTAACGGCAACACCGATTCCGAGAACACTTCATATGAGTATGATAGGCGTGCGCGATATGAGTGTGTTGGAGGAAGCACCGTATGAGAGAAGACCGATTCAGACATATGTAATGGAAATGAATTGGGAAATGGTTCGCGAAGCAATAAACAGAGAGCTTGCCAGAGACGGACAAGTTTATTATGTGTATAATCGTGTCAAGGATATTGATCAGATTACGGCACAGATAGCAAAGCTTGTGCCAGATGCAAATGTTGCCTTTGCACATGGTCAAATGTCAGAGCGTCAGCTAGAACAAATCATGATGGACTTTGTTAACGGTGATATAGACGTGCTTGTTTCCACAACTATTATAGAGACAGGCTTAAACATTCCAAACGTAAATACTATTATCATCCACGATTCTGACCGCTACGGACTTGCACAGCTGTATCAGCTAAGAGGACGTGTAGGCCGTTCAAACCGCACTGCCTATGCTTTTATCATGTATCAGCGAAACAAGATTTTAAAAGAAGAGGCTGAAAAGCGTCTTCAGGCAATTCGTGAGTATACTGATCTTGGTTCAGGTATTAAGATAGCCATGCGTGATCTGGAAATTCGAGGCGCTGGAAATCTGCTTGGCAGTGAGCAGCACGGTCATATGGAAGCAGTTGGCTATGATCTGTACTGCAAGATGTTAAATATGGCTGTCAAAAAAGAAAAGGGTGAGCTTGAGATGGAGGAAACCTTTGAAACAACGGTGGACATTCCAATCAGCGCTTACATTCCAGACAGCTATATACGAAACGAAGAAGACAGGATGGAAATTTACAAGCGTATTGCAGCAGTCGAGACAGAGGAAGAGTCAATGGATATGATCGACGAGCTTATCGACCGTTTTGGAAGTGTTCCAAAGCCAGTCACCAACTTGCTTGAGGTGTCAATCCTTCGTGCGGATGCGCATTCTCTCTATATTAAAGAAATCAAATCCTCGTCAACAGAGATTCGCTTGTTCATGCATCCAAGAGCAAAATTTGACACGATGCGTGTGCCGGATCTGATACAGTCTTACCGCGGTGCACTTCGTCTGCTTGACAAAGACAATCCTTATTTCTTATTGAGGGCAGGAGATGGCGCAGTCAAAGAAAAAACGCTGACATTGAAAACATTGAAAAAACTGTTAAGCGATATAAAAACGTTGATTGTTTCATAAAATCATGCTAAAATGAAAAGCAAAGTTCACGAGGCGCCCGATAAAGAAGATGCACTTCGGAGCGTTGATAGAGAATATAGAAATAGAGTGAGGTAAATTTATGAACCGAATTATGAAGTATGCAGCAGCAGCCCTCGCAGCAGCTACTGCCGTTAGTACATTAGGCGGATGCGAACAGTTAGAGAAAAAGGCACCAGAGGATACAGTTGCTGTTTCATTTGGCGATACAAATATCATGCTGGATGAGGTTACTTATATGATACGTTCCATGGAGTATACCTATGAATCATATTTTGGATCAAACATCTGCGGCAACGATATGGGCGATGGTTCAGGCATGACAGTCGGTGATTACATCAAGCAGATGTCTCTGTCACAGCTTCGCCAGACACTTGTATTAAATGAGTATGCAAAGAAAAATGGCATTGAGTTAAGTGATGATCAAAAAGCAAAGGTAGATGAGGCAATTGAAAAGCTTCAGACAGAATCAGAGGATTATCTGGAAGCAGTCGGCGCAACAGATGAGCTGATTGAAAAGACATATACAGAGAATGCAATTGCCAATCTTGTTTATATGGATCTTGTTGCTGATGTTGATACGACAGTTGGTGATGATGAGTTCCTTCGCAAAAAGATCGCATATGTAAAGCTGACGCCAAGTGAACTGACAGAGACGACAGCAGCCGATGAGGCAACTACAGAAGTGTCAAGTGATGAAGACAGCAGCGAAGAGGCATCTTCTATAGAGAATACAGAAGCAGAATCAGAAAGTGCATCCAAGGATGTAACGACTTCCACAGAAGAAGCAAGCAGTGAAAACGCATCCACTGATGCAGTATCAACTGAGGAAGCATCAAGCGAGAATGTTTCGGAACTTTCCTCTGAGGCATCCACTGAAGATTCAACTGAGGTAGAAACACTTTCAGAAGAAGAGCAGGAACGTCAGGATGCGATGAACGATGCAGCAGACAAGATCCTTAAGGAATTTGAGGAAGGAAATGATGCAGCAGACTTTATCAGTGATTATCAAAATGACAGTCACTTTACTGCAACAAATTCTGAGATTTCCATTAGTGAGGATGGAACTGCTGTATATAATGCAGCTGCATGGGCACTGGCAACAGACGAATGCACTGTATATAGAAGCGATGACGGCAGCATCTACATCATCCGCTGTCTTGATGATAACGATGAGGAAGCACGTCAGAGTGCCATCGATTCAGAGATCGAAAGCAGAAAGACAGCATTGTTCTCAGAGAAATATGCCGAGATTCAGGACGATTCTTCCAAGTTTAAGGTAGATGAGGATGTGATTGACACAATCCGCTTTACAACTCCGGTTTACGTAGCACCAAGCGAGGAAGAAACATCAGAAAGTGAAACTAGTGGTGAGGAAACCTCAGAAATTGAAACTGGCGAGGAAGAATCAACAAAAGAAGAAAAATCAAGTGAGTCTGATGAGTCAGAGGAAGCGGTAAGTGAAGCTTCTTCAGAGGAAGAGAGTAAATAATTAAGAGCCACCTAATATCGGGAAAGGCACAGTAAAGTGTCACATTACCGATTGCAGGTGGCTTTTTTGGCGAAAAACGCGCTCTCTTTCTTAATCGTTATCCCGATTTCACTTGACATCTCGTAATAATTTTGTTATAATGCCCCTCGAAGTGTAATAATTTTGTAATATTTAGTAATAGTTCACTCGTGAATTGTTACTGTGAAACTAGCGAGGGAGTGCAAGCTTACTCGCTCGCAGATAAGAATGTAAAGAGGTTTTATAAAGAAAGGCTTGGTATATATGAAGATCAAAGGAAACAGATTTGTTACATCAATATTAGCAGCGTCTATGCTGTCTGGTACATTTTTTGTTCCGGCATCCGCAGGTGAGCTTGAGGGTGAGAGCGCAATCGCAGGCATGGCTGTTACATTGAATAACTACTACGCAGGAGAGGAAACTCCGGATGAGGCAATCTTAGATTATCTTGTTCCTAAGGCTCAGGCAACATCTGAGTCTGAGAGTGAGACAGAAACCGAAGAGCCAAAAACCGTTATGGCCGCTACTGTTGCTGTCACTTCAGATGCTTCTAATGTAGGACTGGTAAGCGCAGCAGGTTATTTAAACGTGCGTGAACAGCCATCCACAGGCAGTGTAACAGTCGGAAGACTTTTCAGTAACTGCCAGGTTAACATCAAAAGTTCCGTAAACAACAGCGAAGGCAGCTGGTATCGTATCACTTGCGGCGATGTAGAAGGTTATGTAAGCGCAGCCTACGTATTAGTTGGCACAGCAGCCAAGACTGCTGAGGACAATATCCAGAACCGCTATGCAGTTGTTACAGCAGATCAGTTAAATGTTCGCGACAGTGCATCTGACAGCGCAAATGTTGTTGGAACTGTATACAAGGATGAAGAGTACGCAATCATCGAGGATCAGGGTGATTTCGTAAAGATACATATTGCAAATGATGAGGTTGGATATGTTTCAAAGTCCGGCATCACCATTAAGACTCAGTTCGCTCAGGCTCAGAAGGTAGACAATGAATTTGTATCTCAGGAGCTGGAGAACTTCATGATCGATATCAACTACTCCAGAAACGTATACGAGCAGGCAATGGCAGAGGGAACAGGCGAAGGCTACTATCGTGCATATGCAGCTATCGTTTACGCAGCAGAGCTTCTTGGATACTACAGCGAATTTGCAGCAGATTCTGGATTAGAAGATCTGGCAGCAACCTCAAAGCAGGAGCAGGAAAGCGCACTTGCACTTGCAGATGCAGCATATAAGTTAGCATCAGATTCCGGCTACTTTACCCAGGTTGCAGAATCAGTAGCATCAAGCGAGGCAGCAGCAGAATCCTCAGCAGCAGAGTCTGTACAGGAAACTCAGACACAGCCATCCACAGATGCATCTTCTGAAGGAAATGTAACAAATGGTACAGGCGAGACTGCAGCACCAAGCAGCTCAGCATCTGATGAAACCATAAGTGTAGAAGTTCCGACTGTAGCATCTGTAACAGGTATTGAGGCTTGCTACCAGGGCGGTACAAAGTATGTGGGTGATGTTGTCTACACCGCAGAATTGTTTGTAAGAGTAAGCTACAGCGATGGAACTGTAAAGGATATTTACGACGGATGGTATTCACCACAGGTAGGTATGACCTTAAAGCAGGAGGGCTACAATGTTGTAACCATGTATTATGGTGACTTTAGCTCCAACCTTGAAGTATATGCAAACCCGGCACCGACTCAGGCAACCCAGCCAGCAGCACCAGAGACCCAGCCAGCAGCTCCAGCACCAGCACCAGAAACTCAGCCAGCAGCACCGGCACCAGCTCCAGAAACTCAGCCAGCAGCACCGGAGACCCAGCCAGCAGCACCAGAGACCCAGCCGGCAGCACCAGCACCAGCACCAGCACCGGCACCAGCTCCAAGCGGTAATGGACAGTCTATTGTAGACTATGCAATGCAGTGGGTAGGACAGTGTAATTATGTATGGGGCGGTACAAACCTGACACTAGGAGGCGGTGTTGACTGTTCTGGATTTACTATGAACGTATACGCAGCATTCGGTATCAGCCTTCCGCACTACTCCGGCTCACAGATCAACTATGGACAGGCTGTATCATACGAGCAGCTGCAGCCAGGTGATCTTATCTGCTTCTCAGGTCATGTAGGAATCTATATCGGCGGCGGCATGATGGTTCATGCAGCAAGTGCAGAGAGAGGTATCGTAGTAGATAATGTATTCTATAACAAGCAGCCGATCGGATATCGTCGTCTTGTATAAATAGTTAAAATCAAAGGCCGTCTGTCAGAGTTGACAGGCGGTCTTATTTTCGTGTATTATAACCGTAAGAAATTAAGACATTAACAGTTAACGTTAACTGGGAAAGAAGGTAATATTGCATGAGACGTGATAAAGTCAATTACTATCTGGATCTGGCAGAGATCGTATCCCAACGAGGAACCTGCCTTAGACGCCGCTACGGTGCTGTTATCGTAAAAAATGATGAGGTGGTATCGACTGGCTATGTCGGTTCCCCGCGAGGACGCAAAAACTGTACTGATTTAGGATTTTGTATTCGCCAGAAACTTCAGATTCCAAGGGGTGAGCGCTATGAATTGTGCAGAAGCGTTCACGCTGAGGCAAATGCCATAATCAGTGCATCAAGAGATCAGATGATCGGAAGCTCTTTATATTTGACAGGAGTAGAAGCAGACACAGGTGAATATGTAAAAAATTCCAATAGCTGCTCCATGTGTAAGCGAATGATTATAAATGCAGGTATCGAGACAGTATATGTACGCGACGATAAAGATAATTACCGAGTCGTAAAGGTAGCAGACTGGATTGAAAAGGATGAATCACTAAAGGGCACGTTCGGGTACTAAGCAAAACATGAAATTTGTCTAATTTCATCTTGATTTTCAACAGGCGGTCATATATAATTAGGGGTGGTGTCCATGCGGCAGGTTTGTTCGTGTACGTTTGGCAGAAAAGACTGCAAGAAGCGTAAAGGCACCATGAAACCTAGGCTGGCGAAGCAAATGGTAAAAGGGCTTCGTCTGTGTGAGAATGTCACAACAACAGGAAGGAAAAGACAAATGATACATCAGCAATACGAAGTAGATGACCATCTTCATGAAGAATGCGGCGTGTTCGGCATTTACGACATGGATGGCAATGACGTAGCGTCGACTATTTATTATGGTCTTTTTGCTCTGCAGCACAGAGGTCAGGAGAGCTGCGGTATCGCGGTAAGCGACACTAGCGGTCCCAAAGGACTAGTACTGAGTCATAAAGGAATGGGTCTGTGCAACGAGGTGTTTACCCCGGAAGACTTAGAGTCAATGAAAGGAAACATCGGTGTAGGCCACACCAGATACTCGACGGCAGGTAGTTCTACGAGAGAGAATGCACAGCCGCTTGTATTAAACTACATCAAAGGAACACTAGGCCTGGCACATAATGGCAACCTGATCAATACGCCGCAGCTGCGCCAGGAGCTTGCAAGAACAGGTGCAATCTTTCAGACGACAATCGATTCTGAGATTATCGCGTACATGATTGCAAGAGCCAGAGTTGAGCAGCCGACCGTACAGGCAGCTGTAGCAGAGGCGATGAAAAAAATCAAGGGAGCGTATTCACTTGTTGTCATGAGTCCGAGAAAGCTCATTGGAGCAAGAGATCCATATGGCTTTAGACCGCTGTGTATCGGAAAGCGTGGAAATGCCTATATACTGGCATCAGAAAGCTGCGCACTTGACACTATCGGTGCTGAATTTGTCCGTGACGTAGAGCCGGGCGAGATCGTCACCATCACACAAAAAGGAATTGAATCAAATCGAAGCATGTGTATCCCAAAGGAGCAGCATGCAAGATGTATTTTTGAATATATTTATTTTGCCAGACCAGATGCCTATATTGATGGCGTAAGTGTATATGAGAGCCGTCTGATTGCAGGACGTTCTCTTGCAAAGCATCACCCAGTTGATGCTGATCTTGTTGTCGGTGTTCCGGAGTCTGGTAATGTCGCAGCTATGGGTTATGCGATGGAGAGCGGCATTCCGTATGGCATGGCATTTGTAAAGAACAGCTATGTCGGCAGAACCTTTATCAAGCCAAAGCAAAGCAGCCGCGAGTCAAGTGTTCGCATTAAGCTGAACGTACTTACAGAGGCTGTAAAGGGAAAGCGTGTCATCATGATTGATGACTCAATCGTGCGTGGAACCACAAGTGACCGTATTGTAGGTATGCTTCGTGAGGCAGGTGCAAAGGAAGTTCATGTAAGAATCTCCTCACCGCCGTTCTTGCATCCGTGTTACTTTGGAACTGATATTCCATCTGAGGATCAGCTGATTGCTCACAACAGAAGTGTAGATGAAATCTGTAAGATTATCGGAGCTGATTCCCTCGCATATTTAGACGAGGAATGTCTGTATGAAATGTCAAAGGGACTTGGCATTTGTACTGGATGTTTCAATGGCAAATATCCGCTGGATCCGCCAACAGAGGACATCCGCGGCGACTATCAAAAGTAAAAAGATATAGAAGAAAGGTTGGTTTACTATGGCAACAGATCGTTATACAAGCCCACTTTCCGAGCGCTATGCCAGCAAGGAAATGCAATATATTTTTTCACAGGATAAGAAGTTTACCACATGGAGAAAGCTGTGGATCGCACTTGCAGAGAGCGAGAAGGAGCTGGGATTAAATATTACAGACGAGCAGATAGCTGAGCTTAAAGAGCATCAGAATGATATCAATTATGATGTTGCAAAGGCGAGAGAGAAGGAAGTTCGTCACGATGTTATGTCTCACGTTTATGCATATGGTGTACAATGTCCAAAGGCAAAGGGTATCATCCATCTGGGTGCAACCAGTTGCTATGTAGGTGACAACACTGATATGATCATAATGCGTGAGGGACTGCAGCTTGTAAAGAAGAAGTTAGTCAATGTCATTGCTGAGCTGGCAAAGTTTGCAGACCGCTACAAGGCGCTGCCGACACTGGCATTTACTCATTTCCAGCCGGCACAGCCAACCACAGTCGGAAAGCGTGCAACGCTTTGGATGATGGAGCTTGTGCAGGATTATGAGGATATCTGCTATGTAATCGATTCCTTAAAGCTTCTTGGCTCTAAGGGAACAACAGGTACACAGGCATCCTTCATGGAGCTGTTTGACGGTGACCATGCAAAAATCAGAAAACTGGATCAGATGATCGCAGATAAGATGGGCTTTGCTGGTGTATATCCTGTTTCTGGACAGACCTACTCCCGTAAGGTAGACAGCCGTGTATTAAATGTACTGGCTGGTATTGCAATGAGTGCACATAAGTTTACAAACGATGTGCGTCTTCTGCAGCACTTAAAGGAGGTAGAGGAACCATTTGAGAAGCATCAGATCGGTTCTTCTGCAATGGCATATAAGAGAAATCCAATGAGAAGTGAGCGTATTGCTTCTTTGGCAGACTATGTGATCTCAGATGCTATGAATCCGATGCTTGTCGCTTCAACTCAGTGGTTTGAGCGTACACTTGACGATTCTGCAAACAAGAGAATCAGTATTCCAGAGGGCTTTTTGGCAGTTGACGGTATTCTGGATCTTTATCTGAATATCGTAGACGGAATGGTTGTTTATGAGAAGGTAATTCACAAGCATCTGATGGCAGAGCTTCCATTTATGGCAACAGAGAATATCATGATGGATGCAGTAAAGGAAGGCGGAGACCGTCAGGAGCTGCATGAGAAGATCCGCCAGCTGTCCATGGAGGCTGGACGTAATGTCAAGGTAAACGGTCTTGACAACAACCTGCTTGATTTGATTGCAGCAGATGATACATTCCACCTGACAAAAGAGCAGCTGCAGCAGTGCATGAATCCAGAGCGTTACACAGGACGTTCTAAGGAGCAGGTAGAGGATTTCCTCGCAGAAGTAATAAATCCAATCCTTGCTAAGAACAAGGAAGACCTTGGTATGACAGCAGAGATTAACGTATAAGAAAGGTAAGGTAACTGATATGGCAAGAGCAATTGTAGGCGCCAATTGGGGCGACGAGGGCAAAGGTAAAATTACTGATATGTTAGCACAGGAGTCTGACATTGTAATCCGTTTCCAGGGCGGAAGCAACGCTGGACATACAATTATCAACAATTATGGAAGATTTGCAATGCACCTTCTTCCATCCGGCGTGTTCTCACAGCACACTGTAAATATCATTGGAAATGGTGTTGCACTGAACATTCCGTATTTTATAAAGGAGTTAAACAGCTTAACTGAGCAGGGCGTTCCGAAGCCAAACATTATGGTTTCTGATCGTGCACAGATCCTGATGCCATATCATGTAGCACTGGATACCTACGAGGAAGAGCGTCTGGCAGGAAAGTCCTTTGGTTCCACACGTTCAGGTATCGCTCCGTTCTACTCTGATAAGTATGCAAAGATTGGCTTCCAGGTAAGCGAGCTGTTCGGAGATATGGACGAGTTAAAGGAAAAGTGCGAGCGCATCTGCACCTTAAAGAATGTTATGCTTGTTCATCTGTACCACAAGGATCCATTAAATGCAGATGAGATTTTCAATACACTTATGGAATACAAGGAGATGATCGCTCCTTACGTAGCAGATACAGGACTTTACCTGCATCAGGCAATCAAGGAAGGAAAGAAGATTCTGTTAGAGGGACAGCTTGGTACCTTAAAGGATCCAGATCATGGTATCTACCCGATGGTAACTTCTTCCTCTCCATTAGCAGCATACGGTGCAATCGGCGCAGGTATCCCGCCATATGAGATCAATGAGATCACAACAGTTGCAAAGGCATATTCTAGTGCAGTAGGAGCAGGTGCATTTGTCAGCGAGATTTTCGGTGATGAGGCTGATGAACTGAGAAGACGTGGCGGTGATGGCGGTGAATTTGGAGCAACAACAGGAAGACCGAGACGTATGGGATGGTTTGATTGTGTGGCAAGTAAATACGGATGCCGTCTGCAGGGTGCCACTGATGTAGCATTTACAGTACTGGATGTGTTGGGATATCTGGATGAGATTCCAGTATGTGTAGGCTATGAGATTGATGGTGAGGTAACAACCGAGTTCCCGACCACTGCAAAACTGGAGAAAGCAAAACCGGTATTAAAGACATTACCGGGATGGAAATGTGATATCCGTGGAATCAAGAATTACGAGGATCTTCCGGAGAACTGCCGTAAATATGTGGAGTTCATCGAAGAACAGATTGGATTCCCGATCACCATGGTTTCAAATGGACCGGGAAGAGAAGATATTATTTACCGCGACGTAAAGTAATATGAGATAAGATAAAGGCAAGACGAAAGAGAGCACTTGGCGGAGGGCTCTCTTTTTTCGTGGTACGCCTTATCTCATTCACAGAATTGACACAATTCCAACACCTTATCAGCACATAGATGAAATACAATATGCATTGTGTAATTTTGGAAAAATTAGGGAGGAAATTAATTTGATAGAAGTAGAAAATCTGGTAAAAAAATATGGCTCGCTCACGGCTGTAGATGATCTGAGCATGAAGATTGAACCGGGGCATATTTATGGCT
>OGZG01001626.1_pt1 | contig 16610 bp, 10 predicted proteins | sample 1576781 | NCBI WGS metagenome assembly OGZG01 (sample SAMEA3541502, study PRJEB24748) | human gut metagenome | biome: human gut; feature: human-associated habitat; material: faeces | place: China | collected 2012 | reverse complement strand
GGTTGTAACCTTCCCAGTTCACACCTCCTATATCATAAGAGGCCATGCAAGTGCCGCGTCCCAAACCCCAGCCAAGAATCTTCTCCGGATGGGCGGGAGCTTCCAGACGCAGACTGTGCTTGCCGGACTTGCTCCGTTCGTCAGTCAAACCAATCTTACCGATGCCCTTATGCGACCATTTGGAGAAATCCTCCATATCACACAGCATCACGGTTTCCAACACTTTCTTTTTCAAGCCGAATGTTTCGAAAGCCTTTGTCTCGTCGAGCGGTAACGGACTGTGCACGTAGCCCGTGCTGACGATGTCGGCTTTCAACTTTTCATCTACCTGGGCATGAAGCAAAACGCAGCAACCGATAACTAAATCAAAAAGCAAAAAGATAAGTTTTATTACATTCTTCATCATATTATAATTATTAAGTTATAAGGTGATTAAAGCATAAAGGAGAAGAAAATTAGTACAAATATATGAGGAACTATGCCTAATCTCAATTTTCAACAAGTCTTTGAATAGTTGTTTGAGTGGCATACTCTCTACTAATACAATAAGTTTCTCCATATACAGTAGTAACATATGCCCTAAGTTCAGAAGTTACAGGACTACCAAAAATAACTTTAGCAGCATCTCCTTCGGAAGCAAGCAAAAACATGCCTGTAGTCCCCCATTCATATTTCAGAATAGGGTGATTGCCGACAACACGTACCATATACACGTCAACTCCAAAGCGCTTTACCTCTGTTGGGTAATTAACAAAATCTCCTTCAAAAAATCGAGGATACAAATAACTTATCGCTGATTTATCTCCCTCACTAAACCCAGACCATTGATATTCGGCAGTTCCTCCATTCATCACAGAATAGGGATCTGAATCAAAAGTTCCAGTAATACCATTGGCCACAGATTCACCCAATGATTTCCAATTTGTATGCCTTAGTCCGAAGCAATGTCCCAACTCATGTACCATATTATATATCTTCTGAAGTCTTGGAATGGTTTTGTTATAATCATAATCCAAATTTATCCAAATAGAGGAACCTGGTTTTCCATTCATAGGCCAAGAGCCTGCCGCAATAGTATTGTTCGGTAAAGGAGCGCTAGCATCACTACGGATGAGTATATCCGGATTGGCAGCTGTAGTATAAGTCATTTTAAGGTTACTAAGAGGATTCCACAGATTGATGGCTTCCTGTATTTCATCTCGCCAATCATCCACACCTGATGCAGGTATCGAGCTATCAACACCAACGGTAATTGCTCTTTGTTTGGGGTGACCAATTAAACCGGTAGTATGATAAGCCTGCCTTGTTTGTGGTTGACTATAAGTGACAAGTTTACTTTTTTCAAGGTATATATCACCTTGAATAAGATAACCTGACTTCAACTCTACCACATCTAAAGTATCGAATCCAAGTGATTGGATTATACACATACCATCTTCTATTGAAACGCTTTGCTGTTCTTCTTGTTCTTCAAAGTCAACAGTTTCCAACTCATTATAACAAGCGCTCATAAACATTAAAAACATAGAATAGCATAATATAAACAAGCCATTCACGAGATATTTTGAATTCATAATAATCAATTATTATATTAAACAAAAAATACATAAAGGGAAATATGAAATATGTTTTTCATACTTCCCCTTAAAAAAACATGCTTCAAAAAGTCCTCATCACTTAATCTCTATGATAATAATGCGGATTAGAAGTTCGGTTTATCTACATCCCAGAAGATGCGAGTACCGCCATTGTCCGGTCCGCCCAACATTTCGACGGCTTTGGCATAACCGGTAGGATTATTGCCTTTTTCATTGATGGTGAAGGGTAAACGGCGTGGGCCAAGATCTGTATCAATCTCACCTTGACTGTAGTTCACCATTACCGGGAATAATTTGGGATAACCAGTGCGACGTATCTCAGCCCAGCCATTCATACCTTCAGGATAAATAGCAATCCAGCGTTGTGTGGCAATCTTAGCAAATTTTTCCTCGTTACTCAAAGACTCGTCCCATTTAGCAGTCACCTTGCTCTGGCCTTCAATGCTGGCAGCGGGAATAACGGGGTCTACATACGCTGCAGCAGTAGTCGTACTGCTTAAATAATCGCCCACAGCGGCTCCCCATTGTTCGAACGATGTCCGTATACCCTTTTCATACAAGCTCTGAGCGGTGCCCTTACCATTTACATCCCAACCACGCAAAGCAGCTTCGGCTTCCAACAAAATGGTTTCGGCAGCAGTTGCCAAAATAGCAGGAGAGGTTTCTGTCAAGTTGGGTCGACTTACAATCGCCTTATAGGCATCCGAAAACCCTTCTTCTTCCAGTCCTTTAATACCAAGACGAATACCAAAATATTCACTCTTGCTGTTCTGTGTAGCATACTTATCAAGACGCGCATCGCCCATACCAGACAAGATAGAAGGAATATTAGCGCCTAAAACACCATCTCCATAGTTGAATGCAATACCGTAAAGCGGATTGACATAACCGTTTCCTGCAATGCCGAAATTAGCATCATTGGTTTCAATCAATCCATTACTATCGTTCATGGCAGCTTCCGCCTCACTTTTTGCCCAAGCAGCATCATACTTCACAATACGCATGGCCAAACGCAAACGAATGGTGTTACACAACTGCGCCCATTTGTTCAAGTTACCTCCATAGGCATAATCAAACATCATAAACGAAGCCACATCCTTTTCTTTAGCAGTACGCAGCACGTCTGCAGCTTCTTTCAATTCTTCAAAGAATTTTTTATAAGCATCCTGTCCTGAATCATACTCACCACCAGTAGCCGATTCGCCATAGTGAGAATAGATAATACATCCGTATTGGTCGGCAAGACGCGACATAGCTATTACGCGGCAGATGGTATTGATAGCCTCGAAATGGGCATACGTCTCCATATCGTCTTTGCACTTGTTGGTGATTTTCAAGCTTTCCACCATTACGTTTCTATAAGCATAATCCCAACAGTTGTCATTCCATCCTGCATTCATGGCATAGGTCACATTACTTACATTGCCGGCAAATGCAGTAGCCGTACTGATATAGCCTGACCACAAATCGGCATTCAAATTTTGAATAAGCTGATATTCCCATACATTGACACCTGCATTTTTATTATAATAGATAGACTGCATCATGGGAATGAAGTGCATACCAATGTAGTTGTTATCTTGTTTTAGTTCTTCATCGCTCACTCCCTTCGGATTAGTGTTCATATCCTCGAACGCTCCCGTACATGCCGAGAATAAGGTAGCTGCCAGCAGCGCTACAGCTGTAAGTCTAAATATATTTTTCATAATCATATCTACTGTTTAAAAATTAACTTTCAAGTTGAACCCAATCGAACGGTTGGTAGGCATACCAAACACATCAACTCCTTGCAGACGGTTGCTGGTAGAAAGCATGCCATCAGGATCATATGGAGCATTGTTCTTGAAGAAGAACAGGTTGCGGCCTACAAGTGAAACCTGTGCGTTCTTAATGACACCAGTCTTTGCCAACCAAGCCTGAGGCAGACTATAGCCAATGGAAAGTTCGCGCAAACGTATGTTGGTAGCACTGTACATATAATGCTCGGTCACACCCGCACGGCCACCAACCTGATTATAGAAGCCTTCCACATCTGTAATTTGACGGCCTTCCAGCATCACGTAACCACGGTCACGAGCATCACCCGTTGCCTTGCTTACTCCCTGCTGATCGAGGTCGGCTTCCGTCAAAGACATCACTTCACCTCCAAAACGTCCATCAATCAAGAAGTAAAGAGAGAAGTCCTTCCACGTGATTGTATTGCTCCACCCCAAGTTAAAATCAGGAGTAGAATTACCCAGTTTCACCGGATTTGTCTTGTCCACCAATGGAAGTCTATCACTATCTTTTTGTCCTTCTTTTGCAGGTTCATACTGAATATTGCCTTTTTCGTCACGTACAAAAGTAGTACCGTAAATGTCACCAAACGAACCACCTACTTCTAAACGACTCCATACATTGTTACTTTCGCCACCGCTAAATGTAAAATAACCAAAGTCATCACCAGCCAGTGCCTTTGCTTCGTTCTTATTGGTTGCAAAGTTAACACCGGTTTTCCAGCGGAAATCCTTAGTCATGACAGGAGTTCCATTCAACATAACTTCGACACCGGTATTCTGAATATCACCGGCATTGATGTAATATCGGGCGTATTGTGAACCTGACGGAGCATCCAACGTAAAGAGTTGATTCTTTGTATTAGTCTTATAATAAGTGAAGTCGAACTCCAAGCGGCTATTGAAAAAGCGCCACTCAGTACCAAACTCAATGGAAGTAGTCATTTCCGGTTTCAGTTCTGCAAACGGAGCTGTACTGTTGAAATTGATGCTACCACTCTTTGTAATGGAGTTGAGAGGATTTGAAGTATAAGTATTCAAACCGTTACCCACCTTCGACCATGCACCGCGAATCTTACCTAAATCAATCCAAGAAGGTAATTTCAATGTTTCGTTCAGCAACCATGTCACACCTACTGACGGATAGAAAAAGCCTTTGTTTTTGTATTTGGTAAATGCCAATGTTGAAGTCCAGTCGTTACGTGCTGTCACGTCCACATAAATCTGATCTTTGAAGCCTACCTGACCGGTGAAGAACACACTCTGGCTTTGAGTATGGGTTTTCCAATCGGTCAATGAGCCCTTGTTCAAGGAGCAGTTCTGCATAGTGAATACGTTGGGCACAGAGAGTATACCCGGATAGGAATCGAAACCTGTACCGTTTCCTGTATAATCGTTGATGCTGGCACCTACCGAAGCATTGACACTGAAGTTAGTGAATTGCTGTTGATAAGTAAACAAAACATCCCCATAAGAAGAAAGGCTACTTGATTCACCGTAGATGTAACGACCGTTAGTTCCTGTTCCAGCCGGATTCATACCACACAACACCGGGCTGGTACCTGCATACATACGTGTATTGTTCTTGTCTACAACATAGTCGGCACTACCACGAGCCTGTATACTGAACAGGTCATTGAACTTATACTTCACACTCAGATTCAACAATGTACGATAACGGGTATCCTCATTCGGAACCTTATTAATCAACCAATAGGGATTCTGCTCCATATCAGTACCTTGAGATTTATACCAGTTCTGGTCCATTATGTTACGACCGGCATTAAGAATCTGATAATTATCTTTGTAGTAGTTAAAGTCCTTTCCACCTTCAACACCACCACGCGGGAAGTGATAAAGACCTACCAAAGGATTCATGTAATAACCTCCCGAAGTAGTACGGTTGTTCCCCCTTTGATACATCGCATTGATATTGGCATCAACAGTCAGTTTGTTATTGAGGAAGTTGGCAGTTTCGCGAAAATTGAAATTATGCTTCACCAAGCTATTACCTTCCACCACGCCCTTGCCGTAAGTATTAGCATAGGAAAAGTAAGTTTGCATAGCTTGCGAACCCATGCTCAACGAGAGCGAGTTGATAGTAGTGACACCTGTTTTGAAGAAATCGTCTGTATAGTCGGGACTACCTTTGATATCACTGCCCCAACTGGTTGACACACCCGTATAGTGATTCTGGAATTCGGGAATACCGTATGCAGCTATATCGAAAGTGGTGCTGGTATTGAAACTGATACTGGCGCGTCCTTCCTTGCCCTTCTTAGTGGTAATAATCACCACACCATTGGCAGCCGAACTACCGTAAAGTGCAGCTGCGGCAGGGCCTTTCAATATGTTCATGCTCTCAATATCATCGGGATTCAGATTGGAAATACCGTCGCCACGGTCGTAGTTACCACTGTCGTTGTCTCCGCCGATAGTAGTTGAGGTATTTTCGTTGGTAGATGAACCGAACGGTACACCGTCTATCACATACAACGGCTGGTTACTTCCGCTTACAGAACGGTTACCACGAATAATCACTTTAGAAGAACCTCCCAAACCGGAAGAACTCTTATTAATCTGCACACCTGCCGTCTTACCGGCCAATGCGTTCATCATATTGGGGTCTTTCACGCGTGCCAATTCATCACCGTTTACTACCTGAGTAGAGTAAGTCAGTGATTTTTCTTTCTTTGCGATACCCAATGCCGTTACCACCACTTCATCCAGCAGCTTGGCATCATTCTTTAATGTGACTCTTATCGTTCCCGGAGTGATGGGAACTTCTTGTGTTATCATACCTACGAAAGACACTTGCAGGATTTTCGCACCTGCGGGCGCATCTGTAATAGTGAATTTGCCGTCTAAATCCGTTACGGCTCCGGTAGTGCTTCCTTTTACCAATACGGAAGCTCCGATAATCGGTTCATTGTCCTCAGCTGAAATAACGATACCGGTAATGGGGGAATTTTGGGCTGCTACCCAACCGATGGCTGCCAGCAGGCAAACCAAGGTCAGCATAATTCTTTTTTTCATAAGCTGTTTTTCGGAAAATAAATATTAGATTAAATGTGTGTTAAGTTAATAAACAGATTCTGATGGGGTCTGTCTTTCCGATTGACAAGCAGGGTTGAATGTCAATCTCATTTGTTTCTTTTTGTATGCTACATAGGCTATTAGAATGTTACGGTTAATACTCGAGCTTATTAAAATGTCTCTTATTCTGCAGATTTCTTTTTAAGCTTCGTATATAAAACCGGGTAGAGAACCGCAACCCTATCGAGAAACAGAAGTTTCTTTGCTAATAAAAGTTAATCGGGTTCGGAAGAAGAAGGAAAAACTAATACGATTTTCTTAATGTTGCCCTCACCGCCCTCACTCACTTCCCGAACCGCCCTGTTCATCGGCATTACATGGGTGAGTGAGGGCAAATAAAAAGGGTGAGGGCAAATTTTGCCCTCACCGGTGTTCGGTCTGTCCCGTTCCCTTGCTTTCTCTTGTCTCGTCCCCTTCTTTCTCTTGTTGTGTCCGCTTCTTTGTCTTATAGAGGCTTTGAGTTTCTGAGCGGCTCACTATAGTGGTCTGACTCGTTCACTATAGTGAATGGAGTTGTTCACCATAGTGAGCTGATTTGTTCACCCGAGTGAGCCGACAATGAACAAAGGCTGTTTCGGGGACAGACACCAAGCGTTTGAGGGATAAAGCAACGGGGAAAGACGGACTGAACAAGGGGAGCGTTCCGGACTACGTGCTTGAATCCCGTGACAGATGACAGACGGTTCTTCCCCTTTATCTTTGAAGAAGCTGTTTTGAAATGATAAATCCCCATTTATCTACCAGGCTGTTTTTTAAGCCTAACTAACGTGCACATACTCGAGAGTCCTATCTGCCAAGGGCAAGTCCATACATAAAACAAACCGTCCGGCCCGGAATGAAAATAATTCACTCCAAGTCGGACGGTTCAAAAACAAACAAATGGAAATCTATTCCTCGTACATCTTGTCAATCAGCCCCTTGTAGTTCTTTGCCACTACAGAGCGTTTCAGCTTCAGCGTGTTCGTCAGCTCGCCACGCTCCATGCTGAACGGTTCGGTCAGGAGCGTGAAGCGCTTCACTTGCTCATAATGGGCAAATTGCTGCTGCAAGGTATCGATACGGGCACGGAACAACGCCTGTATCTTGGGATGTTGCAGTAACTCATCCATATTGCCGTATGCAATGTCTTTCTCCTTGGCATAATCTTTCACAAAGCCATAAACGGGAACTATCAAAGCGGAAACAAACTTACGCTCATCGGCAATGACAGCAATCTGGTCAATGTAACGGTCAATAGCCAGCTTCGTTTCCAATGCCTGCGGCGAAATGTATTTTCCGTTGGAGGTCTTGAACAAGTCTTTGATACGCTCCGTCAGATACAGATGACTATCCTTCAAATAACCGGCATCACCCGTGTGGAACCAACCGTCACGGTCGATGGCAGCAGCCGTTGCCTCCGGTTTCTTGTAGTATCCGGTAGTGATAGTCTTACCACGAAGAAGTATCTCGTTATTCTCGCCAATCTTCACCTCCACATCAGGCATCACCGTACCTACGGAACCAATCTCATAGCCTTCGTTGAGGAAGCAGGAAACGGTAGCCGTAGATTCCGTCAGACCATAGCCCACCACCATGTTTATACCTACAGAATGCACAAACTCGCAGATTTCATCGGGCACAGCAGCACCTGCCGTAGGAAAGAAATTACCGTTCTCAATACCTATCGTCTTCTTCAGCAGAGCATAAATGGTCTTTTCGTAGAACTTGTATTTCAGATGAAGCATCATCGGAGGAGTCTTTCCTTGGCGCAAATAATCAATGTTATGCGTCCTGCCCACCTTGATGGCATCCAACATCATCGCCTTACGCAGACCGGTTTCCTGGGAAATCTTCTCCTGCACACCGGCATAGACTTTCTCCCAAAAACGGGGTACACTGCACATCAGTGTAGGGCGTATCTCTTTAATAGTAGTTTGGATATCTTGTGGACGGAGATTGATGCAGACCTGCACTCCCCGATGTATACAAAGGTAGGTCCATGCCTTTTCGAATACATGGGTCAGCGGAAGGAAGTTCATGGAAACATCCTGGTCTGTCATGAAAGGCAATCGGATATCATGAATGCGGAAAGCCTCTCTATAATTGAAATGATGGAGCATGACACCTTTCGGCTCACCGGTAGTACCGGAAGTATAAAGGATATTGGCGAGGTCATCATCTGAGGCAGCTGCTGTACGTTCTTCTACAATGGCATTGTGCTGCAACTCTTCATCCATTGCCATAAATTCATCAAAATAGATGGAAGTCATGTCGCGCGGATCTTTCACCACAGCACGGTCGAAGATGATGAGCTGCTGCAGAGACTGGCAAAATCCGAACACGCTGAAAGCGGCATCGTACTGGAACTGCTCGCCTACAAACAGATAACGTATCTGTGCATCGTTGATGATATACTGTGCCTGAGCCGGTGAGCTGGTAGCATACAAAGGTATAGTCACCGCCCGGTTGGCGAATGCACCGAAATCAGTAAAGAGACATTCGGGTTTATTCTGCGAGAAGATACCGATATTCTCTTGTGGCTCTATTCCCAAAGCCACCATTGCATTGGCAGTCCGGCGTACAGTCTGTGAGAACTCTTTCCAAGAGATGGGTATCCATTGTGCAGTTTCATAGTCTCTGTATTTCAGGGCTATTTTGTCTCCATACTTCTCTGCCTGGCGGTGCACCAGAACAGACAAATGATGATAAGTCATAACTTTTGATATTGGTAAATACGGTACAAAGGTAGTGGTTTCATTTGAAACTAATCCGATATTAGCGGGTAATTATTCAAACTTTACCTTTAAAGTATCCGACCATCCGTTAGCAAATTATCCACAAAAGATACTTTCTTTACCATTAAAACAATAGAAATATATTAAATATCTATATATTTGTGGTGATATACAAACTAAATCAAATTCAATGAACATGAAAAAAGTATTGCTTTTAATGGCTATGCTGACCATAGGTTTAGCAAGCATCAATGCTCAAGACAACCTCAGATGGGGAGCAACAGTCGGCATGAACTCCAGTAACTTCTCCATTACCGGTTTCGACAGTAAAATAGGCTTTCATGCTGGGGTAAAGGCTGAAGTAGGATTGCCTCAAATTTCAGAAGGAGTCTACCTCGATATGGGTGCATTACTTACGCTGAAAGGAGCCAAAATAGACGGAGGCTCTGCTGCTTCTATCAAGTTCAATCCCTACTACCTGGAAATTCCTGTACACATTGGCTATAAATATGCAGTGAATGAGAACTTTGCCATATTCGGCAATGCCGGTCCTTATTTAGCCATCGGTCTTTTTGGCAAAGCCAAGGCAGAAGGAGATATTCTTGACGAATATGAGTTTGATGATAACTCCACCAATGTATTCGGGGATGATGCCATGAAGCGTTTTGATTTCGGTCTCGGATTAAAAGCCGGAGTCGAATTCAGTCAGAAATATCAGATTTCCATCGGTTATGACTGGGGACTGGTAGAGAACATTAAAGATTCAGGCAACAAAAACCGCAACTTGATGATATCACTCAGTTGCTTCTTCTAAACAATATTGAAAAAACAGAAAGGACGTCGGTTTGGCGTCCTTTTCATTTTTTATCCGTAAGTTTGCGGCCAGATTATTTATTTACCGAATATGATTTACGATATACCGACTTTAACTTCCGAAGCAATCGGATTGCTCAAATCACTGATAGCCATTCCTTCCTTGAGCCGCGACGAGGAGAAGGCGGCAGATTATCTGCAGAACTATATCGAAATGCAAGGCATGGCAACAGGACGTAAAGGCAACAATGTATGGTGCCTCAGCCCGATGTTCGACTTAAAGAAACCGACCTTGCTGCTGAATTCCCATATCGACACCGTAAAACCCGTCAACGGGTGGCGGAAAGATCCTTTCAAACCAACGCTGGAAAGTAATGGAAAGCTCTACGGGCTGGGCAGCAACGATGCCGGAGCCAGTGTAGTCAGCCTGCTGCAAGTATTCCTGACATTGTGCCGCACCACTCAGGCCTACAATCTGATATATCTTGCCTCGTGTGAGGAAGAAGTATCAGGCAAGGGGGGAATAGAATGCGTATTGCCGGAACTCCCTCCCATACAGTTTGCCATTGTAGGCGAGCCGACAGAGATGCAACCTGCCATTGCAGAAAAAGGATTGATGGTGCTGGACGTAACTGCTACCGGAAAATCGGGACATGCTGCCCGAAACGAGGGAGATAATGCTATATATAAGGTATTGGATGATATTGCCTGGTTTCGTGATTACCGTTTCCCAAAAGAATCTTCCCTGCTGGGTCCCGTGAAGATGAGCGTAACCATGGTAAACGCCGGTACACAGCATAACGTCATTCCCGACCGTTGTACTTTTGTCGTAGACATTCGCAGCAACGAGTGTTATAGCAATCAGGAGCTATTCGATGAAATACAGAAACACATCACGTGTGAAGCCAAAGCCCGCTCCTTCCGGCTAAGCTCTTCACACGTAGCTCCGGAGCATCCGGTAGTGCAAAAGGCTATTACCATGAAACGTACTCCTTTCGGCTCACCGACCTTGTCCGACCAGGCACTGATGCCGTTCCCTTCTCTAAAGATGGGACCAGGGAAAAGTGCCCGTTCACACACTGCCGATGAATTTATCTTTGTCAAGGAGATAGAGGAGGCGATAGGGATGTATCTGGAGCTGCTGGAAGGAGTAAAAATTTAAATTATCATTATCTGTTCAGCCACGGCTCCGGATTCAGTTTTTCCTTCTCTTTCCTCAATTGGAAATGTAGCACCGTACGACCATTGTCGGCCCCATCCGAGAAGATTTGTCCGAGGGTCTGTTTGGTGGTGACATCATCGCCCTGCTTCACCGAGGCCGATGACAAGTTGCAATAGACTGATATATAATTCCCGTGACGGACAAGGATATTGAACAGTCCGTTCAGTTTAAAGACAGCCGCCACTTTACCATTGAAGATGGCACGGGCTTGGGCACCCGGTTTCCCTTGTATATCGATGCCCTTATTGTCCAGCTTGACATTGCGCAAACCTTCCACAGAATACTGGCCGTAATGGCTGGTAATGATATACGCTCCGGTGATGGGCATCGGCAACTTACCGCGATTATTAGCAAAGTTCCCTGATAATTCACGGTCTGCCTTACTCATGGAGTAAGTTTCCAAAGGCTGTGCCTTCGGCTTTGCGGGCGTAGAGGCAGTTGCCGTTTTTTCGGTTTTTTCACCAGCCTTTTTACGTGCGGCTGCCTCACGGCGCGCTTCTTCTGCCGCACGCTTACGCGCTTTCTCTATTTCTTCCGCTATCAGACGGTCAATGCGTGCATTGAGCTGATTGGCTTCACGGCGTTTCTTATTCAGTTCGTTCTGTAAGCCCCGCTGTTTCTTTTTCAGATTGGCTACCAACAACTTTTGTTCCTTCTCCTGCGCTTCCAGCTTGACTTTCTCCTCTTCACGTTCTTTCAACAATCCTTCTTTGGCAACCTTCACTTGCTGAAGCTCAGTCTTCTTACGGTTCACCTGCTCCTGCTTTTTCAACACTTCCTCGCCTTGCAGGCGCTGATAAGTAGCATATTCACGTACATAGCGCATGCGTCGATAGGTCTGTGCCAGGCTCTTGGCAGAGAAAATGAACATCAGCTTCTCTTCAATGGAGCGGTTCTTATACAAATATTGAACGGACGATTCGTATTTCTTCTTCTTGTCCCTTAGGTCACGTTGCAGGCGGGTCAACTGACGTTCTAATGAAGACAACTCGCGCTCTATGGATTCCACATCATTATTGATAGTCAGAATATAGCGTTTGCGCTCTTCTATCTGTCCGGTCAGTGCAGCAAGACCGTTCAACTGGCTTCCCACATCTTTCTTGGTGGTTATCAACAGCGTTTCCGACTCTGCTATCTGTTTCTGCAAGGCACCACGCTTGCTTTCCAGTTCCTTAATCAGCTTGTTGGACTGGGCAAAGAGCGGAGAAACCGGCAAAAGGAGGAGAAAGAAGAGAAGGAGAAGCTTCATAAGTTATGAGTTATAAGTTATGAGGGATTATCTGACAATTATCAACTAATCAAAGGTCCATCAGCATTTCCAGCAGTTCTTCCAGCTCCACCTCTTTATATTTCTGTGAGAGCTGGGTAGGAGTCAGTGCAAAAGGCTTATCCGAGAAGTTGGAAAGTTCAATCTTTCCCTTTTCCAGAGAGGGTATCCCGAGTTCCTTGCCGGTAAGCACCTTCTTGCCATTGGGTTTGGAAGCAGCATAAAGCAGTTTCTCCAAATGGGCAAAATCCGCCTTCTTGGGCAGCACATCCTTCAGTTCCTTACGTGTTGCACGGACATAACGTTTTCCCATACGGTCTACCAACAGAATCTCATCCGGGGTGACTTCCATACGTGCCACCTCCGTACGAAGTATCGGCATCAGAAAGGAAATCTGCATGCATTCTTCCTTCTTCAACTTCATCGTACCGTTCACAGTAAGGGTGGCATCTTTATGGGGTACCGTCAGCTGCACTTTGGAGGAAAGGCAGGCAGATTCTCCGGACAGAGAACTTGAGTGACGCGAAGTCTTACAACCGGCAAGCCCCACAGCCAGCAACAACAGCAAGGACAATAGGCGGCACGTCCTTGCCATATCATTCAGCAGGTTTAGTTTCATCTGATATATATTTCTTTTTTTGTATTTTCTGTTTCAACGTATCAGAGCGATTGCCCTTATCCCAGGCTTGTTTCCAGTATTTCAAGGCACCTTCCGCATCGCCAGTCATGTAATAGATATCTCCGCAATGTTCCAAGACCACGTCACTGCTATCTTTATCATTCTTTATCGCCTCATCTATGTAGAGACGCGCCTCGGCATAATTACCTTTAACAAACAATATCCATGCATATGTATCGAGATAGGTGGAATTGTTCGGCTCGGCTTTCACTGTCTTGTAGCTCATCTCTTCCGCCTTGTCCAAGTCGCGGCGCTCCACGGAAAGATAATATGCGTAGTTATTCAAGGCACCGATGTTTGAAGGATTGTACACCAAAGCGGAATCATAAGCCGCATAAGCTTCCGCATGCAGATTCTTGGTGTGATAAGCATCACCGATAATGGCATAAAAATCTGATACGACCTCCTTCTTGCTGTCGTCCTTGACGTGCGACAAAGCCTTTTGACAGATGGCAAGGGCATCATCCGTCCGTTCCGCCTGGTTGTAGGCAATGGCCAGATAGAAATAGAACTCCAACATATCGGGATTGGACTCCACACCGGCTTCGCACAAATTCATTATTTCCTTGTAATCCTCCTGGCGCACAGCTTCCCCCAGCAATGTCATACGAGCCGCTGTGTTGGTAGGGTCTATCGCCAGAACCTGACGCAGAACCGGTCCTGCCTCCTTGTTCATTCCTTTGGAAAGAAGATATTGGGCATACAGCAAAGGTAATTGTGCCTCATCGGGCTCCTGCTCCATGATACGGTTGAAGAGCGTAATGACACGTGTGCTGTCCTTGCCTGCCTGCTCATTCTGCACGATGAACTGCCGCATCACATTCAGTTTGGTGTCCGAAGCCACTTTCTTGTTCAGCAACAGCGTGTCCAATTGCTGTTCATACAGCTCCTTCTGTCCGGTCTCTTCGTAGTAAGAAGCCAATGAGTACATGGCCATTGCATTGTCCGGCTCTTCGGCCAGCACCTTCTTGTAAATCTCATAAGCTTCCTGCTTTTTCCCGTTCTGCATATAGACATCCCCCAGCACAACCTGATAGCGCATATCGTTGGGATACTCTTCTACCAGACTTTCTATTTCATGAAAGGCGCTCTTGTCGTCCTTCTTTTGCAGATAGATGCGGAACTTCTCCATACTGAGCTGTTCATTCTTGCCCATCCGTTCCTCGAGCTTGTTCAGTATACCGATAACTTTGTCATACTCTTCCTGGCGGTTGTAAATCTCCAGCAAGTTGTATAGCGGGTCCAGCTTATCCGAGAAACGTACCGCCATATTTTCCAACAAGACAGCGGCTTTCTCCGTTTCGTTTTGCTGCATGTACAGATTGGCAAGTCCCTGGGCATACCAGTAATTGTCGGGAGCATTCTCCACCGCCTTTTCCAAGGCGGCTTGTCCCAACGGCACCTGCTTGAGGTACATATAATACTGGGCCATCTCATACAAAGCCGATGATGCGTTCGGGTTTATCGTCAGGCAATGTTGCAGGACATCGAAAGCCGCATCATAGTCTTTTTGGACTTTCAGACGGGCGGCTTCAAGAAAGAAGTAGTCGTAACGGCGCTGCTGTTCGGGGGTAAGCTCCTTTACGGGCGAAACATCGGCTTTCTTCGACTTCTTCCGTTTCTTCAATTCCTTCCGTGCCTTTTCAGGCCGACCGTACCCGCTCATTTTCTCCTTAGAAGCTTGAACATTGGCAGCCTGCACTCCATACGTAGTAAGGCAGAAGGCACCTATCAACAACGCAAGTATTATTTTTACTCTGATTCTCATCTATTTAATTATAAATTCTTAACCCGTAAAACGGAACAATATCCATTCATTTTTTACCCGTATGCCCGAAACCTCCGGCACCGCGCTCCGTCTCATCCAGCACTTCCACTTCCTGCCAAAGAGCTTGTTCGTGACGCGCTATCACCATTTGTGCAATCCTCTCCCCATCTTCGATGACGAAGGTTTCTGCAGAAAGGTTGACGAGAATAATACAAACCTCACCACGGTAATCGGCATCAATCGTTCCAGGGGAGTTCAGCACGGTAATCCCCTTCTTAATGGCCAATCCACTACGCGGACGCACTTGCGCCTCAAATCCTTCCGGAAGAGCGATATAAAGGCCCGTAGGCACCAGACACCGCTGCATCGGAGCCAGCGAAATAGGTTCGTTAAGGTTTGCACGGATATCCATTCCTGCAGACAGCTCAGTGGCATAAGCCGGAAGCGGATGCTTTGATTTATTGATGATTTGTACGTTCAACATGATGTTATTTACGATTTGACGATTTACTATTTACGATTGGGGCTACTTCTATTCTTACAATTCGAGTAATTCAAGTTTCGCAATTCATCTTCCTTTTACTATAAACTTGGGCGAAAATACGGCTTTTTATACAAAATAGTGATACATTTGCAGTTAAATAATAGTAACTTCAATCGTAAATAGTAAATCGTCAAATCTCAAATAACATCATGATGAATTGGAATACGCTCATATCTGCCAAACGCTTCGGACTGGAAGAGTTTCACCAGGAACGCCATGAAAACCGCTCGGAATTCCAACGTGACTATGACCGCCTTGTCTTCTCTGCTCCCTTCCGCCGTCTGCAGAACAAAACCCAGGTATTCCCTCTTCCCGGTAGTGTATTCGTCCACAACCGATTGACACACAGCTTGGAAGTATCATGTGTAGGCCGCTCACTAGGCAACGATGTATCGAAAGCTCTCATTGCCCGCCGTCCGGAACTGCAAGACAGCTACCTCACCGAAATAGGCTCCATCGTTTCCGCCGCCTGCCTGGCACACGACTTGGGAAATCCTCCTTTCGGACATTCGGGAGAACGAGCTATTTCCACCTTTTTTTCTGAAGGAAAAGGAATGTCCCTGAAGGGCCAACTGACACCTTCCCAATGGGAGGACCTTACCCACTTTGAAGGGAATGCAAATGCGTTCCGCCTGCTTACCCACCAGTTTGAGGGAAGGCGACAGGGAGGATTTGTACTCACCTACTCCACCTTGGCAAGCATCGTGAAATATCCCTTTTCATCGAGTCTTGCAGGCAAAAAGTCAAAATTCGGTTTCTTCATCACAGAGGAAGAAAGTTTTCGCCGCATAGCAGAAGAGTTGGGTATGGAGAAGCAGAACGATGCCCCGTTGAAATATGCCCGCCACCCGCTGGTCTATCTGGTGGAAGCCGCCGATGACATCTGCTACCAGATGATGGATATTGAGGATGCTCACAAACTGAAAATTCTGACTACACAAGAAACCAAAGAGTTGCTTCTTTCTTATTTCTCGAAAGAGCGCCAAGCACACCGGCTCAAAACGATGGAGATAGTAAGTGACACCAATGAACAAATAGCCTATCTGCGTTCCAGCGTTATCGGACTGCTTATCGGCGAATGCGTGCAAGCCTTTGTAGACAATGAAGAAAAGATTCTGAAAGGAGAATTTGAAG
>OGZG01001623.1_pt1 | contig 16623 bp, 11 predicted proteins | sample 1576781 | NCBI WGS metagenome assembly OGZG01 (sample SAMEA3541502, study PRJEB24748) | human gut metagenome | biome: human gut; feature: human-associated habitat; material: faeces | place: China | collected 2012 | reverse complement strand
AGATTGGAGAGGAATACGCGGACAGCCTTGCCGTCGGCAAAATCAACATTGACGAGGAGCCGCGGCTGGCGGGGGCCGAGGGGATCGAGGACATCCCAACTCTGGTGCTGTACCGGAACGGAAAGGCCGTGGATTCCATCACCGCGCCCGGCTCAAAGGCAGAAATCGACCGTTTCATTCAGGAAGCCTTGGCGAAATAACGGAGGGTTCAGATATGAACAACAATCATGTTTATGATATGCTCGTGGTGGGCGGCGGCCCGGGCGGCTACACCGCCGCCCTGTACGCGGCACGGGCGGGGCTGGACACCATCGTGCTGGAAAAACTGTCCGCCGGTGGGCAGATGGCCCTGACCGAGCAGATCGACAACTACCCCGGCTTTGAGAACGGGATCGACGGCTTCTCTCTGGCGGAGAAGATGCAAAAGCAGGCGGAGCGTTTTGGGGTACGCAGCGAATACGCAGAAGTCCTCCGCATGGATCTGACGGCGGTTCCCAAGCTCGTGGAGACCAGCGAGGGGATCTTCCGGGGGAAAACCGTGGTGCTGGCCACCGGCGCAGACCCCAGAACGCTGGGCGTTGCCGGAGAGACGGAGCTGTTGGGCCGGGGCGTGGCCTACTGCGCCGCCTGCGACGGGATGTTTTACAAGGGCAAAACGGTGGTCGTGGTGGGCGGCGGCAATTCCGCCGCGGCAGATGCCCTCCTTCTCAGCCGCGTGGCGAAAAAAGTGATCCTCGTCCACCGCAGAGACACCCTGCGGGCCACCAAGATCTATCACGAGCCGCTGGCACAGGCCGAAAACGTGGAATTCCGTTGGAACAGCGTCGTTTCCGCGCTGCTTTCCGGGGACAGGCTGACCGGCGTCCGCCTGCGGGACACCGTCACCGGTGAGGAAAGCGTGGTGGACTGCGACGGCGTATTTGTCAGCGTGGGCCGACAGCCCGCCACGGCGCTGGCGGTGGGTCAACTGGCGCTGGACGGCGGCGGCTATATCGTGGCCGGAGAGACCACGGAAACCAGTATTCCCGGCGTTTACGCCGTGGGCGACGTGCGGACGAAGCCCCTCCGTCAGGTGGTCACCGCCGTGGCGGACGGCGCGGTGGCAGTCCACATGGCGGAGAAATATATCGCGGAAAACCGATAAGGGAGGTAGATTGAAAAAGCCATGTTTAAGGTCAGGCCGGATACGACCGCAGTGGGGATGCCGACATATCTGCAAGGCAAACTGCCAGAGTGATGGCAGATAAGATAACCCATGTAAGATCGGGAGATATGTTGTCTCTCCATATCCAGTCCACGCAACAGTGAGCAACTGAACACAAAACACAGCCACAGATGTACTCTGCGGCTGTGTTTTTATGCGTGGTATACCGCGTGACAAGCGGTTTTACCATGTGAAAGAAAATGACGAGAATTTGATTACCTGTAGGATAGAAATGCAAGGAGAGCACAGGGCAATCAAATACACAGGAAAGCATTTCTTGGCTTTGCAAAAGGCCATCGGGTTTTATTCTGATGATGCTAAATGATGTCGCGGAAAACAAATACTCTGGAAAGAGACACACCAGCTGTGATTGGAAGAACTACAAGATGCTTTTGAAGTGTTTGAGAACGCCGCCAATGGTGATTTGTTATCTAAAAACTTAGGAGCAGCATAGAATAACGCAATCTACCGCCTTATCGTGAGATAGGGCGGTATTTTTTTTGAAAAAATTGCAGATTTTTCTCCAACTTTTACCTTCCTAAAGCGATATTCATATATAGAGGGACAAAAAATCCCTCATTCCCCCTTTTCTGCACCTTGATAACCGAATATCCGAATCACCGGCTACATACAACTGACCTTGCCGCAACCCAAGGAGCGTTTCGGCAGGTGCGTCCCGGTTCTGACGCGATGAGGCTGCCTAACCGCAGCGGAGCGCCCCCAGAGGTGGGAGAGGTGGCGTGGAACACATACCTCAAGCGAAGGGTCAGCAATCATGATACACACCGTGGCGATGCTCTCAAGGCGTCGGCGGTACTGCCAACAATGTGGTACAGGAAGTGGGAGCTGTTTCCAGCAGCCGGGTCGGTGGTTCGCCCTTTATATCCGGGAAGTAGTGTCGAATAGGGTATAAAATTTGATTTCAGATTATGGCGGCCACAAGTTTTCAACAAGTGACCGCCATGCTTGTGGAATTAAATCCGCGAATTTTCAAAAAAGAGGTGTTTTGTATAAGCAGCAAAGGATTTAACCAGCGCGATGCCTACCGTGTGATGCTGCGCAAGTATCCCGATGTGATGAACATTGAGCAGATGTGCGATGCCCTGCGAATCAGCACCAAAACGGGCTACAAGCTGCTGCACGAAGGCAAAATCCCGGCGATGAAAATCGGGCGCTCGTATCGTATCCCCAAAGCCCACCTGTTTACCTACCTTCAGATTTGCGGTCAACACTGTCGAGCAGAGAATCGACAGTGTTGATTGTTTTGCGCTGGTGCGTTATGCTGTTCTTGTCAACAGCAGATCGGGGGCGACCCAAACCGAAGGAGGTATTTTTTTATGGTCGCAGGGCATCTGCAAGAAAAAATGGTATCTACTATGTGGTACTGACCTACAAAACTTATGACGGCAAACGCAAAACCAAATGGCAATCCACAGGCTTGCCCATCAAGGGCAACAAGCGGCGCGCCGAGGCGATGATGCGTGAGCTGCAAGGCGACTTTGAGCCACCCGTTGACCCCAACGGTCCGCCCAGCAAAGCCATGCTGTTTGCGGATTATCTGGTGCAATGGCTGGAAATCGCAAAGTCAACCGTCAAGCTGACAACCTACGCAAGCTACAAAGAACTGTCAAACAGCAGGATCATTCCTTACTTTAGAAATCTCGGCGTTACGCTGGGCGACCTGAAAGCGGTTCATATCCAAGCATTTTATCAGGAACAGTTGGAGCGTGTGAAGCCCAATACGGTCATTCACTATCATGCGGTTATCCACCGCGCCTTGAAATACGCAGTGAAAACGGACCTGATCGATGTGAACCCTGCCGACAAGGTAGACCGCCCAAAGAAAAACGAATTTACCGGGAACTTTTACAGCAAGGACGAAATGAACGCGCTGTTCGACGCTGTGCGCGGCAGTAAAATTGAGGTGGCAGTTATGTTGACCGCCTTTTATGGTCTGCGCCGCAGCGAGGTTGTAGGGCTGAAATGGGCTGCTGTAGACTTTGAGCAGAACACGATTGAAATCTGCCACACGGTCACAACGGTTCGGCTGGATGGAAAAGAAGTTCTTGTAGAATCCAATGGCACAAAAACCAAATCCAGCAAGCGCACCTTGCCGCTTGTACCGGTTTTCCGGGAACGGCTACTGGCCTTGCAGGAGGAACAGAAAGAAAACCGCAAGCTGTGCGGTAGGTGCTACAACAAAAAATACGCAGACTACATCTGCGTAGACGCAATGGGCAATCTGCTCAAGCCGGATTATCTCTCCAATTCGTTCCAGATTATCTTGCAAAATTATCATCTGCGGCGCATCCGCTTTCACGATTTGCGCCACTCTTGCGCCAGTTTGCTTTTGGCAAACGGTGTCCCGATGAAGATGATTCAGGAGTGGCTGGGACACAGCGATTTCTCTACCACCGCGAATATTTATTCGCATTTGGACTACGCTTCCAAGGTTTCTTCGGCAGAAGCGATGCTGAACGGGCTTGGAATGGGTTCAAATCCGGAAAATGACACTTAAAAAGTGTGATTTCTCTCCAAAACAGGGCGTTTTCTCTCCTGTTATGAAATTGTCAAACTCAAAAATTCCGTTTTTTGCATAAAAAAACGGTACAAAGTGCTCTAAAAAGCACGTTGTACCGTTGATTGGCGGAGCATCAGAGATTTGAACTCTGGCGGCGCTACAAACGCCCTATTGCATTTCGAGTTAATCTTTGAAAAGGCAATATGGTGATAACCAAGGCTGATACAGGCTGGTTTGTCCGCTGATTTTGGGCGATGTGTGGAGAGAAAATGCGGCTAAACAAGCAAAAAACAATGTAGGTACGAAAATAAGCAAAATCGCCCGTTTTGGGGCAAAAATGGCGACTTTTTGGGAAAAATGCAAGATAAGATGCAAGATAAGCCCTGCCCCAAAAGCCGGATAATGGTGCGGGTTTGCGGAGTCGAACAGGAAAAATGCAAGAAGCAGACGAAACGAATTAGTGATTTTTCGGGTTCCACTTTACAAACAAGGAGAACCCGAAATGAAGAAAGAAACTGTAAGCAAAGACCCTTTGGCAGAAAAGATTGAAGAAATTCTAACGCCCTATCCGGACCCGATGAGCCGCAACGATTTCCGCATCGTATGCCATATCGGAACACGAACCTCGCTTTATCTCCTGCAAAGCGGACTTGTTCCCTGCAAAAACAACGGAAAGAAAACGCGATGCTATAAAATCGCCAAGAAAGATGTTGCCGAGTATCTCTACCGCCGAGAGTCCGACCCGATGCGCTACACCCCGCCCAGCGGGTGGTATTACAACTACCCTAAGCACAAGAAGCCTGCCGCATCGTTGGAGCGCAAGCTGAACTATAAGGGCGAGGAACGGCTGCTGGCCAAGGAATGGTACGAGCAGCAACTGGCAAATTATCCGGATGTACTGACCGTTGCGCAAGTCTGCGAGGTGACAGGCTATCAACGCCACACAATTCTGAAATGGTGCAGCAAGGGCTTGCTGAAAACCATCTTACAGACACCCAAGTACATGATTCCCAAAGTATGGCTGTTGGAATTTGTGACATCCGATTTTTTCAACGAAATCAGCCGAAAATGTGGAAAACACTACACCGCAATCAAGGAAATCAGTAATTCAAGCAAAAGCAGATGATATACTCATTCATCATAATGTGTTCCGTTCAATTTTCCAGTCGCTGACTGGAAAATCAGGTGGTTGAGATATACAAGACATTTTTCCTTTAAAGGATATAGAAGGATATAGTCGGAAAAATCTCTGCACCGTCCTTTATCCGTGCAGAGGATAGATGATAACCCATAGTAGTGCGGTCAACTCAATTTGCCAGACAGCGTCTGGTAAATTTAAGAATCCCAATATAGCGGGTACAATATTTTTCGGATTAGCATTCAAGATCCAATGCAAAAGTGACTGTGGTGCAAAGTGAATCTCTGCGCCACAGTCACTTTTGCATTAAGCAAATCAACATAAGCCATAAATCAATGATTTAGTTCAGCCCGGACAATGACCGCATAACAAGGTCAATATCTTTGTTTTCCAACTCCTGAATGATATGAAGATAGGTCTTTTGGGTGGTTGTCATACTGGAGTGTCCCAGTCGCCGGGCAACACTCGCAATAGATACGCCGGTAAAAAGTAGCAGGGATGCGTGGGTGTGGCGCAGACCGTGGATAGAAATGACCGGGATATTGCACCTCTCACAATGGCGGCTCAAAACATCATTGACGGTGGAGTTGTAGACCTTGCCATCCACAAAAATAGGTTGATCGTCCGGCAGACCTTTTACAAGCTCGGAAAAACGAATAACAGACTGCCAATCAATTTGAATTTTACGAACCGATGATTTGTTCTTTGTCGGCTGAAACCCACCGGCGCCCTTGTAATCCCATGTCTTACTGATGGAAAGGGTCTGATGATAGAAATCAAAGTCCTTGGGGGTCAGTGCCAGTGCCTCCGAAAAGCGCATTCCGGTCTTGGCCACCAAAAGAATGAAATAATCCCAGTTGACTTCATCCTTTAATTCAAGCGAGGCAAGGAGTGTGTGCAGTTCAAATTGGTTAAGGTACTTTATTTTCTTTGTAGATGGTGCCTTGCCTTTAATAATCGCTTTCCGCGTGGGGTCACGGTCAATCAGCCCCTCGTCCACTGCGTCTAAAACAGCTCCTTTGAGTTGGTGGTGAAAGTCCATTGTCGTCTGCCGCTCATGGTATTCGGCATAATCATTCAGCAACTGCTGATACGCAATGCGGTTCAAATCGCAAATTTTCAAATCCGGGATAAGCTTTTCAAGCCATTTTTGCGTCATCAGGTACTTATCCATTGTAACCTGTCTTATCGCCCCTTTCTTGTATACAGTAATCCACTTTGCATAATATTCACAGAACTTATCTGTGCTTTGTGCTTCGTTAAGCATATTGCACCTCCGTTGTATGTGTGAATATGGCTTACGCTGATGAAGGGTGATAAGGTGGTCGAGCTGCTGAAAAAAAGAGCCAATTTGCTGCTGTTCGGCATAATTCTTCGGCATCGTTAGGTTTGTTTCGAAGAAGTCCGCTGGCGCAACATTCAATAAGCCGTGGTTCCGCGCACCTTCGGCTGCAATGGCCTGAATACCCTTGTGCCACAAGTCGGTGTTATAATAGGTGACTATATAATCAGAACTGGTCTTTCTCTCATCCAAAATTTTGAAAACAATGTAAAGCGTTGATAATACGCCACTTTCGTAACGGTCAAGACGCTTAATTGCACCCCAAGGAGCATCGGAAGATGTACTTTTATTGTAAGCAAATTCACCATTCCTAACAAGAAAATAACCGCTTACATCCTTGCTTGCTATACGCTTATCGAAGAACTCATTCTGGTTAATTAGACCATACTGCGCGGAGATTGTCAGTGGCAAAGTTGATTCGAGATTTTCGTTTTTGCGTGTGATGCGTTCGACAACTTCTCCCAACTTCCGCTGTTCCCAAGCAAAAGTAAAAGGGCCTCGGATTTTCCTTGGCCCTTTTGTTCGACTTATCGCTTATAAATATGCAGCCTTACACCTCGAAGCCGCCGGTTACAATAAATTCCCGCAGCAAACTGTCCACTTTCTGGTTTACCTTGGGCGGTATCAGCTTTACGCCCTCTTTTTTCTCAAAATAGGCTTTTGCCTTTGCTTTGTCTACGCTTTTCTTCAGTTCGTCAAGGCGGCCAAACTCGTTGATATTGGTTTTCGTAAGCCCCAGACCCATCATATTGCGGAGCTTTTCTTCATCCAAGCCAAACACAACGGCAAAGCGGTGGATTTGGTCATTCTTCGCACGGCACTGGTACTCGGTAATGTAATCCCGCAGCGTCTTGCCGGGTTCGGGTGTGGCGTCGCCGCGTTCAATATCGTGCAGGAAGATGTTGGCAAACTTCTGTTCTTCCTGTGTCAGGCTGGCAAAGGACTTATGCAGTTCGGCTTTTGCCTGTTCTATGGATTCTCCCGATGCACCCGCCTGATTCAGCAGCTTCAGGTACTTATCAAAGCGGCTGTTCATATAGTTGGAATCAATCACACCGGTGTCGATTTCCGTCAAATAGCCCACCAAATCATACGGCGCATCGCCGTCATCGGAAGGGTCCGACGGCTCGGCGGACAGTTCCTTATAGCGCTGTGCCAAAATCAGATAGGCAGCCTCATCAAACAGCATTTCGACATCAATGGTTTCATCGGCAGCGTCGTCCGGGCAATGATATACGCTTTGATTCCATGTAAAGCCCTGCACACGTGCTGCCTCCATGTAGTCGTTAAGCTCGCGGAACAGCTTGGCAAACTTGGCGCAGACGCTTCTGTCCTGCGGCAGCTTTTCAAAATCCGGCACACCCGCGCTCGTAAACAACTCCGCAATGTCGCCGTACACCTCGTTCATTTTTTCAAGATTGTGGGCAAGGCGGTCAACAAACAATCCAATCGGACGGTCGCCGGAGTACAGCTTCACCGCTTTCAGCACATTTTGCTCCATCGTGTGCGGCTTGCGGTAGTAGCGAATCACACCGAACGGTTTATCCGGTCCAAACAGTCGGTTTGTGCGGGAAAACGCCTGTATAATGTTCTCGTATTCCAGCATCTTATCCATATAGAGGGTATTAACCCACTTGGAGTCAAAGCCGGTCAGCATCTGGTCAACAACGATCAGCAAATCAAGCTGTTGGTCGGGTGTGCGTTCAATGCGCTTATACTGCTCCTTGTGCGCCAGACGCAGCGACAGATCCTTCTTAAACCGTGCGTGGGTGGGTATTGTAAAATCCTGCCCATAGCGCTTATTGTAATCCTCGATAATTTCAACAAGCCCATCCTCTTTGTAAATGGCGCCGCCGTTATTATCAATGTTCGGGTCAAAAAGGCAGCTTGTTTTCAATTCCGGCATGGTGAGCTTCATCATGCGGTAATATTCGATTGCCTCCGGGATGCTGCTTGTGGCAAAAATGGCGTGGAACTTACCGTTATGGCTCAAGGTCAGCCAGTTTTCCTTAATATCCTCGATAACGGTCTGCTTATGCTCTGCCGTCAGATATTGTGTATTGGGCAGATAATCCTCAATCCCCTTGATCCACTTTCCGTCCGGACCCGGCTCGCCGTACATTTTCACCTGCGTGTTGTCCATGTACTTATAGTACACAGCGGCTTTTGCGGGGTCATTCAGGGCGTCTGCAACCGTAGTTGCCTTCGCCTTTTCCAGTGCAACAGCCTGCCGCACATCTTTGTCGCGGAAAGTAAGTACCTTGTACGGGTCAAAGCCCAGCACATTTTTATCGCGGATGCCGTCCGCTATGCTGTAACGGTGCAGTTCATTGCCAAACACATCGGTTTGCGCGTTGTTCTTTTTGGCGTTTTCCTCAAACACGGGCGTGCCGGTAAAGCCGAAGAAAATCGCATGGGGAAAGGTTTCTTTTATAATTGCCAGCATATCGCCAAAGGTGGAGCGATGCGCCTCGTCCACGATAAACACCAGCCGCTTTTTGCCGATCAGCTCAATATCGCGGGCATTTTTGCCGCCCTCCTCGTCACGGATATTGCTCATCTTCTGAATAGAAGTCACAATCAGCGTGTCTGCGGTGGCAATGCTTTTCAGCTTGGAAATCAATACATAGGTGTTTTCCGTTGCCTGCACGGTCTCGTTTTCATCGGCAAAGGCGCGGTATTCTTTCAGCGACTGCGTTCCCAGTTCGATGCGATCCGTGAGGAAAACCACTTTGTCCGCATCGTTGGAATTGGCAATCAGCTGCGCGGACTTGAAGGAGGTCATCGTCTTGCCGCTGCCGGTGGTGTGCCAGATATACCCGCCGCGCTGCTTGCCGCTGTCCCATTTCGTTTTGGAAACCACATCCGAAATCGCACTGGCGGCATAATACTGATAGCTGCGCATAACTTTCAACACGCCGTCCGCATCGTCGGCCACGGTGTAAAAGCCGATCAGCTGATGCGCCATGGGGATGGACAGCAGCTTGGAGGCAATCTCTTTCCAATCGTTGATTGGCTCGTTGTTGAAGTCCGCCCAGTGGAAGTAGTAATCGGTGTTGAATTTTCCGTCGGGACCGGGGTTTGCGAAGTAGACGGTTTCTTCCGGGTTCATTGCCACAAAAATCTGCACAAGCGAGAACAGTCCGGTAAACACACCCTCGTGGGCGTATTTTTCGATTTGGTTATATGCCTGACTCACCGGCACACCGCTGCGCTTTAATTCCAGATGGAACACCGGCATACCGTTGATCAGCAGCATCAAATCGCCGCGGCGGTCGTTCAGCATTTTGGATTTACCGGGAAAAATCGGCTGCTGCACGATCTGGTAGCGGCTTTGCCCGGCGGCAATCTCCATGCGGTCGTAGATTTTCAGGCTGACTTCCTTGCCGAAATGTGCCTTGTCATCGGGGTTATCGCGCTTGACAGAAACCGTTTTGCCGTTGATAAAACCGTTCAGCTTCAGCGGTGTGCGCAGTTCCCGAATCTGCTCCACAATTTGCTGCATCTCGCCATCGGTCAAGGGGTAATCGCCAAGGCGATCTATGCCGCGGTTATTGTCAAAGAGAATGTTTGCCCAGTTGCGGATCAGATCCTGCTCGGTGGGATATTTCAGAATTGTGCTCTCCCAGCCTTTGGTCGTCAGGATTTTTATAAGCGCTTCTTCAAAGTCCGATTCCTTTTGAAAGGTCATTTGTTTTGCCCCTTTCCGGGTATTTGTGTGCGCTTTTACAGCCGTTCGCGCACCATCATCAGGGCATAGCCCAGCAGGTTTTGCCCCTTCCACTTGCCAATATCCAGCCTGTCCGGGTCCTTCATCGACAGGCCGATGCCCCAAATGGTATCCCTGACCGCACATTCAGCCAAAACGGAACCTTTGGTGGCGGCAAGCTGCGCTTTCAGGTCGTCATTTTGGGTGAATTTAGCAAGCAGCCCTGTAAAAACAACGATTTGCCGAATACCATTCCAATAGCGCTCGCTGTAATGGGCAACCAGCCTGCCAAGCGCCTTGATTTCGGCAACATCATCGGTTGCAAGAATTTTGGCCGCCACAGCCTTGTCACCAAAGTAGACAGCCTTTTTGTACATCATATATTGTTCCATGGAGGAAAAGTCCACCCCCTCCACCGTAAAGCGGCAGGGGTACCAGTTGCTCAAATATCCGTTTTCCTCACTGGGGTTATGAAAGCAAACAACCGTCATTATACTTCACCGACTTTTTGTACCGCCAAATCCAGTTCCAGATCATGCAGCCCGCCGTATGCTTTTTCCAGAAAAGCATACGGCACTTTTTTTACGACCTCGCTGCTGGGCAGATTATAATACCATTGATAATACGCATAAAATTCGCCGATCCAATCCGGCATAAACCCCTCGATGGCTTTGCCGTCCTTCAGTGTAAAGTCCTCGGTTTTGCAAAAGTAATCCCACAATTCGGGGGCGCTCATCGTGTTTACATAGGCTTTGGCTTCGTCGATGCTTTTTCTGGTTTTGCTTGCCATATAGGAATTGATAAAAGCCGCAGTATCCTTGTCAGGGTATTTCTGTGCCACAAGGTCAAAGAGCTTGCCCTGATTTTCGACCACATCGCTTACATATTCCTTTGCATACGCGCGCATTGCCCCTCACCTCTCAAACAGTGTGCTGAACACCTTTGTGACCGTGTTCGCGTCGGAATCCACCAGTTCGCGCATCCGTTTTCTTGCCGTTATGTCGCGCTGATTGTACCTGTCGTTAAATTCAGTGTAGTCCACGGCAAGCAGCTCGTCGGTTATTTCTTTCAGATTTGCATACGCGGCCTCGGACTTGATGCAATACTGGATGCCCAAACCGCCCAGCGATAGCAGATCTTCCAGAATATCCACATCAATATTATCGCGCACAAACTCTTTGGCGATGTAAAAGTAGGAGGCGTTTGCGCGCCAGCCGCAAATCACATCATAATCGCGGGTATCCATGCCGTATTTTTCGATAAATTTCTTTGCCAGCATACGGTATCGCTTAGAGTCGGCGGCGTCCCGGTGCTTCATCAGCTCTGCCAGCCACGCAAGAACACTGTGCTGCTGAAAATCCAGAATTTTCAGCCCGGCGGTTTCCAGCTCGTACTTGTGAACCCAGCCGTTTGTGTCGTTCGGGCGGCAGACCGCCCATTCTTTGGCAAGTTCGATGTTCTCGGTAAGGTAAAAGCCCCTGCCATAGTCGTGTTTATCATCCCCGCCGCCAAATTTCGGCACAACGATTTTGTCGGGAGTGCTGTGATATAAAATAATTTTTCCCATTTTTTCACGATTCTCCTTAGACAAACATCTTTTCGAGCATGGATTTTTTGATATTTTGCAGCTTTTCTAACTCACGCTGATGAAGGGTGATAAGGTGGTCGAGATTACGAAAAAGGTCGGCGATGTGTTCTTGCTCTTTTATGTCAGGAAGTAGCACAGTCACAGTAGAGTATTCATCAAACGAGATGTTCAGCAAGCCATCCATTCTCGCACCAGACGACACAATCTTGCGAAGCTGACTCTCAACTTCAGAGCCATTCAACTCTATTGACAGAAACTCTGCATTTTGGTTTTCCGCAGAAAAACAATGATAAACAAACGGTATACGGGCACTTTCTGCTGTTGTCAGCGCAAAGCAAGAGCCGAATGGACGCAACTTTGATGCGCCGTGATTATAGGCAAGTTCACCTTTTTGGAGAAGAATATATTTCTTCAAACTTTCTCCGGCGTTATCAAAAGCATACCTTTCTGACTGCTCAATAAAGCCGTTGTTTGCCGTAATCATCATTATAGGGGCTTCTGATGTTGGGTCATTGCGGGTTACTTCTTTGACAACTTTTCCCAACTTCCGCTGTTCCCAAGCGTCAGTAAATCCCTTGAATCGGATGGCAGGTTTGTTCTGTTTTGCCATATCAGTCACCCAACAAGAGCGTCTTGAACTCGCTCAGGCCTTTCAGGTCGTACTCACTGCCGGTAAGGTCGTCCATCATCGCGGCCAGTTGCTTTTCGGTGGCGCGGATTTCGCTTTCCACATCAAAGAAGGTTGTGCTATATTTATTTTGCAGGGTCTGAATCTTGCTGACAAGGCTGTCCACCATGGCATCGGGCAGCTTGGCAAGCTCGTTCGTAAAGGGCGCAATCCATTTTTGCTCCAGCAGCTCCAACACCTGCGCATCGGTCAGCCCCTCAATGGTCTTTTTGGTCAGGGCTTCCAGCGATGCTGCGTCAGATTTGATTTCGGCTTTCAGTGCCTTTTCCTGCCTGGTCAGTTCCTCTACACGGCTGAAAATGCGGCAGGCATTTTGTGCCTCGGGGGTGCGGTCCCGCCGCAGTTCTTTGACCTTTTTGGCAATCTCCTTCGGCACAAAAGCATCGCCTTCTTCGGTAAAGCACTCTTTATAAGCGACCTTGTCATCCTCGGTAAATTCATCCAGCAGGGCTTCATATTCGGTGGGCAACTCGGCAAGCTGATTTTCCAGCGCGTGCAGCGCACCAGCCTTATCTTTCAACAGTGTTTTTTGCAGCAGATCAAAGGGCAGAATGTGCCCAACCCAGCCGTCCTGCACCTCCTGCTCATCGTTGCCCTTCTTTTTGGTGACAAGATGGGGGTCCACCTTTTTGGCTGCACCGAACCCCTCGGTCTGGATCATTTCAAGGTCAACGGCAATCGTGTTCCAGTGGTCGTCCAGCAGCTGATAAGCCTCGTACTTGTCAATCAGCGGAATGTCGGCAAGGCGCGCAAAAATATCCTCGCTGAGGGTGGTTTCCGTCTTGGCAATCTCAATTTTGTCCATGCCGTCCAACAGGACAGCCTTCATATAGGCGGGCAGCGCAGCAAAGGCGGAGCGATAGGCGTCCTCAAAGGCGGTTACATCGCGGCTGTTTTTGATAGCCGACTTGATGTCCTCAACGGTCAGCGCCGCATAGGGCGTTCCGTTTTCAGCAAACAATTCACCGCGCAGCGCAGGGAACGCCGCCCAGTACGCGGAAAGCTCGTCCAGCTCTGCTGCGGGGATGCCGCCGAACATAGAGGCGTATACATCCCAATGCTCCGCCGCCTCAGAGGAGTCCACATAGCGGGGAATGTTTAAGTTGTAGTCGTTGGCGCGGATTTCCTCACGGCTGACCGTGCGGGAAAATTTGGGGATACTCTCACGCTTTACAAAGGTATCGGCAATGCGCTTGATGTCGGAGGCGCGGAGCTTGTTGTTTTTGCCCTCCTTGGTGTACCCCTTGGAGGCGTCAATGATAAGTACATCCTCGCGCTCGCGCTTTTGGCGCAACACCATAATGATGGTGGGAATGCCCGTGCCAAAGAAAATGTTGGCAGGCAGACCGATGATGGCGTCAATATGGTTGTTCTCAATCAGATTTTTGCGGATCGTGCCTTCCTCACCGCCGCGGAACAGAACACCGTGGGGCAAAACGATGGTCATAATGCCGTCGGGCTTGATATGGTAAAGGTCGTGCAGCAAAAAGGCATAGTCCGCCTTACCCTTGGGTGCCAGACCAAAGCGGGCATAGCGGGCGTCGCCCTCCTTGTTGGTGGGATCCCATGCCTGGGAATAGGGCGGGTTCGATACTACGGCATCTACATACAGCGGGTCATAGGAGTTGATGGGGTCGGCATCATCAAAGTAGGGCCAGTCCTCCTCCAGCGTATCGCCGTTGCGGGTAACGATGTTGTCCGGCTTGATGCCGCGCATTACCAGATTCATACGGGTCAGGTTGTAGGTGTTCTCTTTCAGCTCCTGCGCGTAGTATTTTACATTGTTTGCGTCTGCCATATACTTGGAAACGCTTTTGCCGATGTTGATCAGCAGCGAGCCGGAACCGCTGGTCGGGTCATAGATTTTGATTTCGTTCTTGCCCTGCAGGTGGCTTGCCACAATTTCGGACATCAGCAGCGAAACCTCGTGGGGCGTATAGAACTCGCCCGCCTTTTTGCCGGCATTGGCGGCAAACATACTGATAAGATATTCATAGATGAAGCCCAGCACATCATAGCCCTGCTTGCCGTCCATCGGAATATCCTTGATCAGGTTCAGCAAGCCGCTGATGGCTTTGGTCTGGGTGCCGGAGCTGTCGCCCAGTTTGGAAAGACCGGTTTCCAGTGTGTTGAAGATTTTCTCAAACACACGCTTGTGCGTGGGGGAAATCAGCCGGCTGAACGCCGATAGCGCGTCACGCACATTGGAAACATCAAAATCCTTGCCCATGCCGAGCCAGGTGGAGAAGAAATCTTTGTAGGAGATAAAATAGCCGATGTTTTCCTGCACCCATTTGACGGTTTCGGGGTCGTCCTCGGTTACGGTTTTCAGCAGCTCATCGTCATAATCGTTGTCTTTCAGAAATTCGATTTCCTTATCGGACAGATATTTATAAAAAATGAAACCAAGGATAAAGTCTTTGTACTCGCTGGCCTCGATTTTGGAGCGCATCTGGTTAGCAGAAGCCCAAATCTTCTGCGCAAGCTGTTGTTTGTTCATCGGTCAAGCTCCTTTTGTTTTAGAAAATACCCTTTCTTGGGAAAAGCGTAAGTAGTTATTTCTATTATAACACAGATAGCTAAGGTTTCCACAAAAAATTGTGGCTTATGCCATAAAATACATACGCTTGGGAACAGCGGAAGTTTGAAGAAATCGCTGTGCGATCATCGGTAATATGCTCCGATGATACCCTTCCAAGAGTTGAATATGAGGATATAGTGTCAGGGACAGGTCGGCTCAACAAAGACATCTACGCCAAGCAAAGTAGCAAATCAGGCATCGCATTTCATCAAGGTGATGTCCTTTACGGAAAACTCCGCCCATACTTGCAAAACTGGCTTTTGCCCACATTTGATGGGCTTGCTGTGGGCGATTTTTGGGTATTACAGCCTCAAAATGCTGATAGCGGCTTTCTATATCGATTGATTCAGAGCCGGCAATTCGATGAAGTAGCTAATCAATCGACCGGGACGAAAATGCCGAGGGCAGATTGGAAATTGGTGTCCAAAACTGTGTTCTCCATCCCGTCAAACATTAGTGAGCAGGCTGCTATTGGTACATACTTTACAGCACTCGATAGCCTTATCACCCTTCATCAGCGTAAGCCTTATATTTATGGGATGTCCAATTTTATATGATTACCAAAGTATGGTTACTGGAATTTGTGACGTCCGACTTTCTCAACGAAAGCGGCTGGGAATGTGGAAAGCACTATGCCGAACTTCTAAAGAGCCTGTTTACAGGCAGCAAGTAACCAGTCCTTACGCGAGTGTCAGACCATACCAACGCGATGTGACGCGTGCGCTAGTAGCAAAAGGCTTCACCCATCTATGCCTCCGCCTGTGCCCTGCCGGGGTGGGGTTGTTAAATGATACCGGCTTTTACAGCTTTTTGCTGCAGATAGTTACAGAAGGCGCTGCAAAACACAAGCATAAACAGCGCATCCTCCGGCTCTACGGTTTTGCTCTCGTTCAGGATGGCATGACGGATGCCGTCCTGGTCGCTGGTATAACCGTAGATTTTTTCAAACCCCGCTGCGAGGGCGGAATGGATGTCAATGCCGCTATTATTAAGTACCTTTAATGCTGCGCCTAGGGTAGCTTTCGGATTGTCGGCAAGGATCTGGCACATGGATTCTACTGCGGAAATGGATTCCTTCACACAGTTGCGGTAGTCGGGATCGGTTTTGTCGGAGTATTTCTCAAGGGCGGTCTGAATATGGATTCTGGCCCCGGAAAACGGCCCGCTTAATGCAAGCGCAGATTCGATGGATTGAATTTCCGTTTCGTTTGTGATGGGAGAAATCTGCTTGCCGATGATGCGATAGCCGACGTTATCTTTTTCAAATACATTATTGAGCATCTCAGAAAAGAAATTTACGAGTTTATAATGGTCATTAATTATTTGCTCGCAAAAATCCAGAATTTCGTACCATGCGGTTGATGACGAGAGAACCCAAGTTTTTATGTGGTTCGTTATCTGTTTGCCATTGGAAAGCTCTGACAGATCTTTTCTCAAGTAGTTTCCCCAAACTCTAATGCAAAATCCTCTTTCGTTTCCATCTATGTTGACCATATACCTTTCGCCATTTACAAAAGCGGTAAACCATTGATAAAAACTATTCCAAATGTCCATCCGTGTATCTTCATTCAGACAATCTGTCTGAATCGGCACTTCTATCGGCTTAATCCCCATTCTTTGAGAAAAAGACAAATATGGCATAAGAACGCATCCTTTCATACATATATTTTATTATTCTACTGTTTTATGGAACATAAATAAACGATAGTATTAAATTGATGTTTACTTCATTTCTAGACCGCAGATTAAGTTTCCGGCCACATAATCTTCCACTCAAAATACTCAGCCTGCGTGATCTCTCCCGCATACAACTTCTTCTGAACCGCAGCCCAATCCTTTAAAAAATCATCCA
>OGZG01001585.1_pt1 | contig 16909 bp, 27 predicted proteins | sample 1576781 | NCBI WGS metagenome assembly OGZG01 (sample SAMEA3541502, study PRJEB24748) | human gut metagenome | biome: human gut; feature: human-associated habitat; material: faeces | place: China | collected 2012 | reverse complement strand
CCGTTCAGCCGTATGCCGTAACCCATCTGACAGCGTATGCAGAAATTTACTGCTTTCTGCAGTTCATCGTCCGTTGATTCAAAACAACGGTCATAGATCTGGCGTGCATATGGTATGTAATATAATTCCTTCGCTAATCGCTCCGGGTCTTTTTTGACCTGTTCGAAGAAATTCACCACATCTCCGTCAATATCATTAACTGTTTCTATGCTGCTGCGTGTCTTGTTGAACAATACGCCACCACTTCCGAAAAATGGCTCTACATAACTTTTATGTGTTGGAAAAAAGCTTATGATCCAGTCTGTAATCCTCCACTTACTTCCCGGATATCGAATTATTGCTTTCATGGCATACACACCTGTGCATTGCAGTCGCGGATCTGGATCTGTGTATTTGTGCATGGCTTCCATTCCTGGATGTATTCCAAAGCTTCATAGTAGCGTTTCTTCGGCACGTTGTTGCGGGCGTTGACGTGAAAATAGTGTTTCAGATCACGGTTGCACTCTGCAAACACTTTTTTGCCGATCTCGTTGTAGGCATTGCTGTATTTGCCGCCCAGTGCGTCCAGGACCGCCTTGTTGACCTCATCGCCAAGGACGACCTGCTCCCCGTAGTCGATCGTCATATGGTTCTCCAGATCTGTCACGCGGTTATCAATCTTCACCAGTTTCTTATCATGCATCAGGATTGCTTTCATCTCCGGCGAATAGTCGTCCATCTCATAGCTCCCGGTCTTGCGGATCACTGGCAGCACTTCTGATGTCACCCAGCGTTTGAAACGCTTCGCTGACGGAAGCTTGCTAGATAAGATCACGCTGTAGAGTCCTGATTCATTAATAATGTATAATTCGCGTTTCTGACCTGAGTCGGTGAAACACCTTGTCAGCTTATCCTCATCATCAACGTGTCTTCTCATAGCATCTGATGTATCCTTGTATCCAAGAATCTTAGCCACATCCTTTCCGACAAACCATGGCTCTCCATCAATATTGATCGTTCTGACCTGCCCAAACTCTTTGTTTTCAAAAATCTCCAGCTGTTCCATACTGCCTCCTTACTCGTTCAATGTTCTTTCCAGTGCATCGAAATCATAGTCCCTTTGCGGAAATGCATTGAATGTATTCTTTGCTGTTTTCTTTTCCTTTTTCTTGGCTTCTGGCTGCTTCTTGATTGGATAGAAGCTCTTCCAGCCGCTTACAGTCGCTTTTCTGACAACCGCCTCCATCTCCCTCGGATCCGTTGACAAATCCTTAAGATCCTCTTTCAACAGCTTCACCTGTTCTTCTGTGATCCTTGCACCTTCCTCTCTCCTGGTCTTCAGGAACAGCAGGAAGGCTTTGTTCAGGGAATCATCAGAAAAATAGGGATCCGGCGGAGCCGTATCTATATCTATATATTCTTTTTTCTTTTCCTTTCCTTTTGTGTTATTTTTCTCGGAATTATCCTCTTTTTTCTCGGAAAAACCGCTTTTTTTCTCAGAAGAATTTAAAGAAGGGTTCACTTTAATAAAGGTTTCGGTCTCTTCTTCCGAAAGAAGCCAGAACCTCTCGGCTGTGATCGGCGTTTTCGTGGCTCTGGCTTTCACCATCGCCTGATAACGCCTCTGTATCCCGGCAGAGGTCAAGACCTTGTCCGACTGGAAAAGTGTATCGTCAAACAGTGACCGTTCCAGCAAGAAGTTCAAGACCTGCTTCACCTTGTTGCCATCCATGTTCAGGTCATCCGAGATGATGTATTCAAAATCATCATCAACCTGTAAGTAATACCCTGTCTTGTAGATCTCACATAAAAGATACAGGTACAAGACAATCCCATCCGCCCCATAGCGGGCTTTCAGGATCTTTATCTTTCTGTCTGAGAAGAAGTCTGCATCCATCCGGAAAAAGCGGTTCCCTTCCTGCTTCTTCCTTGCCATACCAGCCTCCTGTTTCTCTTTTTATGTATCGAGCTGCATCAGAGTAACGCTCAAATACGCTTCCTCTTTGTACGCCTTTGTGACGCTCAGTTTTATGATCTGTGTATCATCATGGTATGCGATGCCGTTCAGGGCATCCAGCACAACCTTTGCGATGTTGTCACTGTCCGGCTTCTTTGCCGGCCAGATCTTCCCTGTCAGCATGTCTTCCCTTTTCTTCTTCGAGATGCTCTTAGGCGGCTCAAAATACGCCAAGATATTAGCAACCACATACGCATCATCCGAAAACCGTTTCTGTCCGTATTTCTGTTGGAAACAGGTCTTGATCAGGTTTTCGTACAGCACCGTCTTTTCAGGTGTTACGCTGCTCATTTTATCGCTCTTGCTGTTGTAGAATGTTCTCGCCCGGGCTTTGCCCTGAGGCTTGCCCGGTACGGTGAACGTGAATAACTTTGGTTTTTCGTTATTGTTCTGACTGTTCATTTTCTACTTCCTTTTTACGTAAGCGGCCATTCCGGTGAGGTCAACGGGATGGTCTGTTTTAATTATTGAAGAACATATCTTCCATGCTCATCTGTTCCGAAGCATCTGCCTCTTTTGGTGGTTCTGCTGCTTTCGGTACATCCGTCTTTGCTTCCGGGACTTCCCTGTATTCCTGCTCTGCCACCGGTTCTTCCTTTTTTACGGAATCGACATACTCAGCTTTTCCGTCCTCGTGGATCACTGCCATGTCCTTGTCCAGGGCGTTCTGCAGGTCGATGCTCATAATGCCCCATTTGCTGATGATCTGGCGGAGCATGGTCTTCAATGCCATGCTGTCAAAATCCTTGAACCAGAAAGAAGAATATTTCCAGAGGTCTTTTTCCAGGATCTGCCCGGCTTCCAGGAGTTCCAGCGATCTCGCCCCGCCATTCCCTCCAAACGCCTGGGAATACTTTTCGGCGTGTGCCAGCATCTTCTTCTTCGACCAGTACATTGTCTTTCGGAATCCGTTCTCATACTCGAACATGGCATAATAACCGGCTGTAGGTGTCTCGTCACGGATGATGTCATCCTCGATCAGGTTCACTTCAATTTCTTCGTTCAGGGGATCGTAGTGGAGAAGCTCCCCTTCTTTGATCGCCATGACGTTCAGGCGTTTGTAGTATCCGGAACGCACTGCCAGCTGGATATAACCCTTATACCCAAGCTGGAACTGTGCTTCCTTGCAGCCTTTTTTATTGTTCTTGAACGGGACCATATAGAACTGTCCGAGCTGTGGGGATGGTGAGAGGTTCAGTGCTTCACCGAGTAATGCAGCTGACAGGATGCTCTGGTTCGTGCATTCCTGCAAAGCCGGTGTTGTCTGTACTGCAGAAACGATGCTGGAGACGAATCTGGTGGCATTCTTGCCGCCGACCACGCTGTTGATCTGCTTCCTCACTGCTTCCTGGGACATATACGTTGCCATGCTGCTTCTTGTCTGTCTGTTTGCAAGACTGTTTGCTACTGCCATGTTTTATTCCACCTTTCCAAACTGAATGTTGTTGCGGATCAGGTATTCTCTCAGATCCATGATCTGTTTCTTGGTGCCGCGTACACGGAAGTCAAGTGTCCAGATCTCTTCCTGTACTTCTGTAGTGTTCTCTGCTTCCTGTGTTTCTGCCGTAGTTTTCGGTACTTCTGCCTTGCTGTCTTCTTTGTTTTCCGCAGTAGCGGATGTTTCTTCCTGCTGTACTGCCTTTCTGGATGCCTCTTCTTTTTTGGCTTTCTCCTCGGCTGCTTTTCTCTTTCGCTCTTCCAGGGCTTTTTCCATTTCTTCCAGGCGTTTTCCCTCTCTGAGTGCTTCCGAAAGGCTGTAGTTTTCTATATATTTCAGGACAGCCTTGTCACGGAAACGTTCCGGGAGTTCCTCAAGTGCTTCCATTTCTTCAGACATACGGTTGAACAGCGAATGGTAAGCGGTTTCCAGATGCTTGTCCGTGATGGATTTTTTATACATGCTTTCTTTTACTGTTTTCTCGAAAGGGATAACAGAACGAAGATCCCCGACATACAGGTCATAATATTCACGCATCTTTTCCGTTTTTTCGCTGCGGTACTTCTGCTCGATCTCGTACAGCCCGTCATCGATCACTTTGACCGCACTGCGTACTGGTTCCAGCACTTCCTTCCTGTGCCTCAAATTTTTCATAAGGTGCCGCATAAAATTTCTTTACCTGCTTTCGTTCTTCTTCGAACGCCTTCACCAGTCTGTTCAGGGTCGCCCTGTCCTTACGCATCTCTGCGGTCTGGGAATCTGTATAGGCAATGGATGCATATTCCTGTGCCTTCTTCTGGATCTCTTCCTTCAGCTCGCTGCTGTTCCACTGGATCTCCGGGAGCGTTCCCGGCTCCATCTTGGTCGTGATTCTTAATTCCATGTTTACCTCCTGTCATATCCCCGGCAATATCCTGCCCGGTCTTATGTTGTGTGTTACCTGCTGCCAAAATTTCTTTTCTTCCTGCAAGAGCATCGCAAGGTCTTCTTCAACGTCAGAACGTTCAATGAAATAGTGGCGGACGGCTGTCCGCCTGTCTTCTTCCCGGTCTGACCGTATGTGTGCCCTCAGCACTACAAACCGGTAACCTGTCACCAGCAGATAGTGGAGCACCTGGATATAATAGTTATCCGGTATGCGGTTATCCCATTTGCCCCACTGGGCACCGTTCATGATGTTTGTGGTCTTGATCTCCAGGATACCTTTCCGCCCTTCCTGATCGGTCAGCTCGCCATCAAGTGAAGCCTGCATGAAGGGATGTTCAACGCTCCGCAGGATGCGGTTCTCATGATAAAGCACCTTGTATTCTGGATAATCCAGGGAGAAGAGTCTGCGGATCAGAGGCTCTGCTTCCGTTCCGTATTTCACATACGGCTTGTCGGATATGTCCTCCGGCATCCGTTTCCCGGTTTTCTCCTCGAACAACTCCACGTTGCTCTTGTATGGGTTCAGCCCCAATATCGCAGCCGCATCTGAACCGCCGATCCCAAGCGTGCGGCTTTTCAGCCACGCCGCATGGTCGGCATTTTCAATGATCGTATAGCTCATTTATCTGTATTTACCTCGCTTTGTTTTTCTTCCTGTTCCCTGAGTTCTTTCAGGATCATGCTCACACTCCATGCAGAGCACTTCATTTCATCTGCAATCTTCGCATTGCTCCACCCTGCCTCGTGCAGTGCTTTTACCTTCCCCCGGTCTATGGTCTTTTTTTGTTGGGGGGGCTTTTTCACCTTTTCCGACTTCGTCTCTGTTTCTGGAACCGGGATTTCCATCACCAGCAGCATCGTTGCTGCTGTTACCTCTCGGAAGCTCATGCCGTCAATACATCTGGCAGCATATACCGCTTCGCCGTTCCTGAAACGGTCTGCTGCTTCTTTGATGTCGACCTGTTTATATTTCACTTGATTTATCTCCCATCTTTGCCCTATAATTGAGCTGTGTTATTGTTTTTATTTTTTGTGTCCCGGATTGCCTGCCAGCACCGGGACTTTTCACTACCTCGAGTGTCGCTTTCTCAACGATCACCGATTCTTTCGTCTCTTCATTTATTGCATGCACATAGATGCTGTTATGGTGCCAGATCCGGTACTTGTCCGAATCAATCCCGGCCAGTTCCAGGATGGCTCTGGCTTCCTGGTCTTTCCCTTCGCTTACTCCGATCATTATGCTTCCTCCTTACTCTGCCCACATCAGCACACGGATCAGTACCGCACACCACACGGTAATAGCAGTTCCAACGATATCGCGTTCGCAGATTACACTGTATTTTCCCAGCCACCAGAATGTCCCGACTGCGGCTGCTGTGGCTAAAATCGGGGCGAGTGCAGCCGCTCCGGTTGTTTCTTCCGCTTCTTCTGTTACTTCTGTTTCTCTTCTTTTCATTGCTTGTCTCCTTTCCATACGAACCCGGTCAGCTCGTATAACTTTTTGGGACTGATGTATGTACTTCTTCGACTTGCCTGCCCTCTTTTGGTCGGCTTCGATCTGAACACCAGCCCGATATCCAGCTCACCGGACTCCATTCGGTTAATCACTGTGCTCTGTTCCACTCCCAGAACCTTTGCGGCTACCCTTGTGGGTACCGGTTCAGGCGGGAACTCTGGCTGCTTGCACTCCCGGAGTACTTCCAGAAGCATTTTTTTAAGTTCTTCCATTTTGCCACCTCACTTTCTCTATTCATCCAGTGTCAGAATCACAATCCAGAACAGCAACAGGATTGCTAATGGTTTCAACATTTCCTTACCCCGCTTTCTATAGGATTCTTCCATTGTCTCTAATGCTGTTGCGGTATCACTGAACGCACTCGAGACTGCTTCTCGCATCTCCGCACCTGTGATCGCTGTCGCAACTTTCTCGGCTTGCTTTTTGATGTCTGAAATATAATGTTTCATCAACGGTCTGTTACCTCCTGTTCTTCATCTGGCTTTACTATCTTGAATCTCACATCACATACTGCATATCCATCTTCAATTTTTAATAATTTTACGAACGCTCGCACATCCGGGCGTTCTTTTTCTCGCTGCTTATCGCTTGCTTCATCTGACTGTTTCGAATCCGCCTCGGTTTTAAGCAACACACTTACATCTACATCAAGTGCGGATGCAAGTCTGAGAATGTCTGTTTCTTTTATTCTTTTTCTTCCTTTCAACATGTCTGTAAGCTGTTGCTTTGAATACCCTGCTTTTTGGGCTACTGTGCACTGCTTAAGACATTTTTCTTTGATTATCTTTGAAAAATTGTCTGCTACAATAGATTTCATCCCTACCCCGCTTTCTTTATTGACTTCACCACGTCTTTCTCTTATCCTTGTTGTACAGGCACTGCCATGCCGAGTACAAAAGAAAGGAGTTGATTCCGCATGAAGCTTAATCCTAATTGCATCCGTGCAATTCTCTTAACCATCGAAGACACTTGCGACTTCGATACTCCTTGGGAATACGATGCTGATGATGCAAATTCCGGTTTTCTTTCTGGATATGAACACAACGAAATTTTGTACCATATTCGTCAAGCCGAAGCATCTGGACTTATTGACGTTGTTCATTATTACGATTTTGGTACCAGTGTCCTTGTTCGAGATCTGACACCTCAAGGACATGAATTTCTTGCCAATATCAGCACTGAACCTATGTGGAAAAAAGTACTTGAAAAAGGTACTAATGCATCATTGCCTATCCTTATTGAAATCGCCAAGGAAGTAGCTCTCAAACATTTTCTTGGTTAACCGGAAACGTCACCAGCATTTTCAACGAGAGTTCTGCTTTTCCTATAAAGTCAGAACTCTTGATTCCGTATTCCATTACATGGTGCAGTTCTTTTCCATCCAGTACTAAACGCGGTCCTCGAATACCCTCATTTCTTACTTCTAATTTCATTGGTTTTTTCATCCCTACCCCGCTTTCTGTTCTGTCATGGTTGCCATCGTTGAAATGATTCCGTCCATTTTACCCTTTGCATACTCTGAGAGATTATCCCAGTTCTCAGCAATTTTTTTGAAATCTTCCAGTCGTTTTTCTTCTTTTGTCTGATTGATTTGTTTCTTCATGTTCTCACCTCGCTTTTATTTCGTTGTGATATTACTATATAACAACGTAATTATTTTGTCAACGTTTTTTATAAAAAATTATTGCAACGTAATATTTTTTGTGTTATACTTCGTTTAAACATAGAAAAGCGAGGTGATTAAATACGAACGAAAGGATACGTAAAATAAGAAATGCACTAAACCTAAACCAAACCGTTTTTGGTGAACGTATAGGAGTTAAACAGTCTGCTATCGCCAGTTACGAATCTGGTGCCAGAACTCCTCTTGATACAGTTATTGTTTCTATATGTAGAGAGTTCAAAGTAAATGAAGAATGGCTTCGTACTGGTAAAGGTGGAGATGACAACATGTTTATCAAATCAACACCTTACCAACAAGCTTACAACCGTTTTGGGCATATTATGGAAAACTCTACACCTGCAAAAAAAGCAGCATTATCCATGCTACTTGAAATGGTATACTCTATTCCTGACGATTCATGGGATGCCATTGTAAGGCAATTTGAAGAATTAAAAAAAGATTCTGAGTGAAGAAGGTGAATGTATGACACTTGGCGAGCGTATCAGAGAAGTACGAAAAAGCCTTAAAATGACAATGGATCAATTTGGTGAACGAATTGGCGTTACAAAATCTACTATTTCTAATATTGAAAACGGAAATCGTAATGCCACAGAACATATGATTAAATCCATTTGTAGAGAATTTGAAGTAAACGAGGAATGGCTTCGCACTGGTGCTGGTGGATCAGATAATATGTTTAAGAAAACGACAGTAGATGAACAAGTTTGTAATCGTTTTAGATATATTATAGAAAATACTTCGCCAGTCAAAAAAGTTCTATTATTTGCATTATTAGAATTAGTTTATTCTGCACCAGATGATTCATTGGATACCGTTATAAAGCAATTTGAAGAATTAAAAAAGGAAGGCTAGACAGCCTTCCCGATCATTCCTTTGATTAATTGAATAAGCCTTTTTATTTGCTCTTCATTTAATTGATCAATGAGTTCGTTTAATTCTTTCTTCAATGCTTTTTTGTTCATCCTATGTACCTCCCGATCACGTTTTCAAACATTTGTTCGAAATTCCTTGATTTCATATTATCACAGAAATATTTGTGATGCAACCATTTTCGAACATTTGTTTTAGTAAAATTTTCCTTTCACTATATAAAACGTATCGGAAGCTAAAAAGTTGTGCGTTGTCCGGAATCCCGGACGCTTTTTGAAAAATCACTTATACTCAGACTCATAAAGATCTGAAATAGTGGTTTTCAACCCTGCTGCCAACTGTTCCATAGTTGCCAGAGTTGGACTTACTCGACCGGTCACTATGTCACCGATCGTAGACCGGGGAACACCGGTCATAATTGCCGCCTGCCTGATCGACAGGTGGTGCTGTTCTAAAAATTGAGATAATAATATTTTCATGGTGTTATTATCTCTGGAAAAGAGAAAAGTATTCAAAGGAGAAAGTGAAATATGAAAAAGAAAATTTTAACCACATTTTTATTATGCCTGACTGTTTTTGCTGCAACATCCTGCGGAAGCAAAAATGCATCCAGCACAGAGACCGTTTCGCCTGAAACACAGCAACAAACTGAAAGCTTTTCTGAGACCGAGAATGAATCTTCTGAAACTGAATCACAAACAGAAAGCGTAGTGCAGACAGAAACAACAGCTCAGACCGAAACGTTTGCTGTATCTGATGCTTCTCTTTCGTTTCCTTTTGAGGATTTCGGAATTGATATAGATATACCAGATGACTGGGAAATAATAGAATCTGATCCTAATGCAGAATCTCCTAGCGTATCTTATCGTTGTGAGGATGATTTTATCGGTATAAAGATTCTTAAATACGATGAATCTATTTCGTCAATATCCGAAATATTTTTCGATGCTCCACTTTCGTCTCTGAAAGATGATGATTCATATTCAGAATTTTATACAGACAATATTTCAGTAGATGGCAGAGCTGCTAAGTCAACCATGTTTTATTACAAAAATGCTTTTACAAATCATGTATCTATAGATACTGGACATAGCATTGTATATGCTTATATCACGATGAAAAAAACAAGTGACTATGGCGAAGAAATCATTGACAACAGTATTTATGATGAATTTGCAGATACTATCGACAATATGAAATTTTCAGAATAAATAAAATCAATAAACAAAAAATCCGCCCCAGTGTTACCAGCACCGAAGCGGATCAGCGAATCTATACAGGTCTGGAGACCGGTATGATCATCTCTAAGCAAGCTGATTATACCACAATCCTCCAGCACCTGTACAGGTGTATTTTTTATACTCATTTTTAAGGAGGATGATATATTATGGCAAAATACAAAAAGAGAAAAGACGGCAGGTACGCCGCATGGGTAACTACCGATGAAATAAATCCGCAAAACGGAAAAAGAGTCCGTATACAGGTATATGGTCGTAGTGTTGCTGAGCTGGAACGCAAGAAAGCCGAGGTGATCGAGCAGACCAGCAAAGGCATCTATGTATCAGAAAAGAACGTGATATTCGGGGCGTATAAATGGAAGTGGTTAGAACTGTACAAATCCGGGCGTGAAACGAACACGATCGAAGGTTATCGGAACATTCTGAAAAACCACACTGCCGCACTGGATGGTCTGAAACTGTTGCAGATTAAAAAAACAGATGTTCAGACCGGATACAATGCACTAAAAGGTCACGCCGATCTGCAGCGTCGTTACTACCAGACAGTCAACCAGATCATGCGTGCTGCCATTGATGACGGCCTGCTGTTCAAGAATGTTGCGGAAAATATCGAAAAAGATCCTGCACCGAAGAAGAAAAAACGGGCACTGACAGAGCTGGAACGTATCCACCTGGAAGACTTAGAGCTGGATCCGCAGGCAAGTACACTGCTGCATATGTTGCTGTATACCGGAATGCGGCGACAGGAGATCATCCCTCTGACACGGTTTGATATCAATTTTGCCCGGAAAAAGATCACTGTCAACAAGGCAGTTAAGTTCGTTGGAGAAACTGCCGTGCTCAAAGACACGAAAACAGACAGTGGAGAGCGTGAGATCTATCTGCTGGATCCACTGGCGGACGTCCTGAAAAAGTATCTGTCTACATTACAGGGTAATCTTCTGTTTCCCGGAACTGATGGCAGCTATCTGAAAAAGTCGCAGTATCGCAGGCTGTTCGAGCGGATCAAGCGGACATTGAACACTGCCTGCGGCGGCACACATCACTATGAAAACGGCCGCATCAAGTTCGATCTAGATATGTGTCCGGGGCTGGGATCGCATACATTCCGGCATGAATATGCAACCATGCTGTATTATTCCGGCATTGATATCATGGAAGCGGTGGAGATCATGGGGCATAGTAATTCGAAGATGTTACTGGATACCTACGCAGAACTGCGGAGGCAGGAAGGAAAATCCATCCAGAAGCTGAACGATTTCGCAAAAAAATCATATCAAAATAATACTTCTGACAGCACTGAAAAAGTGACTACATTTTGACTACACTTTCCAAACATTTTACACTTTTTCGCACTGTTTCAGGCGGTTTTTATGCATCAGAAAAATAGCTGTTTCAAAACGCAAAAAACACCGGAAACCCTTGATTTTACTGGATTTCCGGTATTTTTTCTGTCAAGCTGGAAAAGGGACTTGAACCCTCGACCCCTTCATTACGAGTGAAGTGCTCTACCGACTGAGCTATTCCAGCATCGGTCAGCAACATTGCTGCTGACTCAAATTATTATACATGATTATTGTCTGTTTTGCAAGTATTTTCACAAAAATAATTACAATTTAACTAAGTCAAATACATTTCCCATTTCCATTGCAGATATCTGCTCAACTCAATATTCTTCATCGTAATTATACCCATCCGGGCTGTAATCGTTATACTGCTCCTGATCGTAAAAATTATCGTAAGAATTATCATCATAAACACTGCCGTCACCATTATCGCTGACTGCCGCTTCCTGCGTCTGGTTTTCTGTCTCAGACTCGGTCTCCTGGATTCCCGGAATATTATCATCGACATCTTTTCCGGCTTCTTCTCCGTTCAGCGTATAATTCTCTTTGCTGACGGCACTGCCTTTGCTGAATCCGCTGACTTCTTCGATATGAGCACTTCGCTCCTGTACACCTGCGGACGGCTCATAATCTTTGATGCCAAACAGGTAGTCATGCAGTCTGGTAACATTCCAGGATAAGGTAACCGGAACTTCGGAATCTCCGCTCAGATCACTTGTACGGTGTTCAAACGGGAATCCGCAGGTATCCCCCAGCTGATAAGACAACATATTCATTCCCAGAGATACAATATCCGATTTGCTGAGACTGGTGGAGATCATCGGGAACACATTGTCCATGATGTCTACCAGTGTCTTCATATCTGCTTTTTTTGCTTTTGCCACAATCTTGGCGATCAGCTCTCTCTGGCGTTCGGTACGTTTGTAATCGTTTCCGGCTGTATAACGGATACGGGTGTAGGATACTGCCTGCACACCGTTCAGATGATACGTGCCCGCCACTTCTGGCTCGATACGTTCATAAGATTTTCCTGTGATTTCAGAAGTTCCGACACAGTAGTTGTTCATATGTACCACTTCTTCGTCTGTCAGATCAAAATCAAAACCGCCAAGTGCATCTACTACTTCTACCAGTGCATTCATGTTCACCGTTACAAAATCCGTGATGTCCAGATCCAGGTTCTGGTTCAGCATATTGATCGCCCATTTATAACCGCCGTTCGCATAGGCTGCATTTGCTTTTCCATAACGGTCTTCACCGATATTCAGGTAAGTATCACGGTATATGGATACCAGTTTTACCACTTTCGTGTCGTTATTGATACTCGCAATGATGATCGTATCGGTGTTTGTATAATCCATACTTCCGTCACGGGAATCAACACCGAACAGGGCAATATTGGTATAGCCATGCAGAACTGCATTCGTCTCCACTTCTTCATTCACCTGGATGTCACCGGACTGAAGCGTCACAGTATCAATATTTCCCAGTCTCTTTTCGAACTGTACATACAAAAAGCCAAATACCAGCAGCGGAATCAAAATGATCAGTTCTGTGATAAATAAAATCTTGTGTCTGCGATATTTTTTATATGCAGAACTTTTCTTGCGTGTTTTGTCTTTCTTCATGCCTTCCTCTTCGGCCGCATCTTCTGCAGCAGATTCTAATGAAATTCATCGTTAAAAAGTCTACTGAATTATTATACACTATTTAATGAACCTGTCAATTGCCTTATTTAATTCTTCGATTTCTTTCCTGTCTCCGGACTCGATCGCATCTACCAGACAATGCTGGATATGGTCCTGAAGAATGACTTTTCCGGTATTGTTGATCGCCGCTTTGACTGCTGAAAGCTGGATCAGCACTTCGCTGCAGTCTCTGCCGTTCTCCACCATTTTCTTGATGGACTCCAGGTGTCCGATCGCACGAGAGAGACGGTTTAGCACTGCTTTTGTATGTTCGTGACTGTGCGTATGCGTATGCGTGACAACTGTTCCGTCCTCCAGCACATGCGTGTGGCTGTGGGCATGTCCGCCGGAAGTCTGCTCTTTTGTATGAGCTTCCGACTGCACACCGTTTTTCTTTGTTTCCATAAAATTTTATCCTCCTGTAACTTGCCCCTTACTTCTGTTTTTCTCCCTCTGTCATTGTCATTTTTCTACATTGACCGACACAGGCAGGAAACTCTGTACTTCTCCTGCTTTTACCGGATATTCTTACCGGCTGATCTTCACATCGATCTGCTGATATGGGATCTCAATCTGATTTTCATCAAATCTGTATTTGATTTCTTCGGTGATCCGCCATTTTGCAGGAAAATAATCCTGTGGTCTTACCCAGGCATGCCACCCGAGGATCACACCGGAGTCTCCAAGACTTTCAACGACCACTTCAATCTTCTCTTCTTTCAGAATGGCCGCATCCTTCTGCAAAATAGCGAGCAGCACTTTCCTTGCCTCATTGATATCGTTTCGATAGGAAATCCCTACCTTTTCACGCAGCTGCCGTTTATCCTGCTTTGAAATGTTCGTCAGACTGCTGTTGGTGATGATTCCGTTTGGAATCGATACGGTACGGTTATCGATCGTCAGAAGTGTCGTATAAAAGAGATCCACCTTCACCACGGTTCCTTCATTTCCATGGGTGTCTTCGTGGATATAATCTCCGCTGACAAATGGTTTCATAAACAATAAGATAAATCCCCCCGCAATATTCGAAAGCGATTCTTTTAACGCCAGCACAACGCCGACTCCCATCGAGCCGATCAGTGCAGCAACCGACGCTCCGGACACTCCGAGAAAAGTGGCCATGACTGCCATCACCATCACGTACATGATGGCTTTCATAATGGAAAGTGTGAAGTGTGCGGATGCTGCCTCCATTCCGGCCCGTTCAAAGGATCGGCCAAAAATCTTCAGGATCAGCTGAATGATCTTGCGGCAGACAAAAAATGCGATCAGGACAATGACCAGTTTGATGCCAAGATCCATAAGCCCCGGCATTTTCCCCTGAAAATACTGTGTAAACTGATTGACTTCTTTTACACTTTCGGTCAGCGAATCTGCCGTATTCTCTGCTATTTGTTCCATCTGCTATTTCTCCTGCTGTTTGTTTCGTCTGCTCTTTGCGGCCGGTTTTCTGCCCGTTGTCTTGTTTTTTCTTTCTTCCTCTGCCTTTGCACTTTCTGCGATTTTGGCTTCCAGTTCTTCTTTGAGGCTTTTTTTCGGTGCTTTTTCTGCCGTCTTTGTCACTTTTTCTTCACTTGCAGCTGCCATCTCCAGCTCTGCTTTTGGGGTTGCCTGCTTACCGGTTCCTGGTTTTGCGGTTGTTTTCTTTGCAGCTGCTTTTTTCTCAGAAGCGGCTTTGATCGAAGTTACTTTTTCACTGCTTTTCTTCTCAGCTGTTTTCTTTTCCGTTTCTTTTACAGCAGCCACTTTCTTTTCGGCTGTTTTCTTTTCGGTAACTTTTTTCTCGGCTGTTTTCTTTGTTGCCGTTTTTTTGTTGACCGCTCTTCCGGCTGCCGCTTTTGTATAAGAAAAAACCGTAATGCTCATCGGCGGAACCGTGATCAGGATCGAATCCGCTCTGTCATCGCATTCTGATTTTTTTGACTGTTTCAGTCTCGGATTACCGACTCCGCTGCCTCCGAATTCTTTGCTGTCACTGTTAAAGATTTCTTTGTATTTTCCAGGGTATGGAACGCCGATCTTGTGGTTTTCGTAAGTCAGCGGTGAGAAATTGCAGACGATCAGCAGCGTCTCTTCTTTTTTCTTTGTGTTTCTGGTAAAGACTACCATATTTTCATTGGCAGAAATGTTATTGATCCAGGTAAATCCATCCGGATCATAGTCCATTTCGTAAAGTGCCGGATGCTCTTTGTAAAATGTATTGAGTGCTTTCACATAATTCTGCATCTGCTTGTGCTCATCATACTGCAAAAGCTCCCACTCCAGTGACCGATCCTCTGCCCACTCATCATACTGTGCAAAATCCTGTCCCATGAACAAAAGCTTTTTGCCCGGATGTGCCAGCATAAATCCATAAGCGGCACGTAAGTTTGCAAACTGCTGCTCACGGTCACCCGGCATCTTGCCGATCATGGATGCTTTGCCGTGTACAACCTCGTCATGTGACAAGGTCAGGATATAATCTTCACTGTACGCATAAACCATGCTGAACGTCAGTGCCCCATGATTTGCGGTACGGAAGATCGGATCCAGTGACATATAATAAATGAAGTCATTCATCCAGCCCATGTTCCATTTGTAGTCAAAGCCAAGACCCTCATCCTCAACGGCTCCCGTTACTTTCGGCCATGCTGTGGATTCTTCGGCGATCATCAGAACCCCCGGCTCCTTCTGTTTAAAGATGGAATTGAGATGATGGAAAAATTCGACTGCTTCCAGATTCTCGTTTCCGCCGTAGATATTCGGCACCCATTCTCCTTCGTTCTTTCCATAATCAAGATAGAGCATGGAAGCCACCGCATCCATACGGATACCATCAATGTGATACTTTTCTGCCCAGAACAGTGCGTTTGCGATCAGGAAGTTCTTGACTTCCGGACGACCGTAATTGTAGATCAGTGTGCCCCAGTGCGGATGGGAACCTTTTCTCGGATCGAGGTGCTCGTACAGGCAGGTTCCGTCAAAGGCAGCCAGTCCAAACGTATCACGCGGAAAATGTGCCGGTACCCAGTCCAGAATCACGCCGATGCCCTGTGCATGCATATAGTCCATGAAATACATGAAATCTTCCGGTGTGCCGTAACGACTGGTCGGTGCATAGTATCCGGTCACCTGATAGCCCCAGGAACCGTCAAACGGGTGCTCCATAACCGGCATCAGCTCAATATGCGTATAGCCCATCTCTTTTACATAGTCTGCAAGCATCACAGCCAGTTCACGGTAATTGTAAAACTCCCTGCCGTCCTCCGGCTTGCGGAATGAGCCAAGATGTACCTCATAAATGGACATCGGAGCCTTCTTACTGTCTGCATTTTTTCTCTGTTTCAGCCATGCTTCATCTTTCCATGCATACTGACTCAGGTCTGTGATCACCGATGCCGTGTCAGGACGAAGCTGTGCAGCATTGGCATACGGATCTGCTTTTAAGAATGTCAGCCCTCCCTTTGCCTTGATTTCATATTTATAGAGCTGTCCTGCAGCAAGTCCCGGTACAAACAGTTCAAAAATACCGGAATCCCACAGTCTTCTCATCGGCAGACGTCTGCCATCCCAGAGGTTGAAATCGCCTACCACGCTGACACGCATAGCATTTGGTGCCCATACTGCAAACAAAACACCTTCCACACCATTGACCGTCATTGGATGTGATCCCAGTTTTTCGTAGATATCGTAGCAGATGCCTGCATTAAATTTCTTCGTTTCTTTTTCCGTGATCTGCGGTGCAAAACGATATGGATCTTCGTATTCTACGATATTTTCTTTTCCATCTGCTTCTTCTCCAAAATCTACGTGATAATGATATTTCGGAATTTTTTTACCCGGAAGCAGTGCAGCGAAAAAGCCTTCCTCATCCTCTAAATCCATCGGATATTCTTTTTTGCTGTCTTTCAACACCACTGTCACACTCTTTGCCGTCGGCAGAAACGTCTGGATCAGAATCCCTTCTTCTGTCACATGTGCTCCCAGAATATCGTGCGGATGATCTTCTTCTGAATATACAATCCCCTCCACTGCTGCCCAGTCCATCATTTCATATAATTTGTTGTCCATAATCTTCAAACCCTCCCTTATGTATTTAAGCGGATATTCGCAATCCGCTTTGCTGCTTGCCCATAATGTTTCTTAAATTATGATACCTGCGGATTGTTCCATGCGTTGCACTCCCACAATCCTTTCTACGCTCCGCTTCGGTCGGTGCTAAACATG
>OGZG01001578.1_pt1 | contig 16950 bp, 18 predicted proteins | sample 1576781 | NCBI WGS metagenome assembly OGZG01 (sample SAMEA3541502, study PRJEB24748) | human gut metagenome | biome: human gut; feature: human-associated habitat; material: faeces | place: China | collected 2012 | reverse complement strand
GTAGAATAGTTACAGTTCACTTCATTCTCAGCGGAATAGTGGTGTGTGAACAGTAACAACAGTAACGAATAATCATCAATAAATTTGCGGTTGCACAATACGTGAAATTATATTAAAATATAGAAGAAAATATGTGTATTGTATACGAAATTTGCAATACATAGCAAAGCAGAATTACTAAGAAGGCTTTGCGACAATAAATCAGGTAAGGACGTGAATAAAATGGCAGAGAACAATCTGGGTAATACCCAATATTTCAGAACAAAACCAGACCAGGAGCTTCAGGTAAAAGAAGTTCTGGATCTCGTTTACACAGCAATGGATGAGAAAGGATACAATCCGGTCAATCAGATCGTTGGATATATTATGTCCGGAGATCCTACTTATATTACCAGTCACAAGGGCGCAAGAAGCATGATCATGAAGGTAGAGCGCGACGAACTGGTAGAGGAACTTTTAAACGAGTATATTAAGAACAAATCCTGGGAACGCTGATATGAGGATTCTGGGATTAGATTATGGATCAAAAACAGTCGGTGCAGCCATTAGTGATCCGTTGGGGATCACCGCTCAGGGTGTAGAGACGATCTGGCGTAAACAGGAGAACCACCTGCGCCAGACACTTGCCCGTATTGAAGAACTTGTTTCGGAATATCACGTGGAGAAGATCGTGCTTGGATATCCGAAGAACATGAACAATACGATTGGAGAACGTGCCCAAAAATCACTGGAATTTAAAGAAATGCTGGAGAGACGTACAGGTCTTGAAGTCATCATGTGGGACGAGCGTCTGACAACAGTAGAAGCCAATCGTACTTTAATGGAAGCCAGTGTGCGCAGAGAGAACCGCAAGCAGTATCTGGATCAGCTGGCTGCTGTTTTTATTTTGCAGGGATATCTGGATTCCCTGTCCTGTTAGGAGATTAATAAGATGGAGAAAATTAAATTTCAGCTTGAGGACGGAACAGAAGCGGAGTTTTATGTAGAGGAGCAGACCAGGATCGGAGGAGTTGCATATCTTCTGGTATCTGATTCTCAGGATGATGAGGCGACAGCCTATATTTTTAAAGACGTGTCAGAGGATGACAGTCAGGAAGCCTGCTATGAAATGGTCGAGGACGAGGATGAGATGCAGGCAGTTTTTAAAGTATTTGAACAAATGTTAGATGACGTAGACCTTGAAATGTAGCATGGAGGTGTAGTACTTGAGTAACGAAAATAACAACCAGTTTAATAATGAAGCGCGTGAAAATCATGACGGACAGTTCGGACATGGTCAGAAGAGGCCATACAACAGACCGAAGAATTATAAATATAAACCACAGCACAGAAACTCTTATGGAAGAAAACCAATGCAGGACCGCAAGGCTCCGGCAGATAAAGAGAAGAACGGAATACAGGTACCATTTAAGGCTGCGATAAAGAATTCTTCCCGCAGACCGAAGAAACCAACATCTAAATTAAAGATCATTCCTCTGGGTGGTCTGGAACAGATTGGAATGAATATCACAGCATTTGAATATGAAGACAGCATTGTTGTGGTAGACTGCGGTCTTGCTTTCCCGGAAGATGATATGCTCGGAATTGACCTTGTCATTCCAGATGTCACCTATTTAAAAGAGAATATTTCCAAAGTAAAAGGCTTTGTGATCACTCATGGACATGAGGACCATATCGGTGCGCTGCCGTATGTACTCAAAGATGTAAATGTCCCTGTTTATTCCACGAAGCTGACCATTGCCCTTATTGCAAATAAGCTGAAAGAGCATAATATGACCAATACTACCAAGTTAAAGGAAGTAAGGCATGGACAGGTCATTAATCTTGGTGATTTTTCAATTGAATTTATCAAGACAAACCATAGTATCCAGGATGCATCTGCACTTGCGATCTATTCTCCGGCAGGCATCGTAGTGCATACCGGCGACTTTAAAGTAGATTATACTCCTGTATTCGGAGATGCCATTGATCTGCAGCGTTTTGCAGAGATTGGAAGAAAGGGAGTACTGGCACTGATGTGTGACAGTACTAATGCAGAGAGAACCGGATTTACCATGTCTGAACGTTCTGTGGGACATGTGTTTGATAATCTTTTCAATGAATATAAGACAAACAGAATTATTATTGCCACTTTTGCATCCAATGTAGACCGCGTACAGCAGATCATTAACACAGCTTATCGTTTCGGACGCAAGGTTGCAGTAGAGGGCCGCAGTATGGTAAATGTTATCACAACTGCAGCAGAGCTTGGATACCTTCGCATTCCGGATCAGACTCTGATTGAGATCGATCAGGTTAAGAATTACCCGGATGAACAGGTAGTGCTGATCACAACAGGAAGTCAGGGTGAATCCATGGCAGCTCTTTCCCGTATGGCTGCAAACATCCATAAGAAAATAGTGATCAAACCGAATGATACTATTATTTTCAGTTCCAATCCGATTCCGGGAAATGAGAAAGCGGTATCCAAGGTTATCAATGAGCTTTCCATGAAGGGTGCGAAGGTTATTTTCCAGGATGTCCATGTTTCCGGACATGCCTGCCAGGAAGAAATCAAGCTGATCTATTCTCTGGTAAAACCGAAATATGCAATCCCTGTTCATGGTGAATACAGACATCTGACCGCACAGAAAAATGTAGTTGAGGAACTTGGAATCCCCAAAGAGAATATCTTTGTCCTTGCATCCGGAAATATTCTGGAGCTTGACAGCCAGAGTGCACAAGTAACAGGCACTGTACACACAGGAGCAATCCTGGTAGACGGACTTGGTGTAGGAGATGTAGGAAATATCGTTCTTCGTGACCGTCAGCATCTTGCAGAAGATGGAATTATGATCGTTGTGGTTACGTTGGAACGCCACAGCAATGTGATTCTTGCAGGACCGGACATTGTTTCCAGAGGCTTCGTATATGTGAGGGAATCTGAGGATCTGATGGATGGTGCAAGAGAAGTGGTAGAGAATGCACTGGATTCTTGTCTGGAACGTAATATTACGGACTGGGGCAAGATCAAGACAGTTGTGAAGGATGCGCTCAGTGAATTTTTATGGAAACGTACCAAGAGAAGTCCTATGATCCTGCCTATTATCATGGAGGCATAAAATGGAACCAAATACAATAGAGGAAAGTATTAAAGGGCTTCTGGAGGCTATAAAGGAGAGCCCTGAATATCTGGAATTTCAGAAGCAGAGTGATATCCTGAAAAAGAAGCCCGAACTGAAGGCACGTGTGGATACATTCAGGGCAGATAATTATAAAGTCCAGAATGAATGTGATTCCGATAATCTGTTTGAAGTTGTAGAGCAGATGGGAAAAGAATCCGCAGAGCTGCGCAGACACCCGGAAGTGAATGCGTATCTGGATGCGGAGCTTGCTTTGTGTAAAATGATGCAGAGAATCTGTATAAAACTGGGAGAAGGTATTGATATAGATGTCCCGGGAATGTGAGCAGATAAACTGTAAAAAAGTTATCCTGCTGTGAGCAGATAACTGAGCGGATGACTTTATCCGCCTGACATACAGAAAGGAAATAGCTTATGAGTGATACCAGGGAACGTGCAGGTGCAGCAGGTGTTGTTGTTGCAGGAACGTTTTTTAAGATCGTACTTTATATATGTGTGATAGTTTTACTTTTCTGGGTAGGAAAGGCTTCTTATCAGTTTGGACATGATGTCTTTAATCAGCAGGCCATGAGTCCCGGAGAAGGACAGGAAGTTACAGTGGTGATCAAGGAAGATACTTCCTTGTACAAGATTGCCAAAACTCTTCAGAAAAAAGGTCTGGTCAAGAGTGCAACGGTATTTTATGTTCAGGAGAGACTGTCTACTTATCATGGAAAGCTTCAGGCCGGAACGTATCTGTTAAGTACAGCATATACACCTAATCGTATCATGGGAATTCTGGCAGGTGATGATGAACAGGAAGGGGTAAGTGATTCGTGATAGTTGACGAGCGGATGCGTACCTATATTAATTCACTGGATATGGGAAATACACCGTTTCTTGAAGAATTGGAGCAGTATGCCATTAGGGAACGGGTGCCGATCATCCGGAGAGAAATGCAGAGCTTTATAAAAATGTTTCTGGCTGTAAACCGGCCGAAGCGTATTCTGGAGGTGGGGACAGCCATTGGCTTCTCCACACTTCTTATGTGTGAATATGGTCCGGAGGATCTTGAAATCGTAACGATCGAGAATTATGAGAAGAGAATCCCCATCGCAAAAGAGAATTTCAGGAGAGCCGGACGGGAAGCGCAGATTACTCTGCTTGAGGGAGACGCAGGACAGATATTAAAAGAACTGGAAGATTCGTTTGACATGATTTTTATGGATGCTGCAAAGGGACAGTATATCAACTGGCTTCCGGATGTGATGCGTCTTATGAAAAATGGCGGTGTTCTCATCTCTGACAATGTGCTTCAGGAGGGAGATATCATAGAGTCCCATTATCTGGTAGAGCGCAGAAACAGAACCATATATAAGAGAATGCGTGAGTATCTGTATGAACTGAAACATAATCCATCCCTGATAACTTCGATCATTCCCCTGGGAGACGGAGTTACAGTCAGTGTGAAACAGGAGTGAACAATATGAGAAAAATAGAATTGCTGGTTCCGGCTAGCAGTCTTGAGGTGTTGAAGATTGCTGTTATTTTCGGAGCAGATGCAGTATATATCGGTGGAGAAGCCTTTGGACTTCGTGCCAAAGCAAAGAACTTTTCCCATGAAGATATGAAGGAAGGAATCGCTTTTGCCCATGAACATGGAGTGAAAGTTTATGTGACTGTAAATATTCTGGCCCATAATTATGATCTGCCGGGTGTGAGGGAATATCTGACAGAACTGAAAGAACTGAAGCCGGATGCACTGATCATTGCAGACCCGGGAATCTATATGTATGCAAAGGAAATATGCCCGGAAATCGAACGTCATATCAGTACACAGGCAAACAATACTAACTATGAGACATATCGTTTCTGGTACAATCTGGGAGCAAAGCGTGTGGTAACAGCCAGAGAGCTTTCGTTAAAAGAGATCAAAGAGATCCGTGCACATATCCCGGAAGAGATGGAGATTGAAAGCTTTATCCACGGGGCAATGTGTATTTCTTATTCCGGAAGATGTCTCTTGAGTAATTTCTTCACAGGAAGAGATGCCAATCAGGGAGCCTGTACACATCCGTGCCGCTGGAAATATTCCGTGGTAGAAGAGACGAGACCAGGCGAATATATGCCGGTATATGAGAATGAAAGAGGTACCTACATTTTCAACTCTAAGGATCTGTGTATGATCGAGCACATTCCGGAGATGATCGATGCCGGAATCGACAGCTTTAAGATCGAAGGACGTATGAAGACGGCCCTGTATGTGGCAACAGTTGCGAGAACGTACCGTAAGGCAATTGATGATTATCTGGAAGATCCGAAGAAATATGAGGCAAATATGCCGTGGTACAAGGATCAGATTTCAAGCCGGGTGCAGGAAGCCCACGCGCCGCTTGTGGATTTCCTCAATGGAAGAAGCTGCTATCAAAGAGGGCTTTTCTCATCTGAAGAACGGCGAAGCATACGACGCGCTCTTTGCTTCCGCATTATGCAGGGCAAAGGCTGACTGGCTAATCGGTATCAACGCCACCCGTCTTTTTTCTGTCCTTTACAACCATACCTTGAATGTGGGACGCGTACAGACCCCGACCTTAAAAATGCTTGTTGACCGGGACGCGGCGATTACCACGTTCAAGAAAGAAAAATACTATCATGTGCGCCTGTCCTTATCCGGCGCGGAAGCTGCAAGCGAAAAACTGTCTGACCGTTCCGAAGCTGACAGGCTGAAAGCTGCTTGTGAAGCGTCAAAAGCAGTCTGTACTTCCCTTGTGAAAGAGAAAAAGACCGCAGCCCCGCCGAAGCTCTTTGACCTTACTTCTTTGCAGAGGGAAGCAAACCGCCTGTTCGGTTATACCGCAAAGCAGACCCTTGACCTTGCACAATCCCTGTATGAAAAAAGACTTCTTACTTATCCGAGAACAGACAGCGCATTTCTGACCGACGACATGAGCGACACAGCGGCGGGCATTATCAAGCTGCTTTGTGGGAAATTTTCTTTTATGGCGGGAAAAGACTTCACGCCGGAGCTTGGAAAGGTTCTGAACAGTAAAAAGGTATCAGACCACCATGCCATTATCCCGACTATGGAGCTTGCAAAGTCCGACCTTTCCGCGCTGCCGGAAAGCGAAAGGAATATCCTTACCCTTGCCGGGGCGCGTCTTATCATGGCAACCGCTGCACCGCATACCTTTGAAGCGGTTACAGCAGTTTTTGAATGTGCCGGACAGCCCTTTACCGTAAGGGGCAAGACCATTCTTTGTGAGGGTTGGAAAGAGATTGACCGAAAATACAGGGCAGCCTTAAAAAACAAGCCCGAAACGGACGACGCAGACAGCGACACAGAAAAGACCCTGCCGCCATTTACCGAGGGACAGACCTTTGAAAATCCGGCGGCAACGGTAACGGAGCATGACACAACACCGCCAAAACCTCACAACGAAGCGTCGCTGCTCTCTGCTATGGAGCGCGCCGGAAGCGAGGACACCGACCCGGACGCAGAACGCAAAGGACTTGGAACTCCCGCCACCCGCGCCGCCGTCATTGAAAAACTGGTAAAGGGCGGCTTTGTGGAGCGAAAAGGCAAGCAGCTACTTCCCACAAAGGACGGTATCAACCTTGTGTGCGTCCTGCCGGACACCTTGACAAGCCCGCAGCTTACCGCAGAATGGGAAAACAATCTGACGCAGATTGCAAAAGGCAAGACAGACCCCGCCGCATTTATGGAGGGTATCGAGGATATGGCGCGGGAACTGGTAAAGACCTATCCGTTTCTTTCTGATGATAAAGCGCAGATGTTCAAGCCGGAACGGGAAGCGTTGGGAAACTGCCCCCGCTGCGGTTCTCCTGTCTATGAGGGAAAGAAAAGCTACTATTGCAGCAATAAAGAATGTATCTTTACCATGTGGAAAAATGACCGTTTCTTTGAAGAACGAAAAGTAACCTTTACCCCGAAGATTGCCGCTGCACTCTTAAAATCCGGCAAAGTAAATGTGAAAAAGCTCTATTCCCCAAAGACGGGCAAAACCTACGACGGAACTATCGTATTGGCTGATACGGGCGGGAAATATGTCAACTACCGCATTGAACTGCCGAAGAAAAAATAACTGAATAGCAAGCATAGGAAAAGAGTACCCTTTTCCGTAAAATCCCTGCTTTCTCTACCGAGAACGGCGGGGATTTTTGCTTGTTGGGAAGTTTCCCAAACCCTCTGAAACAGCAGAAAGGAGGTTACACATGGCAAGTTTACGGGACACCGTAAAGGACTATCAAGAAGAATTAAGGGACGGTATCGCTTGGGTGGCGTTTTGGAAAACGGGACGTTCTTGGAACGCTGAATATTTCCACCTTGAAATAGGCGACTACCTCTACCCGGAGGACAGAAGCCGCATGGAAGAAATCAAACAGGCTGACCCTACCGCCGTTGTGGTAAACGGTTATTATTCCGGCTATCTTGGCGAGGATATGAGTCTTGACGAGCTGACCGCCGGGGTGCGCCGCCACTACGAAAACGGATATAGCAATATCGGGGAATTTATCGAAGTCCACGACGACAGGCTGCCGCCGGAGCTTATCGAGGAAGCAAGAGCCGCCGCCCACGCTGCGGGGCTGCCTTTTTCTGAAAAAGCCTACCGGGGCGGCGAAGAACCCGACCCCTATCTATTTGACGGGAGCATGAGCATGGAGGACTACGAGCTTATGCACCGCATGATTGAGAAAGAAAGGAGTGAGCGCATGGAAGAAACGATTTTAAGCGGGTATCTTTCTAATCTTGGAAAGTACACCGAGGGCAGACCTGCGGGCGAATGGGTATCATTCCCCACGACTGCTGAACATTTGAAAGAAGTCTTTGACCGTATCGGGATAGACGGCAAAAACTACGGGGAGCTGCACATCACAGAATATCAGTCCTCTATTCCGGGACTGGCAGGGAAATTGACCGAGCTTGAAAGCCTTGACGAACTGAACTATTTGGGCGAGCTTTTGAAAATGCAGTTTGACGACGACCGGGAAAAATTTGCTGCGGCTATCACATACGGCGACCATACAAGGGACTTGCAGGACATTATAAACCTTGCACAAAATCTTGACTGTTACTGGATTTATCCGTCCGTAAAAACCGAGGAAGATTACGGGCATTATCTGATTGAAGAACTGGACGAGTTGGAGCTGCCGGAAGAAGCAAAAAACTATTTTCTCTATGAGGAATACGGGCGGGACGCTGCTATCAATGACGGGGGCAGATTTACCGAGCAGGGATATATCTACAACAACCGCAACACCTTTACACAGTGGTATGACGGACGGGACGTGCCGGAGGAATATCGGGTAACACCGCAGCCGCCAGTACAGGAAAAGGAACAGGCAGACCTTGACGCTGCCGCAGCCATACCGACCACTGCCACAGAGCAGCCCCCGGTTCTCCCGATTATCCTATCTTCCGAAAAGCCCGCCAACAAAATGAAAGAGATTACCGACCGACTGGAACAGGGCATTTTGGGGATTTATGAAAGCGACCGTTACGCCGACTATCTGCGTACTATGTCTAAATTCCATGATTACAGCCTAAACAATACAATCCTTATCGCCATGCAGGGCGGCAACCTTGTAAAAGGCTATAAACAATGGGAAAAGGAATTTGACCGCCATGTAAAGCCGGGGGAAAAAGCTATCAAGATAATTGCGCCCGCGCCCTTTACCGTTAAGAAACAGGTGGAAAAAATCGACCCGGACACGCAAAAGCCTGTTTTCGATAAGAACGGGAAAGCCGTTACCGAGGAAAAGGAAATCCAAATCCCCGCCTTTCGTGTGGTATCTGTTTTTGACGTGTCGCAGACCGAGGGTAAGGAGTTGCCCGACCTTGGGATAAAGGAGCTTACGGGCGACGTGGAACAGTATCAGGATTTTTTCGCTGCCCTTGAAAAAACTTCCCCCTTTGCTATGGGATTTGAAGCACTAAGCGGCAGTATAAAAGGACGCTGCAATTATGAGGAAAAGTGTATTCTCATCAACGAGGGCATGGACGAATTGCAGAATATCAAGACCGCTATCCATGAAATTGCCCATGCGACACTCCATGACATAGACAAAGACGCGCCGGAACGTCCCGACCGCCGCACCCGCGAGGTACAGGCAGAAAGCGTCGCCTATGCCGTTTGCCAACACTACGGGCTTGATACGTCGGACTATTCCTTTGGATATATCGCCGGGTGGAGCAGCGGAAAAGAACTTGCAGAACTGAAAGGCTCTCTTGAAACAATCCGCAGCACCGCCGCAAGTCTGATTGATACCATAGACGGACATTTTGCAGAAATCCAAAAGGCACAGGATAAGGAACAGACCACCGAACAGGCACAGACCCCACAGGAAGCTACCATACAGCCCGAAGCAGAAGCAGCCGCGCCGGAGCTTCCCGAAGAAACAGCCCCGGTACAGGAAAAAGAAGCACAGACCGAGCCGGAAGCTGATACAGGCGCAAGCAGCGAAGCACCACAGCCGGAACAAGCTGCACCCGCCGCACCTTATTACACAATCAACGAAGCTGCCGCCAAACGTGCAAAGGACGCAAACAGTTTTTCCGATTATAAGCAAGGCAGCGCGACGGCTGAATACAGGCACTATGTAGATGAAGCCGTACAGCTTGCAGAAAGGCAGAAACAGCGGGTAGACCCGATGTACCATGAGAAAATCGACAGCCTGCTTGACACCTACGCCCGGAAACTGGCGGCGAACATGAACAAAGGCTATGAGATTGACGCGCGTGTTCCCTCTATCCTCATTGCGGGCGGCTCTAACTTCCCCACAAGGAAGAAAGAAAAGCAGAACGCAGCCCGCGACAGCAATTACCGGGAATGGCAGGACATACAAGGACTTCTTGATAAAATCCGCAGTACCGGCATGGGCGGTATCAGTGCAGACGACCCACAGGCAGTACAGAAGTTAGAAAAGAAACTGGAAAGCCTTGAAAAATCACAGGAAACCATGAAAGCCGTAAACGCCTATTACCGTAAGCACAAGACCCTTGACGGCTGCCCGCATTTGTTGCCGGAACAGCTTGAAAAATTAAAAGCGGACATGGCGAGCAGTTGGCATTTGGGGGACAAGCCCTTTGCGACTTGGGCGTTATCCAACAACAGCGCGGAAATCCGGCGCGTGAAAGACCGTATCAAATCCCTTTCACAGCAAAAAGAAATCGGTTTTGTGGGTTGGGAATTCGACGGCGGCAAGGTGGAAGCAAACACCGAAGCGAACCGACTGCAAATCTTCTTTGAGGATAAGCCGGACGAAGCCACGCGGGAAGCCTTAAAAAGCAACGGCTTCCGTTGGTCGCCAAAAGCCGGGGTATGGCAGCGGCAGCTTACCAGTAACGCCTATTATGCGGCTGATTATGTCAAGGCGATTGCACCTCTTACCGGGGAAAAGCCTACCGAGTTACAGCGGGCGCATATCCGGGCGCAAAAGGTAGCTGCACAGGAACAATTCGCACAAGGGCAGCCGGAGCAGGAAGCCCCACAGGATAAAGACACCTTTTCCATTTATCAGATAAAAGGCGGGGACGAAACAAGGGACTTGCGTTTTGAGCCTTACGACCGTCTGATTGCCGCCGGACACCGGGTAGACGCGAAAAACTATACACTTGTCTATTCCGCACCTCTTACGCCGGGGACTTCCCTTGAAGATATTTACACCCGCTTTAATATCGACCACCCGAAAGATTTTAAGGGACACAGCCTTTCCGTTTCCGACGTGGTGGTACTTCATCAGAACGGACAGGACACCGCCCACTATGTAGACAGCTTCGGTTATAAGGACGTGCCGGAGTTTTTGCAGCCGGAAAATTATCTGAAAGCTGCCGAACAGACCACCGAGCAGAATTACAACATGATTGACGGGCAGATAAACAACATCCCGACCGCTACGGAACTGGAAGAAAAAGCAAAAGCCGGAGGACAGATTTCCCTTGCAGAATACGCCGAAGCCCTCAAAGCAGAAAAGAAACAGGCAGAGCCGGAGAAAAAGTCCTCTATCCGGGCGCAGCTTAAAGCAGCGAAAGAACAGGCACCGAAGAAACAGGCAAGACAGAAAACACAGGATTTGGAAAGGAGCTGACCTATGAAGTTACAAAAATTTGAAAATGTGGACGTTATCGCTTCCCTTGAAGCCATAATGAAACAGAACACCGCTTTTTATCAGAGCGATTTTGACATAGACAAACAGATTTTGCGGAAAGCGGCGGTAAGCCTTATCCCGGAGGACAAACGGCTTTTGTGGTTTTCCCGCCCGTCCGGGACGTGCTGCTTCCGGGAACGGGACGTTTTTCTAAAGGACACAAGGCAGCATAATACATGGCGGTTTTACGGGGAACAGACCCGCGATACTATCCTTGCCTATGCGGTGGAACTGACAGGCACAGAGCAGGAAAAAATCAAGGGCAATCTTTATGAACTGGATTATTTGCAGCATTTCCGGGAAGTAATCGAAAAATCAATCCCTGCCGACAACTACACGCTGATTTATGAGCATGGGGAGCTGACAAAGCCTGCCGGACAATATTTTGACGGGGACACTGACCCGCAACTTGGAAAGTTTATACGTTTTGAAGCACAGCCAAACGACCCGGAAGCCTTAAAAAGCCTTTTGAGGGAACAGCAGAAAAAACGAACACCGCATACGCAGAGGGATTTTCAGTTACATATCGCCGCCCTGCATGATAGACAGATTGAAACAGAAGCCCGCCGGATTGTGGAAAATGTAAAAGGGCTTGGAGAGCCGAACAGCCCGAACAAGACCCATTTCATGGCAGAGCTTTCCCCGGCGTTCATGCGGCTTGCAGCCACAAAGGACACTGACCGCCTTTTCTCCATGCTGCCCTACAAGACCCTTTCCTTTTCCAAAATCGAGGGCAGACATGGGACGTATGCGCTGATTGACAAGGGGGAGAACCGGGACAGGGAGATAAGGAAGCCCCGCCCCTCTATCCGGGCGCAGCTTAAAGCAGACAAGGCAAAGACCGCCCCGAAAAAGGCGGCGGCAAAAACAAAAAATCACGATATGGAGGTATGAGCATGATTAGACTGACTGTTGAAGAAACAAACCTTTTGAGCATTTACAACGAGGGCGGCAAGCGGGCTTTGATTGAGAATGTCAACGCCGCGCTGCCCTACATGGACGCGGATATGCGGGAGCTTGCAAAGCGCACCCTTTCCAAAGTGGACGCTTTGACCGAAGCGGAATTTGCAGAGCTTCCCATTTACGCCGCTGATGAAGTATGAACGGGGTTAAGCGGCTGACGCCGCCCCAGAGCCGGAAAGTCAACGCCCTTGTGCGCCGGACGTGCTGCAATTATGATAACGGGAACTGTATCTTACTGGACGACGGGGACGAGTGCGTATGTCCGCAGCTCATTTCCTATTCGCTTCTCTGCAAGTGGTTCCGGGTTGCGGTGCTTCCCGCCGACAGGCTGCTTTATGCGGAGCTTTACCAGACAGGGGATAAGAAGAAATGTACCGAGTGCGGCGCGTTCTTTGCGTCAACCTCTAACAGTGTCAAATACTGCCCCGTCTGCCGGAAACGTATCACCCGCAGACAAGCCGCCGAGCGCATGAGGAAAAGACGCGCCCCTGTTACGCAGTAGGCGCGGAAAATCCCTTGATTTACAGGGCTTTCCGGGCGTGAAAATCGGATAGGCGATACTTTATACCTTTACCCCCAAAAATGGCGTTCTACTGCGTAACATTCACGAAAACAGCACCCATAAAAAGACAGGGCGCGGAAGTCATATACTGGCTTCCGCGCCCTGTTCTTTTTTTGCCTATCTGACATTTCCCTTTTCCATTTCTTCAAGCGGGAACTGCGGGAGGGCTTCTATCAGCTTCTTTGTGATGGACTGGCGCATATCTTCGTTGATTTCCTGTTTCGTGCTTCCGTCCGGCTGTCTGACCGCTACCGTCGATAGCCTGTCGATTTCGTCCTTGTAGCACTCCACGACTTTCTCCACCGCCCATTTTTCCCCGGCAACGGCGGCGCGTATGGTTTCATATTCCGGCATTTTCTGGTTTTCCATGCTCAACGCTCCTCTGCTTTTTGATAGCCCTATCATAGCACAGCGGCGGGGATTTTGCTATCCTTATCCGCGCTCTGTTCCCTTTTCCCGTTCCGGCTGCCTGTCTGCCTGTAAAATGCTGTCAATGTTCTGCTTGATAATATCGTATTCCCGGACTTTCTTTTTCAGCTTCCCATAGTCGGCATAAAGGGCTTCTTTCTGCGCTTGGAGGGCTTCATATTCCGATTGCAGCGCGGCAAGGTTCGGGAGCTTTGCAATGCCCGCCGCTTTCAGCGACCTTGCGGCGGCTTCATGTAGGATAATCGCCTGTTCCTGTCCGGCGCGGTACTTCTCCCTGTTCCTTGCCTTGCGGTATGCGTCATAGACGGGCTTTGTCTTTTGGTAGGTGGAAACATTCTTGATAAGCACCGCCATGTCCGCAAGCCGCTTTTCCGCGTCCTTCAATGCGTCTGCCGCCTGTCCGCTTTCCGCTGCCATTTCTTCAATCCGGCTGACTAAATCCGCGTACTGTTCAATCTTATGTTCCGTCAAGAAATTCATGGTCTTTGCTGCCTGTTTCAGATTGTGGATTTTCGCCCACTGTTCATAGCCCTTACTCTGCGCCGCCTTGATACTGTTCTCAATGTCGATAAGCAGCGAAACGCCGCGCTGCTCTCTGGGGGCTTTCGCCGCCTTTGCCCGTCTGCCCGCTATCCGTTCCCTTATGGCTTCCTCTGTATAATCCGCGCCGAGGGTTTTAAGACGGGTGAAGCGTTCCTGTCCGGGGGCGCGGCATGACACATATTTCCCCGGCTTTATCTCATAGCCCGCCGCCTGTAACCGCTGCAACAATTCCTCAAAACTGGAAACTTGGGGGATAAGCGCGTCAACGGCAATCTTTAGCTTGCCTTTCCAACTTGTACCCGTCTTTTCTGCCTGGTACTCCGCATAGCTCTTTCCCTTGCTGCCCTTGCCGGGAACGACGACGGACAAGCCATTTTCCCGACACAGCTTGTCGCTCATGTTCCGTATGCCGTAATAGCTCCTTTTGTTGGAATTATATTTGCGGTGGTCTACGAAATTTACGGCGCAGAAAATAATGTGATTGTGGACGTGTCCTTTGTCAATGTGCGTCGTGAGTACATATTCATGCTGCCCCTTTGTTACCGCGTCGGCAAGCTGCTTTCCGATTTCATGGGCTTTCTGATAATCGACTTCCCCCGGCTCAAAGGACTGTATCAGATGAAAGGCTAAATTGTTCCCCTTTTGGAGTGCTTGGGACAAGGTATATTCAAATTCAATATCTGCCGTTTCATAGGAGCAGCCGAAAGAGGACACAAGCATTTTTCCGTCCGTCTTGTCCGGGTTTTCGATATAGTCAAGGGCTTTGCTTAGAGTGCTTTTAATAGGCTTAATCTTTGTAACCGCCATATCTCCGCAAGCACCCCCTTTATTTCCTCTATGTCCTCTTGGTATGCGTTCCCCGTCGCGTTTACGCGGCGTGCTATCTGGTTGACGTTGACACCGATTTTCTGTATCTCTGCGGTCATTGCCTTTATATCGGCATGGTCTATCTGAATGATATACCCGTCAATGGCAATCTTCCGCAGATATGCCGCCATGTTCCGGGTGGGTACGAGCTTCATTTTTTCCAGTATTAAATCCCGTTCCGCTTCCGTCACTCTGAATTTGATTTGCACCGTTCTTTTGCGTCCGTTCATGTATTCGCTCCTTTCCTTTCCGTTCCGAGGGTTTGGGACACTTCCCAACAAGCAATTTTCAACCGACGCGCCGCAGCGCGGGAGGGGAAAATACGGAAGTGGGTACCCGCTTCCTATGCTTGCTACGAATGTTTTTATCCCTTATGCCTTACTACGGAGCTATGCCCGGTTTTGCCAAACTTCCGCAAAAGAAAAACGCTGCAATCCTCAAAAAAAGATTACAACGCTCTCTAAACCTTATTCAATTCTGACGGACACTTCTTATCTGCCCTCTGTTTCGACTTCCGCTATCTCCTTTGCCGTTGCGCTCACAATCCGTATGCCTGTATCGCTCATACCGTCAAGAAGCGCGTCAAGCTGCCGCCGCTGCGTGTTCTTCTCTGGCGGCGTTTCCAAAAGAAACTGGTCTACGGATATATTGTAGCGGAGCATAAGCTCAAAGAAAATCTGTAAACTTGGGTGCTGCCCCTTGTTCTCAATGTTCGCAAGGTAGCGCGGCGAGATAAACATTTCGTCGCTCACTTTCTTGCGGCTCTCCTTGCGCCCTGTCCGCGCCGCCTTTATCGCTGCCCCAAAAGCCTTGAAATCGTATTTCGGTACTGGTCTTTTTGCCATAGTTATTCACCCTGTTACATTTTACTGTTCCCCTTTCTTCTTGGATATGTCTACACAATTCAATCAGTTAGCCAAAATAATTCATATGTATATGTTGACAATTAGCCGCTTTTTTTGTATAGTATTATTAAAAGGGGGAAATGTTTATGTTACATAGCATGCGTATTCGATAAGCATTGAAATCAAAAAAGATTTTTCCCATTTTCAATATGGGCTTTTTTGTCATGCTTATTTTGCGTATGCTATACAACAAAACTAACGATGTATAGACATAGTATAAAAACTATGCCTTAATTTTGTTGTAGTGTTATATGTATAAATGCAGGTCAATGCTCATGTTGAGAATTGACCTGTATTTTTTTGCACAAAAGGAGAAATATTATGCTTGAAAAATATTGGATAAAATGTCCAATTTGTAACGGAAAGACGAGGGTTCAAGTATTTTATAATACGGTATTAAGAAATTTTCCTCTTTTCTGCCCTAAATGTAAATTAACACATATCATTGATGTTGAAAAATTAGAAATCATAATCAAAAACTCTGAAAAACAAAAGGAAGGATATTAAATGAAACACTTACCTAAAAGTACACTTACGGAAATATTGAATGACCCATACGGATTTACTTACAAAGAAATGTCGGAAGTAATTGGAGAGGATAAAGCAAGAGCCTTATATACGGAATTGTATAAACAGCCATTTCACAAAGAAAATCTATCAATATCAACAAAAAAAGTCTATAAAAGTAGCGATACTGAAAAGTATGTTTATGAATTGAAAGACAACAGGTATATCGAAACGGTTTTTATTAAACGGCGAGATGGTGGGACTGTTTGCGTAAGTACGCAAGTTGGTTGTTCTGTTGGCTGTATTTTTTGTGTTGCTTACGAGCCGTCATGAGACGATTCCCTTTGAAGAGTTAAAGCAGTATCTGCCGGACGCTGCCGAGGAGAAGTATCAGACGCGTATCAGGGCAGGGGAGGAAGAATATGTCCTCACCTGTGAGAATGTAAAGCAGGAGGATACCAGCGATTATTTTCAGGTGGTCAGTGTGCGCGCGGTGGATGATATCTTAAGGGAAGCGTATGCACAGCAGCGAAAGAGTATCTGGCTGTTCCTTGGGAGCGTTGTGCTTGCCGGGACGTTGATTTTTGCATTTTCCTGGTCGTTTGCAAGGCGTGTCGGCAGATTCCGGGAACAGATGCAGAAAGCGTCTGAGGGAAATTTTGAACTTGAGGAAAAGCTCGGAGGAAATGATGAGATCAGTCAGCTTTATGATTACTTAAGCGTCATGATCTGGAGAATTCAGAGGCTTCTGGCGCAGGTGTATCAGGAGAAGATTCACGCGGAGCGGCTTAAGACCAGTCAGAAGGATGCGGAGTTTAAGATGCTCACCAGCCAGATCAACCCGCATTTCCTGTATAATACACTGGAAACCATCCGCATGAAGGCGCGCATCAACAAGCAGTATGAG
>OGZG01001572.1_pt1 | contig 16988 bp, 18 predicted proteins | sample 1576781 | NCBI WGS metagenome assembly OGZG01 (sample SAMEA3541502, study PRJEB24748) | human gut metagenome | biome: human gut; feature: human-associated habitat; material: faeces | place: China | collected 2012 | reverse complement strand
CGGAAAGCCGTGTGAGGGAGAACCTCATGCACGGTTTGATGAGGGGCGGATGAAAATTTCATCCGCCTACTCTACCGGATCAGGAGCCGTTTCGTCATAAAAAATTAAAAAGCAGGAAAAAACAGGAAAAAACAGGGAAAAAGACTTGAATAATAAAAAAACAGCATGGTATAGTGAATAATGATTATTACATTTAAAATACAGCAAAAAATGATAAAGAAGGTGAAAAGAAAAAAAGAGATGTGGGGAAAATAAGAGAACAGGAATAAGATTTCAAAAGTATTTGAAATACCGGATTTATGAAAGGAGAAATCAAAAATGAAAACGAAGAAAATATTGGCAGGAGCTTTGGCGGCTGCTGTAGTAACAACATCACTTCCGGGAATGGGCGTTCCGGTGTTTGCGGCGGATAGCTTTTTAACTCCGGATTCGAATTGTTATACAACAGATAACCCATTTGCTTTTCCAACGGAAGCAGGAGAAGTACAAACTTTACAGGCAGAACGGGCAACTACGTTGTATAATAAGGAGAGTAATGATGGCGGATATCCGATGAAAATTCTAACAAACAATGATCGGACATATGTTAAAGATATGCTTAAAAATGGAGATTATGCAACTTATGCGTATACGGCAGAAGCAGGTCTGTATCTTGTGACAGCTCATTATTATTGCGGTGGAAATAACACCATGATTTTGTCAGATGCGGGAACAAAAAACAATAATGTTAATACTGTTCTTATGAGTGTAGGTACTACAAACTCACAATGGAAAACAAAACAATTTTTGCTGAAAATTAATAATACAGGTGCGGGAACACTGAAAATTGCTTCCACTACTAATGAAGATGCTCCATACCTTGACAAGCTGGAGATTACTAAAATGGAAATGCAAAAATATGAAGGAGAGAACCGTTTTGAATTTCCAATCGAATTAAACAGTACTACTCCGACTACTTTGGAAGCGGAATATGGCATTATCACAAATCATGTTGCTAATGATGACGGAGATTATCCAGCACAGGAAAAAAAGGACAATGACAGAGGTCAAACTCAATGGACAGGAAATGGTTATTATTTGACTTCAGTAAACACAGGTGACTCTGTTGCATATGCTTATCATGCTGAAAAACCAGGAATATATGAATTTACAGCAACATATAGAAGTGGTTCGAATGACAATCATTACACATGGTCATCAGATAACAACCAGATTGTAGCTGGAAGTGTACAGGCCGGAAATACAGGAGAAAATGCTTCATCAGTTACGAAGACAAAGACATTTAGGGTGGCTGTAGCAGAAGCTGGTGATGGCACTCTGACTTTTGCAGCACCAAACCCTAGTAGTCAGGGCAAAAAGAATATGGCCATGACGGATAAATTTGACATTACTTTGGTTGTAGATAAGAGTGATCTGGTAAGTGCAATTGAAAATGTGAAGGATCTGAACCTTGATGACTATGAAGATGCAGGAAAAGAGGCATTTAGAACAGCCCTGGATGCTGCAAAGACAGTAAACACAAATTATACAGATGCTCTGACTCAGACAGATGTTGACAATGCTGTTAATGCACTGAACACAGCAAAAAATGCTCTTACTTTAAAGGCAACGACAACAGCTATCCGAATCAAAACACAGCCTGTAAAAAAAGTATATAATCGGGGTGACAACGTTGATACAGCAGGTTTGGTTGTAGAGGCTCTTAAAGACAATAATACAACTGAGGAATTAGCATCAGATGCCTATACAGTAGCACTTGATTCTACTGCAACAGGAACAAAAACACTGACAGTAACATTAAAGGCAAATACAAGCCTGACAGCAACTACTGATGTTGAAGTAGTTGACGGAGCAAGTCTTGATGCAAAGGTTACAGAGGCAGAAACAAAAACAGCTGGCAAACACTACACATCAGCTACGAAAGAAGCATTTGATGCAAAACTGAGTGCAGCAAAAACTGTACAGGACGATATCGAAGCAGCAAATGGAGACAACACTGTAACGGCTCCAGTTACAGCAGCCAGAGTAGAAGCTGCAACTGCAGAACTGGATAGTGCAATGAATGATCTGGAAGAAATGTATAAAGTCACAGTTCCGGCTGGGGCAGAGATTACCGTTGCAGAAGGAGTAGAAAAAGAAACAGGAAATGGCGAAACAAATAAATGGGTTTATGTTCCGGTAGCAACAAAAGTAACGGTTACAGCTCCAGAAACAAACGGTGAAAACAAAAAATTTGCAGCATGGACATGGGATAAACAGAAGCTTTCTGGATCAAATGAATATGCATTCTATGTAGTTGGTGATATGGAACTTCAGATGACTTATGATGCAAACACAGTCAACGAGAAAGCGGTAGTACTGGTAGGTTCTACAAAATATACGACTGGAAGACGTTCTTTCATCGCAAAACGTTCTGTTTCTAAAAAATGTAAAAAAGTTTTAGAGTATGGTGTTGTTGTTACAGATCAGAAAGGCTGGGATACTTATTATAAAGAAAGAGTAGCTAATTTTGTAAAGGGCAGTACCAGAACAAAATGCTCTAAAAAAGTTGCAACTGAGAAAGTGCCTCTTGCTTATAACGGAACATTTGTGGCAAATCTGAGAGTCACAGATAAGAATGAAAAATGGTATGGAAGAGCCTATGTGTGTTATCTGGATGAAAACAATCAGGAACAGACATATTATGCAGACAATGTGATCAAATATTAATTTTTGATAAGAAAGTTGGGAAAAATATGAGAAAATATTATGAAGAACCGGATTTTATGGCGGTTATATTTGAATCCAGTGATGTGATCATGGTATCCGAAGAGGATTGGGTTGAAAATGATGAGGATAGCTGGGAAGAGAGTACAGAAGGCTGGAAATAAGAATGAGAAAGAGAATGATCTATGCTCTGCTTGCTGTTTCGGTCTTTGCTATGCTGGGAACTGGATGCAGTAAAAAGGCAGAACAGAAAAGCGAGACAACGAAATCAGCAGCACAGACAGAAACTGTCGGAGAAAGCATCGGCGATCAAACAGCCGATACAGAGAAGATGACAGAGTCTGAAACAGAAAAAAAGAAAGAAACACAGACAGAAATGTCAGATAAAAGCAGTGCAGCAGATGCTGATGACAGTTCTGTTACCACCTCTGCTCAGGATGCACAGGAAGAATTAACAGAAGTAGCTGAGACAGCTGCAGAGGATTCCTGGGAAGACAGTGCGGATGGATGGGATTAAAAAGTAAAATCATGTGATCAAAAGGTCTTTGTCTGAGAGGACAGAGACCTTTTTGACCTTATGATTTTTGGAAACCAGACGATGGCAACACCGGAAATACCTGATTGTGAAACAGTATGAGAAAGAAGTTAAGAAGGGAGAATGCATATGAAGTGGAAAAAGATCCTGACAGGAACATTGGCGGCAGCCATGCTTTTCAGTAATGCTTCCGTGACAAATCTCAATGTCCTGGCGAAAGAAACAGCAGTTGTCAGCCTGGAATCAGCCAGGGAAACATTGGGGACTCTGATGAATGAGGCGATAGAGAAGGTAAATATAGAAAAAGACGGTATCAAATATTCTCAGGCATCAAAGGACGCTGTGATGGTCAAATATGCAGCGGCCCGTAAAGTAAAAAATAATTCCGGGGCAACAGAAGAGCAGGTGGAAGCTGCGATAAAAGATTTAAGAGAGGCGTTAGATAATCTGGAACAGCTCTGTAAAGTGACAGTCGACAAAAGATTTACAAATGATATAAAAGTGACGCTGACAGCAGAACATGCAGAATATGCATCGGAAAATGAGGACAGTGCAGAATTTTATGTTCCTCTTAAGGAAAAAGTTACCGTGACAACGTCCGAAAAGGATGGAAACATACCGTTTAGCGGTTGGGAAATGACGGTCAATAACGGAGGATCTTCGGAGGATTCCGGCACAAAAATAGTATCAAACAGCACGGTATATACATTTTATGTAACCGGGGAAACGCATCTTGAGCCTGTTTACGGGGAAACAGATGAGAAGCCGGCAGAAGAAAAGATTGTTTTAACCTGCAGTACAGGGTATCAAACGGATTCTGCATATTTTCTTACAAAACGTGAAATTCCGAAAAAATACAGCGTAGTGGAACACGGAGTTGTTATGACGGACGAAAGAGGCTGGAAAAGATATCAAAACAAGGAAGAAGGCTTTGTAAGAGGTGCAGCCCTGACGAAACGATCCGTAGCAAAACGAAAAGGAAACAGCGGGATTTTTAAAGCAAAATTAAAGTGTGAGGAAAACAAAGTGTGGTATGGAAGGGCTTATATCATCTACACAGATGGAGAAACCACATATACAAAGTACTCAGAAATCATCCGTTATCCTCAGCAATAAGAGCAGGAGAACAACCGGTATGCAAATGCAGGAGATAAAATTGGAGGAAATCGAGCCGACGATCCGGAAAATCTTTGCAGCTGGCGGTGATTTTACTTTTTATCCGAAAGGGACGAGTATGCATCCGTTTGTTGAGCAGGGACGTGATAAGATCACACTTGCACCCATTCAAGATCAGGTCAGAAAATACGATGTCATACTTTACAAAAGAAAAAATGGTGCATTTGTACTGCATCGGGTAGTCGGGAAAAGAGCAGACGGTTATATATTTTGCGGGGATAATCAGTTTGTGAAAGAGTATGGCATAAAAAAAGAACAGATGATCGGGAAGATGACAAAAATCATCCGCGGCGGCGAAGTGATCCGGGTGGATGATATGAAACACCGGCTGTGGGCAATACTCTGGGTACATACGGCACTGCTCAGAAGGATCCGAAACCATTGTCATGATATCAGAAGGCAGAGAAGACGGCAGCTTTGAGAGCGTGATCAGAACAGTAAAATGGGACAGGGATGTACGTCTGACGTAGATCCCTGTCCGTGCAGATAAAAGGAGAAAAAAAGGATGAAGATCAGAGGAGACTATATGTTAGATACGATCGGCGGCGAAAAAATAGCAGTGCCGCTTGGTGCAGGCGAAAACAACCAGACCGGACTGATCCGGCTAAATGAAGTCGGGGCGTTTCTGTGGGAAAAGCTGATGGAAGGAACAACAGAAGAGGATCTGGTGCAGGATGTGACAAAATTGATAATAATAAATTATGGGATTTGGTGTTTGGACAATTAAATAATTCCTCTTGTAATAAATTGTATAAACGTAGTCTGCTTAATGATTTGCAATTTCCTGAGAAAGTTGTACATGGCGAAGATTTGTTGTTTAATATTGAATACCTGGTGAAATGTAATACAGGTGTATATAATGAAGCTCCTGTTTACAATTATTTATCAAGAAATGATTCTATAACGAGATCTTCGTTTAATGAAAATGTTTTCTGGGAAATAATTGCTAAAGATAAAGCAAAAGATCTTGTAAAACAATATATGCCAATACAGTTGAAGAACGCTGAATTATTTTGCTTTAGAGCAAGAATGAATGTTCTGCGCGCTGTTTTTGCATCTAATAAGGAAGAAAAATATAAATCTAATGTTACAGAATGGAAATCATATGTAAAATGTCACTATAAAAAAGTTAGAGTAAAATTGAAATTTAAAGAAGAAGTTGAATATTTTTTGCTTTTTTATTTTAATAGACTATATCGGAGGCTTATAAAATGTTACGAGTAAAGGCGAATGTTAATTTAGGAGATAAGTAAAGGATGAAAAAAGAAAAAAATAATAGATATAGAAGACTGTTGAAAAATATATTATTGCTATTTACAGGCAACTTTGTGTCAAAAGTATTGTCTTTTTTAATGGTACCATTTTATACAGCAATCCTAACTACTTCAGATTATGGTATAGCTGATTTGATAACAACAACAGTATTGCTGGTATTACCTTTTTTCTCGGTCTTGATGGATGAAGCTGTTATGCGCTTTACTTTAGATGAGGATAGCAATAAACAACAAGTTTTTACTATCGCCTTTGTAGTTAGCGGAATAGGATTTGTCATTGCATTATGTATTTCACCAGTTGTCTTTTTATTTGATAATATAAAACATTATTATGTTTTTATTGTGCTATATTATGTAGTTTCTTGGATTTACAATATTATAGCAAATTATATAAGAGGTTTAGATAGGCTGGCATTGACTACTGCAGCAGGACTGATTCAAACATTTTTGTATTTATCATTTAATATAATTTTTTTGGCAGTTTTGAAGATTGGTGTTTATGGCTATCTGTTAGCAATGAATTTATCAAATCTCGGTGCTATTATATTCTTGGTTATAGTGTGTAAATTATATAAAAATTTCATACCATTAAAAATGGTTGATTGGAAGTTGGCAAAGGACATGATTAAGTATTCCTTGCCAATGATCCCTAACTATATATCATGGTGGTTTAACAATTGTTCAGATAGATATATGGTATCTTTTTTTTGTGGCACAGCTGTGACGGGGATATATTCAGTGGCATATAAAATACCGACAATTTTAAGTTCAATGACAAGTATATTTTCAAGTGCATGGAGGATATCATCTGTAGAAAAGTTTGGTTCAGAAGAATCAGTCAAATTTTATAATAAAACATTCCGATTTTATAGTGGATTATTAGTAATTGGTGGTTCAGTGCTAATTTTGTTTACTAAGTTATTGGCATCAATTTTATTTTCAAAACATTTCTTTGAAGCATGGAAAATTACACCTTTTTTAATTTTAGCATATACATTAAGTGCACTGGCACAGTTTGTCGAATCTATTTTTAATGCATCTAAAAAAACAAGAACTTTGTTTTGGGCATCAATGACAGGTGCAATTACCAATATTATATTAAATTTTATTTTGATTCCAAAATTTGGTGGGATAGGAGCTGCAATCGCAACTGTTGTTGGTTATGCAATGATTTGGATTATAGATATGATTAACACAAGTAAATTATTTAAAATGGATTTTAATCTTATTCGTTTAATTCCGGGATATATTTTTTTAATTGTAGAAATATATGCAGTTTTACAAAATTGTATGTGGGGTTGGATGGTTGCAAGTGTGTGTGTGATAATCATATGTATATTAAATATAAAAGAATTTATACAGATAATGCAAATGTTTTTGTTGAAAACTAAGGAAGGAAGATAAGAATACGTTGGAAAATAATTTGAATCTAAAATACAAAATTAAAGATAACTATAAAAAAATCAAAGATATTCCGTGCGATTTAAAATATGGTGATTATGAAAGTACTCCTACTCCGAGAATGTCAGTGGTGATTCCGACATTTGGTCGACCGGAATTATTAAAAAATACTATATTAAGTGCAGTTAATCAAGAAAATGTTGATTTTCAGTATGAAATAATTGTTGTTGACAATGAAGCAACTGATAATGAAAATGATACTGAAAAAATGATAAGAGAGTTAAATATTGCTAATATTTTTTACTATAAAAATAGAGTAAATGTGAAAGCATTGGGAAATTGGAATAGATGTATATTAGTTGCGAGAGCTGATTGGATTGTTATGTGTCATGATGATGATTTAATGAAGAAAGATTGTTTAAATGCAATGAATCAAATTATTATACAACATCAAAAGGATAAGAAGCCGATAGGATATGTTCGCTCAAGTGCGGAAGCTATATATAGTGAAGAACTTAATGCAATTAAAAGAAATGAACGAAAGAAACTTTCAAAAAAGAAGACAGCTTTGATAAAATATAATTATATGGATGTACTATGTGGTGGTGGTGCAACATGGGCGGGAGCACCGACATGTGGGACATTGATTAATCGGAAAGCAATTATTGAATTGGGGGGATATAATTCAGAATTATCCCCTTGTGCAGATTGTTATATTCCGTATTTTATGCTCGAAAAATATGGCGTTTATAGAACTTATTATGATTATGGACAATATAGATGGGGAGAAAATGATACTTATAAAAAATCAACGCTTATTGGTTTGATTAGAGCCTATTATGAATTCCTGGAGTTATTATCAGAGAAATATTTTGTAGTGAGAGTTTTTAAAAATGAGCATTATGCTGATTGTGTAAATTATTATAGAAGCAAAGGTTTAGAGGCAAATGTAATTATTACATCAGAAGAAATAAATGAGATATATCCCCTGAAGTATTCCAAAAGTAAACTAAAAATATTATATTTGCTAAGAAGAATAAATAGCGGGATAAAAACAATTTTTGCTAGATGATAAATTTTAATTGAAAGAGATGAGGAGAATACAGTATGAAGGTAGTTCTTTTAGCAGGAGGATTTGGCACAAGAATTTCTGAAGAATCTCAATTTAAACCGAAGCCAATGGTTGAAATAGGGGGAAAGCCTATACTTTGGCATATCATGAAAGAGTATGCTTATTATGGGCACAATGAATTTATTATATGTGCAGGTTATAAGCAAGAGTGCATTAAACAATGGTTTGCTGATTATTTTTTAATGAGTAGTGATATTACATTTGATTATGCTAACAAGAAAAATGAAATGATAGTGCATCATAGTAATTGTGAGCCTTGGAAAGTATCAATTATAGATACAGGACTTCACACAATGACTGGTGGTAGAATTAAAAGAATACAGCAATATGTTGGGGATGAGACTTTTTTAATGACCTATGGAGATGGTGTGTGTGATGTAAATATAAATGATTTGATTGCTTATCATCAGGAACAAGGTAAAATTGCAACATTAACCGCTGTATTGCAAGATCAGTCCAAAGGGGTTTTAGATATAGGTGGAGATAATGCTGTAAAATCATTCCGAGAAAAAAGTATTTCGGACGGAGCACGTATTAATGCTGGCTATATGGTTCTTGATTCAAAAGTATTTGATTATATAGAAGGTGACGATACAGTTTTTGAGAAAGAACCATTAGAATTGTTAGCGAAAGAGGGACAATTGATGTCATATCTTCATAAAGGTTTCTGGCAATGTATGGACAACGTTAGAGAAAAAGCCATGCTTGAAAAATTATTAGAAAATAATAAGGCTCCGTGGAAAAAATGGGAGGATTAAAATGTTTAATTTATCATTTTATAAAGGAAAGAAAGTTCTGATTACAGGACATACTGGATTTAAGGGAACATGGCTGTGTAAAATACTTGTCAATGCTGGAGCAGAAGTAACAGGATATAGTTTGGAAGCACCTACAACTCCCAATTTGTTCTCGCTTGCAGGATTAGAAAATAATATGAATAGTGTGATTGGTGATATTAGAGATTTTAAGCATCTATATGAGGTATTTGATGCAACAAGACCAGAAATAGTTTTTCATTTGGCCGCACAACCAATTGTAAGAGAATCCTATAAAAATCCTCGATATACTTACGAAGCAAATGTAATGGGAACAGTTAATTTATTGGAATGCGTAAGGCATTTTTCCTGTGTAAAATCTGTATTGAACGTTACAACTGACAAAGTTTATCAGAATAATGAATGGTGTTGGGGATACAGAGAATGTGAGCCATTGGATGGATATGATCCGTATTCTAATAGTAAATCATGTTCAGAACTTGTAACACATTCGTATAAAAATAGTTTCTTTACTGATAAGGAAATTGCAATATCTACTGCACGAGCGGGAAATGTAATCGGAGGTGGTGATTTTGCTGTTGATAGAATAATTCCAGATTGTGTTCGTGCAATGGAAAAAGGAGAACTAATTGGAGTACGAAATCCATATTCAACAAGACCATATCAACATGTACTTGAACCATTAGCAGTTTATCTAATGATTGCCGGAAAACAATATGAAGACATTACATATCAGGGATATTATAATGTTGGTCCAGATGAAAGTGATTGTGTTACAACAGGGAAATTAGTAGATTTATTTGTACAACATTGGGGTGATAATGCTTCTTGGGAAAATCAGGCAGAAACAGATTCTCCTCATGAGGCAAATTATCTTAAATTAGATTGCAGTAAAATTAAAAATGTATTTGGTTGGCAACCGAGATGGCATATAAGTGAATGTATGGAAATGGTATGTCGATTTAGTAAAGTTTGGTTAACTGGTGGTAATATTTCACAAGAAATGGATAGTGAGATTTCAGAATTTTTTGATAAGGAGAATTAATAACATGACAAAATGGAAAGATGAAATAGAAGCAAGAAAATACATTAAAGAAATTGTGACAGAATATTATCATGATTTTAAAGAAAAAGCTGAATCAAAAGAAAATTTTGAGCCAGGAGATCGTATTAGTTATGCATCACGAGTTTATGATGAAAAAGAAATGTGTGCGTTGACAGATGCTATGTTGGATTTCTGGTTGACAACAGGTCGTTTTTCGGAACAATTTGAAAAGAACTTTGCAGATTGGATTGGAGTAAAATATGCTCATTTGGTTAATAGTGGCTCATCGGCTAATTTATTAGCTTTTATGACATTAACAGCAGCCGAATTAGGCGAACGGCAAATCAAGCGTGGAGATGAAGTGATTACAGTTGCATGTGGGTTTCCTACAACGGTTACCCCTATTCTTCAGTATGGGGCGGTTCCAGTATTTGTAGATGTTACAGTTCCACAATATAATATTGATGTAACAAAATTAGAAATGGCATTGAGTGAAAAGACCAAAGCGGTCATGATTGCACATACGTTAGGAAATCCGTTTGATTTGAAAGAAGTTAAAGATTTCTGTGATAAAAACAATTTATGGTTAATTGAAGATAATTGTGATGCTTTGGGAACAGAGTATACAATTGATGGAATAACTAAATATACAGGAACATGGGGAGATATAGGAACATCTAGCTTTTATCCACCACATCATATGACAATGGGTGAAGGTGGATGTGTATATACTAATAATGCAAAGTTAAATCGTTTAATATTATCTTTCCGTGATTGGGGACGCGATTGTATATGTCCATCAGGAAAGGATAACTATTGTGGGCATCGCTATGATGGACAGTTTGGTGAGTTACCAAAGGGATACGATCATAAATATGTGTATAGTCATTTAGGCTATAATCTTAAGGTAACTGATATGCAAGCAGCAATTGGTTGTGAACAATTAAAGAAATTCCCTACATTTATTGAACGTCGCAGACATAATTGGGAAAGACTGTATAAAGCATTGCAAGAAATTCAGGATAAGATTATTTTACCAGTGCCTGCAGAGAATAGTCGTCCATCATGGTTTGGATTCTTAATCAGCGTTAAACCAGAAAGAGGAATAAAGAGAAATAATGTGACCAAATATATTGAGGAGCATAATATACAGACACGATTACTTTTTAGTGGTAATTTGATAAAACATCCATGTTTTGACCAGATTCGTGATACAGATGCATATCGAGTAGTAGATTCTTTGGAAAATACGGAATTTATCATGAATAATACTTTTTGGGTTGGTGTATATCCGGGAATGACAGATAAAATGATAGATTACATGGCTCAAGTGATTAAAGAGGCAGTAAAACGATAGGGATTATAGAAGGAGTACCAAAAGAGCAGATTATGAAAATAAAAGTAACAGATTATATTGCTAATTTTTTGGTGGACAATGGTATTACGGATGTATTTACTGTAACAGGCGGCGGAGCAATGCATATGAATGATTCATTTGGACATCATCCTAGACTGCATTGTACTTATAATCATAATGAACAAGCTTCTGCTATGGCAGCAGAAGCTTACGCAAGAATTGATAATAAAATTGCTGCAGTTTGCGTAACAACAGGTCCAGGAGCAACCAATGCAATAACAGGGGTAGCAGGTGGCTGGATGGATTCAATTCCGATGTTGATTTTTTCAGGACAAGCTAGATATGCGACAACAGTGTATGCTTCAGGATTGAAATTAAGAACAAGGGGAGTTCAAGAATTCGATATAATTGGTTCAGTAAGCAATATGACAAAGTATTGCGAACTTGTTTCAGACCCTTTGAAAATTGCATTCTGTTTAGAAAAAGCACTATATTTAGCCAAGACGGAAAGACCAGGACCTTGTTGGTTGGATATTCCATTAGATGTTCAAGGGGCAATAATAGAAACAGACGATTTGATACATTATGTACCTCAAGAAAAAGAAAAGAAAATAGATAAGAGAGTAGTTAGTGATATTATATATAAACTCGAAAAATCAGAACGTCCTGTTGTTTTTGTAGGCAATGGAGTTAGATTAGCAGGCGCACATGATAAATTTTTAAAATTAATAGAAAAAATGAATATCCCAGTTGTTACTGGCATGAGCAGCATAGATGCAATTGCATCAGATAATCCTTTGTACGTAGGAAGAAATGGAACTACAGGAGATCGTGCTGGGAATTTTGCGATTCAAAACTGTGATGTGCTATTATCGTTAGGAAGCAGATTGAGTTTTTTCCAAACAGGATTTGATTATAAATCATGGGCCAGAAGTGCTTATAAAATTATAAATGATATAGATCCGGAAGAACTTGAAAAAGATAGCATTAGTGCAGATGTAAAAGTATGTTGTAATGTAAATGAGTTGATAGATATGTTAAATGATCATATTACTGGAAAGTTGCAACCGAAAGAAAAATGGATTGAGCAGTGTCAATATTGGAAAAAAACATATCCAGTTGTTCTTGAGAAACATGAGACAGACTTAAAACCGAATATATATTCAATATATAAAAAATTAACAAATCTATTAAATTCAGATGATTGTCTTGTTGTAAGTGCAGGAACATCAAGAGTGGTTGGCAGTCAGGCAAGTGTAATTAAAGAAGGTATGCGTTTTATTGCTAATCCTTCATGTGCTTCGATGGGATACGATTTACCACCGGCAATAGGTGTATGCATTGCACGAGAAAATAAAAGAACTATTCTGTGTACAGGTGATGGTGGCTTTCAAATGAATATTCAAGAGCTGCAAACTATTATCCATAATAAATTGCCAATTAAAATATTCATCATGAATAATCAGGGATATCATTCTATAAGAATGACACAAAATACTTATTTTGGAAAACCGTTAGTAGGAATTGGAGAAGAAAGCGGTGATTTAAGTTTTCCAGATTTGGCTAAATTGATTCCAGCATATGGTATGCCATTTTTAAGATGTTCTACAAATAAGGACGTCGAAAAAGCAATAAAATGGGCATTGAGACAAGAAGGCCCTTGTTTGTGTGAAATGATGTTGTCCACAACACAGATTACAGAGCCTAAAGCATCGAGTAAAAAAATGCCTGATGGTAAAATGGTATCTGCACCTCTAGAGGATCTGGCACCTTTTCTTTCAGAAGAGGAATTGAAAAAGAATATGTATATACCTTTGTTAAGAAAGTAGGAGGATATGAAAAAAGTTATAATTACAGGTGCTACCAGTATGGTAGGAATTGCAATAATAGAGGCTTGTCTTGAAAAAAAAATAGATAGAATATATGCAATAATAAGAGAGAAATGCGTAAAAAGAGAGCGGATTCCGAAAGATGATAGAATAATAATAATAGAATGCGATATAGATAAATATTATAGATTGCCAGAACTTATTAACGAAAATTGTGACGTATTCTATCATATTGCCTGGAGCGTAACTGGAAGCAAGCGAAATGAGGATATTTTGGGACAGTCTAAAAATATACAATACACATTAAATGCTCTTGATATTGCCCGCAAATTAGGATGTAAAAAGTTTGTAGGAGCAGGATCACAAGCTGAATATGGTCCATTAAATATTGAGAAAATAAATGAAAATTCGATGGAAAAACCTATACAGCCATATGGTATTGCAAAGTATGCGGCTGGAAAACTAGGAATGGAAGAAGCCAAAAGAATTGGAATAGATTTTTTTTGGGTACGGATATTCAGCATTTATGGAAAGTATGATAAACCAACAACGATGATTTCATCAACTGTACGAAAAATCCTCGCAGGCGAGAAAGCAAGCTTTACAAAAGCCGAGCAAAAATGGGATTATTTATATGCATCAGATGCAGGAAAGGCATTTGTAGAAATTGGAGAAAAGGCAGATGGTTATAATACATATAATCTAGGAAGTGGTGTTGCCAGACCACTATTTGAATATATCAATATTATAAAAGATAATATTGATAAAAAAGCTATTATTGGGATAGGTGATTTACCATATCCCAATAATGCAATTATGAAATTATGTGCTGATATTACAAGGCTACGTGAGGATACTGGATGGAAACCAGTGGTTAATTTTGAGGAGGGAATTAAACTATTTATTGATGAAGTAAAGGCAAAATAGGAGAAAAACGAAAGAGCAGATAAAAGTGGCTTTGAATTGATTGATGGAAATTGGAAAAATGCTAAGTGAATTGTTAGAGAATATATATTATAATTCGCCATTAAAAATTTTTATAAGTATAGTGATTTTCACTTTTATATATTTAATTGGCTATAGTTGGATTAATAAAAGCATGCAAAATAAGAAAATGTTAGCTATTTGTTTTGATGTGGAGATATTTATATACATTTTACTGATATTAATAATAACATTGTTTGCGAGAGACGAACAAGTAGGACTTTCTATTTCGCTGATGCCTTTTTCTGATTTAAGTAGGGATAAAATTCGAGGTAATTATATGAATATTTTATTATTTTATCCACTTGGAGTATTTTTCGGAAGTAGGTGGAATAGAAAAAGAATTATTTTGCTTGGAACATTTTTAAGTTTAATAATAGAAATGAGTCAATATTTTTGGAATTTAGGCTATGCAGAAGTGGATGATGTAATAAATAATACAATAGGAATGGCATTAGGCGTAAGTGTGATGTTGGTGTTTGAGAAAGTTTATTTACATTACGATAAAAATAGGTATAAAGATGAGTAAAAGAATTGAATGGATAGATATAGCGAAGGGAATTTTGATAGTATTAGTTGTGTTAGGTCATAGTGAAATTAGCGGAGTTGCAGCAAGTGTTATTAATTCTTTTCACATGGCAGTGTTTTTCTTTTTGGCAGGGTTGACTATAAAATTAAATGAAAATAAGAATTTATTTATAGTAAAGAGATTAAAAGGACTTATAATGCCATATATTGTGTTAGCGTTTATATTCCTTGGCTATCAGTTTATGAAGTATAAAATAATTGGGGGGGTATAAGTTTGATTTAAAAAGTGGTCTGTTTAGTATTTTTATCCCCGTAAGTGGTAGAATATCAACAACTGTTTATGGATTATGGTTTTTGCCATGTTTGTTCTTGGCAAATATAGCAGTTTATGGATTGGGATATTTGTATAGAATTAAGAAACAGTTAGCCTTGTTTAGTTATATCATAGGAAGTGCAGGGTGTATATTATTTTACGAGATTACAGGGGTTACATCAATACTTTCAATTTTGCCATTTGCAGTTTTGTGGTTGCTGTGTGGAGTTAAAGTGAAAGGAAAATTAGATACAATAAAATTATATAGTACGCAGATTATTATTATAATGAGCATACTTTTTATTGTTTTTGTTGGGATGAATTACAGCATATCCCATGTACGTTTTGATTTGAGCAGTATGACAATAGGAGTAAGGTCGTTGTATATATTGAGCGGTTTAACAGGGTCATTTGTTATAATTTGTATTTCGATGCAACTAGAAAAAATGAAAATCTTAGCTAAAATAGGAAAAGATAGTTTATTATATTATGGACTTCATTTCGAAGTACTTGGTGTGATAGATAAGGTTGTAAAACTAGGTGTTTTTCAAACAGTGATTACAATATTTGTTTTGTGGTGGGTAATATTAGTGTATAATAAAATCAAGAAAAAAATACATGTATGAAGCGGTAAAAATGACGGTAATTGAAACAATCTCAAACCTCCAGCAGAGCTGGGGAGACTTGTGGACGCAAGGGGTGATAAATGTAGTATCAAATTAAAAACCTCCGTTGTACAATGAATGTGGGTCTAGCAAACCACATAAAAGACAACAGAGGTATCCATGGATAATCAAAGTTTAGCACATAGTAGATATAATTGCACGTACCATATTGTATTTACAGGGATTTCGCTTTTCGCGGGAGTGTAAAATAAAGTGTGTAAGTTGAGAAAATAAAATTTCAAAGGTAAGCGCTTAAATATTGAGTAGCTTTACTGTCTATGTTTTTGAACTCATAATGATAGCAAATAGATTTTTACTACACTCCGCTTGATAGGAGATAGAAATTTAGCACATTTGGAGGTTGCATTATGAGTAATAAACGTGCTCCAGGGCGTTCTCTGGACGAATGGATGGAACTAGTAACTGAATGCAGACAAAGCGGTCTGACAGATGCTGCATGGTGTGATGAGCAGGGGGTATCTCCCAGCTGTTTTTACAATGCAGTTACCCGTCTCCGCAAAAAAGCCTGTCAGATACCGGAGCCAGCCCCCAAAGTCAACACTCTTGACCTTACATCCCATAAACAGGATGTAGTCCAGATTGCTATAGAACCGGAGTCTTCTCCGACAGGACTGATTCCAGATAATGGAAACAGACCTATGCACCTTGACAATTCACATACGATTGAAATCGAAGCAGACGGATTGCTTATACGAATGAGTAATGAGATCAAACCGGTACTTCTGAAGATGCTTATGGATACGCTGAAGGAGTCGTTATGTTAGCGGACATCTCAAGTGTTGATGCGATCTATATCGTCTGTGGCAGAACAGATATGAGAAAACAGATTGATGGCTTATGTGCAATAATAGAAGAACAACTTAATATGCATCCAACTGAGAACAGTCTTTTTCTATTTTGTGGCAGAAAAAAAGACCGCATAAAAGCAATATATCGTGAAAAAGATGGCATAGTTTTATTATATAAACGACTTACAGGTTCAGGCAATTATAAATGACCACGCAATCAAAATGAAGTAAAAAGTTTTACATGGAAACAGTTTGAGTGGCTTATGGATGGTCTTGAAATAGAACAGCCAAAAGCGATAAAACCACCTGTCAAAAAATGAATTAACCCCTTAAAAACAGGCATTGCAGCTATCTTTTTACTCTAAGATATGTTATAATAATTGTATCAAATCGTGGAGGAAAATAGCTTGGGAGCTTATTATGCCAAACAGGGCTTCCGATGGCCAAGTTATCAGACG
>OGZG01001563.1_pt1 | contig 17071 bp, 13 predicted proteins | sample 1576781 | NCBI WGS metagenome assembly OGZG01 (sample SAMEA3541502, study PRJEB24748) | human gut metagenome | biome: human gut; feature: human-associated habitat; material: faeces | place: China | collected 2012 | reverse complement strand
ATCTGATCACAGCGGTAGAGCAGAATGATGTAAACGGGATTCATGGCAGCGTGGATGAACTGTTCCAGGAGATGGAAAACTTAGGGATGGCGAGGGATCTGGTTACAATAAATACCAATTATCTTTTGTTCCAGCTGATTCAGCTGGCCGTAGAACAGGATGAAACCGTAGACCAGGAAGAGGTGATGCAGTATATCAGCGAAAATGTTTTTGATACCGGAATCACAAGAGGAAGCCGGGCGCATCTTCGAAGATTTGCCTGTGATTATGCGGAATATCTGATCCAGCTCCGCAAAAATGTATCCAGAGGAGTGCTAGGAGAGATTGAGCGTGAGATCCGGGAAAACTATGCAAAGAATATCACATTAAAGAGCCTGAGTGAAAAATATTACGTCAACAGCGCATATCTGGGACAGTTGTTCCGTAAGAAAAACGGGCAGTCATTCAAAGATTATCTGAATAATTACAGAATGGAACGGGCAGCGGATCTGCTGTTACATACCGATAAAAAGATTGTCGAGATTGCGGAGGAAGTCGGGTATCATGATCTTGATTATTTTGTGAACCGTTTTATTCTGGTAAAAGGCTGTACACCGGCGAAGTTCCGGCGTGAGGCATAAAGGAAATACGGCAAGTTCAAAAGCAGGGCAAAGTATGGAAATAAGAACCTATACTTTGCCCTGCTTTTATCTATACTTCCTCCAATTGTCTGAATCTGCCAGAAAGGTAAAATAGTATTATCAAATAGGGAGGTAGTTACAAGATGAAGAGAAGGAAACTTATCAGTGTATTGCTGGCAGCCACAATGATGGCAGCCATGTTTGCCGGATGCGGGAGTGATGCGGCATCGACAGACGCAAAGGAAAACGCAGACGGTGCAGACAGCACGGAAGCCGGTGGGGTAAAAGAATTTACGGCTTTTTTTGCAGTTCCCGGTTCAGAGATCAATGACGACAATGAGATTCAGCAGATCATTGCCGATAAGACCGGCGTGAAAGTGAAGGAAACATGGCTGACCGGACAGACGGCAGAGGAAGCTGTCGGCATGATGATCACCGGTGGTGAGCTGCCGGACTTTATCTGCGGGGGAAGCGGACAGTCACAGCTCTATGATGCAGACGTTCTGGTAGCACTCGATGATTATCTGGATGATTATCCGAATATCAAAAACTTCTTTACACAGCAGCAGTGGGATCAGCTTCGCCAGGACGACGGACATATCTACTGGATACTGCAGTTCAGCAATATCAAGGGAGAAGAGAAGGTTTGTACACACAACGATGAGGCATTCTGGATTCAGGCCAGGGTATTAAAATGGGCGGATTATCCGGAGATCCGTACCATGGATCAGTATTTTGATCTGATTGAGAGATATAATGAGGCAAATCCGACCATGGAAGACGGAACAGAGAACATTCCGTATACGATTCTCTGCGATGACTGGAGATATTTCTGCCTTGAGAATGCGCCGCAGTTTCTGGATGGATATCCAAACGACGGCTCCTGTATCGTAGATCCGGAGACATTGACGGTGATCGATTATAATACGACGGATACCGCAGTAAAGTATTTCCAGAAATTGAATGAAGAATATCAGAAGGGAATTGTAGATCCGGAATCCTTTACACAGACCTATGATGAGTATATTGCCAAACTGTCAACCGGACGTGTACTTGGCATGATTGACCAGTGGTGGGATTTTGCTTACACTGCGGGAGATGCAATCAAGCAGGCAGGGCTGGATGCACATGAGTTCGCACCGTATTTCCACGGTCTCGCCTTTCACGATACGTTTGGGTACTGGCATCGTCTCCACTGTGAAGGGATATCCCTGCTGCACATCCAAATCATTGTCACAGGATACCAGGGCTATTGCTACTACAGTCGCAAGCATTGCCGAAAAGATAGCGGCAAACGCGTTCATCTTATTTTTCTTTTTCATGTTCATTGTCATTTTAATGGTTTTTCTATTGTTCAATAATTCCTTCCCAATATTGCAGGTATTCGTTCAAATCCTTGAATCCCTTGTACAGGGAAGAACAGTCCTCTATCTTGTTGCCGTAGCGTTTGCGGAGGGCTTCCAGTGTCCTTCGCCCCGCTTCGTCACGGTCCAGGTAACAATTGACCCGGTCGTACTTGTCAAGGAAACCATACGAGCGTTCCAATAAAGCCACCGAGTTCAGCACGAGGTAGTCATCGCCGCATCCCAGGCCGAGCACCATCCATGAGAGATAGTCAATGAACCCCTCGAAAATGTTACAGGTGTCCGAACCGTTGTCGATGAGCGATATGTCCTTCGGCGACATACTGCCCTTGAACAGGCGGCTGCGCAACTCATACCCACCGCTGATGTTCCTGAATCCGATGGAGAAGTACCGCTTGCCATGCAAGGTATATCTGACTTCCTCACAGTTCGGCAATGCCACATCGCTGCAAATGCCACGCTCTTTCAGATAATTGAGCAGGATTTTGTTGTTCAATGGCTCAATGCGTACATTCACGAAGCAATTCTCTTCACCAGGTGTGGTGTCGAAACATTTTTCTTTCGGACGGAAAACTATTTCCGGAACAATACCACCCAATGATTCCGAAATGAATTTAGCCTGCGACTTGAAATCACCGCTGCCAATGATTTCTCCTGCAAGCGAGAATATATCCCCGCCACGCCCGATGCCGAAGTCCTGCCACACATTCTTTAGAATATTCACCCTGAACGACGGTGTCCGTTCTTCCCGATAAGGGGCGGAATACCACCATTCATTCCCTTTCCGGGCCGTCGGCTCATGTCCCATCCGTGCCAGAAAATCCGTAATGGGAATCTTCCTTATATCTTCTATATTCATAAGCCGTGATGTTTTAATTGATGATAAATTTCACGCCCAGCCCGAATTGCATAGTGAACACGGATAATGAACCTCCCCACATGGCGCGTTCCCGGACGCTGGCAAGCAGCACGATACGGTCCGTGACATAGGTTTCAAGCTCCAGTGTTATCGCCCCGCCATAGATAAAGGCATCCTTGGCGAGCAACTTCGAGCCGTCATACAACATCTTATTCCCCCAATTCACGGTTTCGTAACCGGCAGACGGAACAAATGCACTGTTTGATGTGACATGGAACAGCGATGAGCTTGCAAAGGTAGATACCAAAACAGCAGGCAGGACATTTACGGTAAACGGAACAGTTACCGTAGAAGGAACCGCATACGATGCAGTGATGAATGTAGAGGTTCTGGATGCATCCGGTCTGGTTCAGGAAGTTCCGGAAGGTTCTCTTGGATCCGTTGATTTTGATGCAAACTGGCAGTTCTATCTGGCTACGAGAACACCGAAAGTCGCTGATGGCGGTTTCGCAGCGGCAGGTGTCAAAGATGCCGGAGATTACACAACAGACGAGATTGTTGATCCGAGTTTCAATGACCTCGGATGGAGAACGGTAGATGTTCCGCATGATTTCAGTATTGAAGGTGAAAAAGTAAAGAGTTCTTCCGATGCACAGGCTTATCTGGAAGGCGGACTTGGCTATTACCGTAAGAGATTTACTGTGCCGGCATCCATGTCCGGAAACAAGACAATTTCTCTTGACTTTGAAGGCGTATATCAGAACAGCGTTGTTTACTTAAACGGTGAGAAGATCGGCAGCTATCCGAGCGGTTATACCGGATTTGCACTGGATATCACGAAAAAAGTAAAATACGGCGAAGAGAACGTACTGGTTGTGAAAGTACAGAACATGTCACCGTCCGGCCGCTGGTACACAGGCAGTGGTATCATCCGCCCGGTACATCTGCTGATCGACAATCAGGCACATTTCAACCGCAACGGCATCACACTGACAACCCCGACTCTGGAGGACGATTATACAGCATCCAAGACAGGTGCACTGAATATAGAAGCAACCGGTTATTCTGATTCTACAAACTCCAACGTTTATATGGAAGTAACCGTGCTGGATGCAGATGGCAAAGAAGTAGCAAAGAAGAGTACAGAGAAAACAGCGATCAACCCAAGTACTGCATTTACCCTGTCTTTGAAAGACAGAGATGCTGTTGAGGTTTCCAATGTAAATCTCTGGTATCCGTGGAACCTGGGTACACCGTATCTGTATAAGGTAAAAGTAGATCTTTATCAGGAGATCAACGGTTCTTCTGATGGATATCAGCTGATCGATACGGAAGAAACCGAATACGGATTCCGCTGGGTAAAAGTCAAAGAGACGACCAATGATCCGACAAGCGGTGGCTTATATGTAAACGGACAGTATACAAAAGTTCAGGGTGTTGACCTGCATCACGATTCCGGTGCATTGGGAGCAGCAAGCTACAGCGATGCCTATGACCGTGAATTTGACAAACTGATGGCAATGGGTGTCAATGCATACCGTACTTCCCACTGCTCGCCCCATTGCGAAAGGTTTGGCTTCCAGACGCACGCCCCGCCGGTGCAGCAACTCGTAAATATCCCGGGCCGAATGTCCCGTAGCAAGAACCACAGCCGCTCCTTCATAAAGGGTATCTCCGACCCACACCCCTTTTACGCGATCGTCGTGCAATTCGACATCGGTAACCCGCGCATCGAAAACGAACGATCCGCCGGCTTCGAGAATCGTCCGCCGGATATTGGAGATCACCCTCGGCAGTTTATCCGTTCCGATATGGGGATGGGATTCGTAAAGAATTTCGGGCGTGGCGCCGTGAAAAACCAGCGTTTGCAGCGCCTTGTTGTAGTCGCCCCGCTTCTTGCTGCGGGTGAAAAGTTTGCCGTCGGAGAATGTTCCGGCTCCGCCCTCGCCGAAAGCATAGTTCGAATCGGGATCGACCGCACCGTTGCGGTTGATCTGCGCGATGTCCCGCTTGCGGGCCGACACATCGCGTCCCCGTTCCAGAATCACCGGGCGATACCCCCGTTCGATCAGCCGCAGAGCCGTAAACAACCCCGCAGGGCCCGAACCGACGATCACGACCTCCGTACGCCCCGCAACCGACGGATAGTCGAAATGCACAGGTGCGGGCTGCGGTTCGCAATCGGCATAAACTTCGAGCGTAAGATTCACTTTGGGCTGCCGCTGCCGGGCATCGATCGACCGTCCGACGACCCGCACCAAAGCCACATCCTGCTCCGCGACACCCGCACGGCGAGCCGCCTGTTCAGTATAGTATTTTACGTCGGCAGCCTGCTTCGGAGTAAGAACCAGTGTCAGTTTATACGGCATAATCGATTGAAATAGTTTGCAAAAGTAACCAAAAATCGGCAAAATCGCCCGGCATCCATTCGAGAAAAAGGTTTTTTAGTTATCTTTGCCAACAGATAAGAGGCGGCTCGGGCAAGCTCGAATTTGTTTGGCTTGTCGCTTGCTTTCCTTATCCTTGCAAAGGACAGGAACCGATCCGGTAATCTTTGCGGACAATCCCGCACGATTGCGCTCGTTTTCCGGTAGCTTTGCAAAGGACAGGACGCGTTTCACGCACCGCCTAAATCCGGTTTTACACCCGGCTTTTGCAGTTCCTGTTCGGATATTTGCGGATATGGTGTAATTGGTAGCCACGTCAGACTTAGGATCTGATGCCTTAGGGCGTGGGGGTTCGAGTCCCTTTATCCGCACAAAGGAGCCTTTTCGAAGGGCTCCTTTTTCGTTGCCCGTTCGGTGCAAACAAGTGCAAATTGATTGTATATCATCGTTTTGCAAAGGTGTCGGCAAATTCTCTGAACCGGAAGCCGAAAGCATTTCGCAGCAAACTCGCGGGAGCACGAAAGGGAGCGGAGGCGAAAAACGGGCTGCGCGACGGAATTTGCTCCCGAGTACGTTTGCAATGCACTGTTTCGCTGCGTTTTACGTCGTAATAATTCTCTCTTGCGGACGTTTTGTTAACCAAAAAATTTCAACGTCATGAGACAAGAGACATTTGCCATTCTTTTCTTGATGCGGAAAGGACGACCGAAGAAAAACGGATTGGCGCCCATCTTCGCACGCATTACGACCGGAGGGCTCCGGCAAGAGGTCTACACTCAGTGCGACAGCAATCCCGAAACGTGGAACCAGCACAAGGAGCGCGCGATGGGAACGAACAAGCTGGCCATTCAGGTCAACGAGCGACTGAACGATTTCCGCGTCAAAATCATCGACATCCGCACCAAGCTGCTGGCCGAGGGCTATGCGGCCAATGCGGCGCAGATCAAGCAGCGCTACCTCAACCCGACCTGCAACACGATGATGCTCATCGCAGGCCTCGCCGACTACGCGAAGCGGCGGCAGGGCGAGGTGGGCGTGCGCATCACGCAGCGCACGGCCGACAAGTACGAACGGCTGCTGCGCTACCTGAAACAGTACCTCGCCCAGCGCGGCAAGGCCGAGGACATTCCCGTCGAGCGGATGAACTACGAGTTTCTGGACGGCTTCAACCTCTTCCTGCAAACCGCCCACCGCTGCCGCCACAACGGGGCGGTCGCCGTCATGGACTGTCTGCGCAACTTCGTCCTCTACTGCCTGCGCAACGAGTGGATCACGAAAAATCCGTTCCGCTACTATAAACTCAAAGAGGACGAGGTGCAGGCCAAAGAGCACCTTACGGCGCATGAACTGGAACTGCTGACCCGCAAGGAGCTCGACCACCGGCTGGCCCGCATCCGCGACGTCTTCGTCTTCTGCTGCCTGACGGGGCTGGCCTTCGCCGACGCCGACCACCTGCGGCGCGAGCACCTCTCGCAGGACGACGAGGGGCGGTGGTGGATCCACAAGCCGCGCGAAAAGACCTCCGTCATGAGCCGCATCCCGCTGCTTCCGGCCTCGCTCGAAATCCTGCGCCGCTACGAGCGGGACGAGGCGTGCCTCGCTCGCGGGCGCGTGCTTCCCACGCCGAGCAACCAGAAGATGAATGCCTACATGAAGGAGATCGCGGCCGTGTGCGGCATCGACAAGGTGCTGACCACCCACTGCGCCCGCCACACCTTCGCCTGCATGGCCGTCGAATACGGAATGCCGATCGACGTGCTGGCCAAGATTCTCGGGCACTCGAACACCAACATGACGCGCCACTACGCCAAATTCTCCGAGACGGTCATCGGCCGCGCGATGGAGGCTTTCGGCGAGCGGCTGGCGTCGGCGGCTTCGGCCGAATAACAGGTCGTCGAGGTCTCGGACGGATCGACACGAGGAAAAGAAGATTACCCCGCCGTTGAGCACGAAGCCGGCTGCATACCGACTCCGACGGCACGGTAACGGAGCGAGCGGCCCTTATCGGGCCGCTCGCTTTGGTCGTTACGGAGATAATCGGCAAAACGAAGTTTGATGCGTATCGTGAATGACTTGCGTCCGTGACGGAATGAAGTCAGTGAATGAATTACTTCGTGCAATGAATCGGAGCTATGATGGATATACGTCCATGATAGCAGTACTTCATCGATAGCAGTACATCCGTGACAGACAGCTGTCATCGCATGATAGCAGGAGGGCTGTCATTCATCTCGCGGAGCGAAGATAGTATCCCTTCGGATGCTTTCGACGTATGTCGCATGGAGGCCGTTCCAGGCCGATCAAACGACTTGTTATCAAGCGAAAAGCGTTGTAATATTGCAGCCCGGGAAGCACCGCGGGCCGAGGGGTTCGAACCATCGGTCGTACCCTGCGTCGTCTCGACGCATTTACCGTCGCCGGACGGTAGCAAGGTGTACCTTTGTCCGACAAACCGGTGTTTGTCCGACAAAGGTCCTTCTCTGCGAGGCCGGGTGCCGCTCCCGAGTCGCGCCCCCTTAAACCTTGACATATGGAAGAACAGCACAAAGAGAGAAAAGCCAGTTACAAGTACTCGTTCCGGCTCGATGAGCAGCAAAATATCCGTTTCTGCCGGATGCTTGCGGAGGCTGGACTGGAACACAACCGCAGCCGGTTTATCGTCAAAAGAATCTTCGCCGAAGAGTTTCGCGTGGTGCGTATCGACCCGACCTTGGGCCGATATGTGACCCGTCTGAATCAGTTTTACGAGCAGATACAGCGCGTGGGCAACAACTATAACCAGATCGTACGGGCCGTCAACACGCATTTTTCGCATACGGCGATTCCGCGACAAGTGCTTCTTCTGGAGCGCCGCACGCGCGAGCTGAAAGCCCTCTCCGAGCAGGTCATCGCGCTCAGCCGCGAACTTTACGAGCTATGGTCGCGCGAATGCGAATAATACCGGACCAATTATCATCTTCTTACCCATCGCGGCAAAATGACTATCTTTGTGAGGGTAAAGCGGTTTTTAATTCCCGATAAACGACCCGAACGATGACCGACCAACTGATTTTCGTACACGACAAGCGGCGCGACGCCTACGTTGACAAGACGTCGGAGATCGTCGGGCTGCGACCGGCCGGAGCGTATGTGTATGTCGATTACGGCGCGGCGCGGGTATTCCGCTATCGCAAAGAGCATGTAGTCTGTTATCCCCTGCTCGCCACACGCCGGCAGGTACGCATCTACAAGGACGGAACGTTGCAGGAGCCGTACGATACGCTGTTCGACTACGGGAAATATGTCCGGCTGGGCGCCGGAGAGGGCTTGCGTTCGCCGGCGATCGAGAAGTCGCGGATCGAAGCGGTCGATGCGCAGCCGCTCCCCGCAGACAAAGAGCGGCTACTTTCCTATTTCGCGGAGGTTCTCGCAGCCAAAGCCTCTCTGGAGTCGGAGACCGATACGGAAGCCGCAGAGGAGGTTCCCGAAGGGGAGAAGAAAAGTTCGATCGCCGCCCTGCTCGCCGAGACGATGCAGCGCATCGATCCGCAGGATCCCCGTACGGCGCTGTATGCCTATCTGAACGGGCGGACGGCGGCGTGCGATGTCGACAACGTGGCCCTCGTCTATCCCTTCGGCTGCAACGCCAGCCAGAAACTCGCCGTGCAGCGGGCGCTGGGCAATCGGGTGAGCGTGGTAGAGGGACCTCCCGGCACGGGAAAAACGCAGACGATTCTGAACATCGTCGCCAATCTGCTGATGCAGGGAAAAACCGTCGGTGTCGTGTCCAACAACAATGCGGCGGTGGACAACGTGCGCGACAAACTGTCGAAATACGAGTACGGGGCGTTGATGGCCGAACTGGGAAACCGGACCAGACGGCAGGCCTTTTTCGCGGACAAACAGCAGGATTTCATGCCCGACCCTACGTGGCGGTTGCCGGCGGAGGAACGCACGGCCCTGCGAACGCGGCTGGGCGAGCTGTCGGCGGCCATAGACGAGCTTTTCCGCGTCAACGCGGAGCTGGCCGACCTGCGGACGAAACGCTCCTATGCCCAATGCGAGTACCGTCATCTGCTGTGGGAACAACCGCTGGACGAAGCGCGGATGCGGCGGGTCGACCGCTGTTTCTTCCGTCCGATCGACAGCCGGCGTGCGCTGTCGTTCCGGCATCTCGTTACCGAGAGGTGGCAGGGCGGAAGGCCGTCGCTCGCTTTGCGGGCCGGACTGCTGTTCCGGTGCGGCGCGTGGCCCGGGAAGCGGCTGTTCGCGGATGCGGAGCTGCTGCCCGCCTATGCCGATCGCAAGTTCTACGAAACCTATATCGCCGAGCTCTCGGCCCGCATCGCCCGGCTCGGGGCACCGTCCGACGAGCAGCGTGCGAAGAGCCTGATCGAAGCATACGGGAAGGTGTCGGAAGCGCTGTTCCGCGATATGCTCTACCGCAAATACGAACGCCTGAACGAAGCGCGGCAAGAGGAGCGGCCCCCGTTCACGATGCAGAACTACCGGACGCATTTCCGCACCTTCGTCGAACGCTATCCGGTCGTGCTGAGTACGACCCATTCGCTGTGCGCTTCGATCGGCGCGGGGCACCTGCTCGACTATGTCATCATCGACGAGTCGTCGCAGGTCGATATCCTCACGGCGGCCGTCTGCTGCGCCTGTTGCCGGAATATCATCATCATCGGCGACAGCCGGCAGCTGCCGCATATCGTGGAGGAGCAGCTCAGGGCGAAGGCCGAGGAGCTGCGCGACAAACATCGGGTGCCCGACGCTTACGATTACGTGCGGCAGAACATCCTCTCCTCCTTCAAACGGGTCTTCGGGGAACGGCTGCCCGTCACGCTGCTGCGCGAACATTACCGCTGCCATCCGCTCATCATCGACTTCTGCAACCGGAAATATTACCGGAACGAGCTGCTCATCATGACCGAACCGAAGGGCGACTATCCCTTTACGGTCCTGACGACAACCGCCTCGAAAACCTACTCCCATAACGGCCGGATCTACAATCAGCGCCAGATCGACGCCACCTGCGACTGGATCGAGCGGCAGCATACGGAGTACGCCGCCATGCGGTTCGCCTCCGATGCGAAACGCGAATCGCCGGCCGAACGGATCGCCGAACGGCTCATCGGAGGAATTCTCGCCGAGGAGGATCGGTTTTCCGCCATCGGCGTCCACCGACACTACCGGCTGTACGATCTGGTCGGACGGAACGTCGAGCTGTCCGACGAGGAGCGCCTCTTCGTCCGCCGCCGCTCGCATCTCGACTTTCTGCTCTACAACCGGATGGACAACACGCCGATTCTGGGGATCGAGGTGGACGGCGTGCTCCACCACCGCTTCGACGAGGTGCAGGTCGCCCGCGACCGGCGCAAAAACGGTATTCTCGTCAAGATCGGCCTGCCGCTTCTGCGTCTCTCCACGGACGGCAGCAGCGAAAAGGAGCGGATCGTAGGCGCGCTCGAACAGGCCATGCAGCAGGGGTGAGTGCCGAGCAGCGACAAATCCGCAAGGCGATCCGAGACCGACAGGATACGGTTCGCAAACAGCGATGAGCAGAAAATTCACGGAACGAAGCCGCAAGGCCGAAGGAGGAATATCCAAGACATAACGATTCCCCGGCAGACCGGAGTTATCACGCTTTTCCGACGGCCAATCCGTCAGCTGTTTTCACTCCACATGTCGCACTGCTTCATGATCGTACTCAACGCATCTTCCTGTCCCTCGGGCGGATAATCATACTTCCTGAGCAGTCGTTTCACGATCCGACGCATACCGGCACGGGCGCTCTCCTTGAGGTTCCAGTCGATCGTCTTGTTGCAGCGCAGCGCATCGGTCAGTTCCCGTGTAATGGCAACCAACTGTTCGTTCGTATAGAAATCGCGTACGGCCTCGGGTTTGGTCAGCGCATCGTAAAATGCCAGCTCTTCGTCGTTCAGATCGAGCGCTTTGTCGGATTCTTTGCCGTGGGCGATCTCGTGGGCGATTTTCAGCAACTCCTGAATTACCTCCTCGTTGGTCAGCAACCCTTTGAGGTAATTGCTCATGGCACGGGACAGAATCTCGGAGAATTTTTCGGCCCGCACCGTATTGGTCCGTTGATAAATTCGCACCTATTCGGCAATCAGCTTGCGCAACAGTTCGACGGCGAAGTTTCTCTCCTTCATCCGGGAGATCTCTTCGAGAAATTTCGGATCGAACAGCGAAAACTCCTCCTCGACGTCGGAGAAGAGGTTGATTACACCGTCGCTCTTGATGCTCTGTTTGAGCAGCTCGTTGATCCGTGCGTTGATTTCGCGCAGCGACATTTTGCCCTTGCCTTCGATGCGCGTCAACAGCGTGCGCACAGCTTCGAAATAGGCCGCTTCGAGACGCTGCTCGTAGTTCAACAAACTCTGACAGAGCGACAACGCCTGCCGCAACAGCAGCGCCTCCTTGATAAACAGCTTCTTCGGCTCCTCGCGTTCGGGAGCTTGCAGAAAATCGACTCCTCCGCTGATCGCTTTGGCCCGTTCCAGATCGGATTTGCCGAAAAAGGCCGTATAGTCGAACCCGTGCAACAAATCGAAACATCATACAATCTCTATCTAATTGAAAATTAAACAGTTATTTCTGTTTAATTAATATCAGGTAACGATTTAGAAACGAGCGAATTACAATATTCTGTTTTCTTTTGCCTCTGTCAAAGAACGATTCTTTCAATGCAAATATACACTTTACTTGTGACAAAAGCAATCTTTTTCTACATTTAATCGACTTACAGTCAGCCTTAAAGAGGGTATCTGGTCTCATTCCATCTTCTTCCTCAAAAATAACATAGCAGTCTAAATTGGTTTATGTATGGGATAGGTCTTGTTCATTCGATCCGGTAGACTACTATACATAAAAGTATAAAGGCGAGATACGACAAGGAGATGCCATGCTTTTGTGTAAGGGGAATCTCTCTTAGCTTATCGCAGACCATGTATAGCTAAGTGTTTTGAGAATAAACAGTCTGTAAAAAACGGAAAGACACCGATTATGGGCCGTATCACCATCAATGGAACCCAAGCCGGTTTCAGTTGTAAGAAAGAAGTGTCCCTCGCTTTGTGGGACGTCAAAACCAACCGGGCCAAAGGCAAGTCCGAGGAGGCCCGTACACTCAATCAGGAGCTTGACAATATCAAGGCGCAAATCACCAGGCACTACCAGTACATCTGCGACCACGACAGTTTTGTTACAGCCAAGAAAGTCTATAACCGCTATGTCGGCTTCTCAGAGGAATGCCACACCCTTATGAACCTTTTCAGGGAACAGCTGGAACCGTATAAAAAGAAAATCGGCATAGAGAAAGCCGAAAGCACCTACTGCGGTCTGGTTGCCGATTACAAGAGTCTCCTGCTTTTCATGAAAAGCAAGAAGAATGCAGAGGATATTGTCATCGAAGAACTTGAGAAATCATTCATCGAGGATTACTACAACTGGATGCTCGGTACATGCGCTTTGGCAAACTCCACTGTCTTCGGGCGTGTCAATACCTTGAAGTGGCTGATGTATATCGCGCAGGAAAAAGGCTGGATACGGGTTCATCCGTTCGCATCATTCGAGTGTATGCCCGAATACAAGAGGCGTTCTTTCCTTTCCGAAGAGGAACTGCAAAGGATAATCCATATAGAACCGAGATACAAACGCCAGCGTGCCATGCGCGACATGTTCCTGTTCATGTGCTTCACCGGTCTTTCCTATGTGGACTTGAAAGCCATAACATACGATAATATCCATACCGACTCCGACGGCGGTACATGGCTGATGGGCAACCGTATAAAAACGGGAGTGGCGTATGTCGTAAAATTATTGCCCATTGCTATCGAACTGATTGAAAAATATAGGGGTACGGATGAAAAGAAAGACTCCCCGAATGTGTCTTTCCGGTAGGTGAATACAATGCCATGCGGCTCAGTCTTGGAATCATAGGCAGGAAATGCAACTCCGGGGCGAGGTCACCCCGCACATCGGACGCCACGCATTTGCCGTTCTGGCCATACTCAAGGGGATGCTGCTGGAAACTCTTCAGAAAGTGTTTGGGCATAAGTCCATCACATACGTCCTGCGCATCCATTCACTTGTCCGGCGCAGGCGGGGCAATCTTTTTCTGGAAGTCGCCCATCTGTACGACCAGCGTGCTGACCAGCTTTCTCAACTCCTAATACGCGCTTGTTTCAATAATTGTCAGTTCCATACTAAAATTCTTTTTAAGATTCTGAATATGCGACAAAGTAACGCACATCCTATATCCTTTCCAAACAGATAATATCAGAGTCTTCCGTTGGCGTGCATTGGCGTATCCAACGTTAAAAGAGAAGGTCCTTCACCTGCATCCATGCGGCAACGGAACTTCCATTCCCTTACTTGTTTTCCATAAATTTATAGGATTAATTTCTGGTGCATGATATTAATAGTCATTATTCTGTCTGCTTTTTTTGCTTGCATAATTGCAGCTAACAGTTATCTATTCCAGAACGCATTGTTATGGAAAATGGCAAGCTGTTTTGTTGGTTTATGGATATTGTGTATGATAATTACCGTCTTCGTTTGTCGTAAACTTGAATGCTCTAATTAAAACAGTACGGTTGTCATGCTTTGTGTGTTTTATTATAAATATTATGAATTATTTGGAATTGATATGTAATATAGATAATTTTGCAGTCGGGAAATGGTTTCGGGAGGTTTACGCCTTCCGAATGAAAAGGGAACCCGGTGAAAATCCGGGACAGTACCCGCTGCTGTGAGTCCACAAAAACGGACATCGAACTTTTGCCACTGGTGTAATACCGGGAAGGCACGATGACCGGGACGAGTCAGAAGACCTGCCATGACCGGAATGAGATTTACACCTGCGGGATATACGGGTCGTAATCAAATAAGGAATAGCTCATCGGCCATTCAATATTTGAAGACAGACATATTCCCGTTCGTGTAAGTCCGCACGAACGGGAATTTTTTGTGTTTGTTAATAATATGTTTTACATTAAAATGAGTGACCTATGAAAAGAAAATTACGCTTTCTGGCAGGTGCCTGTCTATTTACCGCAACCGCCTTGTTCTCTGGCTGTAGCTCGGACGATGACTTTTTGATGGACCCGGTTGATTCCGGAACTTCGCAAACCCGTGCTGTGACAAATTCGGACGGTACTTTAACTATCACTTTCGATGATTTCGATCCCGGCATGTTAGCAGGACCTACCTCGGCCGGAGAAAATCTTTATTCGTACCAAGGGTATCCTCAAGTAACCACCATTTACGACAATACTCCGGAAGAATATCTCTTCCTTTCAATGTTTAATACTGTAGGTGGAAGCACAGAGTATTCCAGCGGCGGCATCGCACTTTCCAACTGGAACATCCGCTCCAATCAGTCGGGAAATACCGGAGACTGGTGGTATTCTTATCTAAACCAATGTTCTGTCTATAACACTGCGGTGGAAGCGGAAGGACAGAATAAGGAAGCCGGGCACAGCGGTTCCAATTTCGGTGTCGTTTACGGATATGTGGATGCTTACAATCAGGCATGGATGGCTAAACCAGAATTTTATTTCAATGTTCCCCGGAAATTGGTCGGCCTGTGGATCTGCAACACCTCATACACTTATGGTGTCATTACTTATGGTAATCAGTTCGGTTCTACGGGGGTAGCGACTCCTCTGAAAGAGATGAAAGGGTATTTCCAAGTGAATCTGGAATGTTATGATGCGAATGGCGGTCTGATCCGCACTTACAAACGTCTTTTAGCCGATTATCGTAACGGCCAACAACAGGTTGATCCTATCACGACATGGGATTATTGGGAAATCAATGCCGAAGGGGTGCAAAGTGTGAAATTCAACTTCGAGGGTTCGGATTCGGGAGCATACGGTTTGAATACTCCGGCTTATATCTGTATTGATGATATCACCATACAATAAAAAGAATACAAGGATATCCCTTCTGTCGGGGGTATCCCTGTTATTTTTCTAAAATCCACACATCATGCATCGTTTTCACTATTTTATTATTTCTGCCTGTATGCTGTTCACCTCCTGCAACAAGGATGAAGTCATTACCGAAGAAGTAGGAGGACAACCTATAATAGAACTTGACAGCGAGACCGGTATTTACACGGTCAAGGTCGATCACGAATTGACTATCGCCCCGACATACCAGAATGTTGAAGATGCTCTTTTTGCTTGGACGATAGACGGTACGCTGGTTTCTTCGGGTCCGTCTCTTCAACGTACATGGAATGAATGCGGGGATTTTTATGTCAAACTAAGAGTAGACAATGCGGAAGGCTATGCCGAAGAGGAACTGAAAGTAGAAGTGAAAGAACTCACCCCTCCGGTCATCTCACTGGCACTACCTTCGCAGGGGCTAAAAGTCGTCCGGAATACCGATTACACATTTACTCCCGATATTCAGCATTCGGATGTCGAAGGGTTCAAAATCGAATGGGTACGGGAAGGAAAAATCGTTTCCACCGAGAATACTTATACTTTCAATGAAAAAGAACTCGGTGTTTATACGGTGACAATCAACGCTTCCAATATAGATGGGACAACAACGAAAGACGTAAGCGTAGAGGTCGTGGAAACGATGCCCTACGTTGTCAAATTCCCGACCCCGTCTTACCTGCAAACATCCACGGACAGGTACACTTTTGCCGACCGTCCTGTTTTCCTGCGTCCGTTGTTGGAGTATTTCGACAATCCCCGTTTTGAGTGGAGTGTGGACGGTCAGGTCATGGAAGGAGAAGTGGAACGCATGTTCAAGTTCACGCCGTCCGCACCCGGAGAATACACCGTCTCCTGTACTGTGTCGGAAGACACACCGACGGAAAAAATAAGCAGGAATATCGACAAAGGGAAAACGGCTGTCACTGCCACCGTAAAAGTCGTTTGTGTGGACAAAAAGGAACAAGACGGCTTCCGGGCTTCGGGAAGTTCCAAGCTCTGGAATAAAGTCTATGAATATACCCCAGCTCCCGGCCAATTTATCAACGAGACGAGCACGATAGGCGGTATGACCGGCAACGAAACATCCCCTGAAGCGGCTGTCGCATGGGCAACACAGCGTTTGAAAGACAAACTGCACGTCTCTTTAGGTTCTTTCGGGGGTTATATCATCGTCGGCTTCGACCACAGTATTCCCAATTCGGGTAACCAATATGATTTCTGTGTTCAGGGGAACGCCTTTGACGGCAGTTCCGAACCGGGTATCGTATGGGTCATGCAAGATATAAACGGAAACGGATTGCCGGATGACGAGTGGTACGAACTGAAAGGATCTGAAGAAGGCAAGGATCAAATAATCTTTTCCATAAAGGGAGCTTGAAGAACTGTAGATTTGCTCCTTTTTTGTGGATATCATTAATCTTTTGCTGCTTGCGCCGCATCATAAACTCCGTTATGTCTTTAAAAGTTTCGGGGGTAGAATTAAATGGTATTGAATTATTGATACCGGCCTTCAGGTAAGCGGGCCGTTCTTCCTTATTGATTCCCTCTGTAACGAGAGCGATATATACTCCCGGAAATTTCTTTCTCAGATATTGGATTTCGGGGATGTCTTTTGAGATGATCCGTTGCTCGAAAAGAATCACTATGTCATATTTCTCACGTATTTTATCGATAAATTCGCTTGCTTTTCTACTGTTTTGAATGGCATAAAATGCCCCTTCAGCTATCTTAGAGAATTGTTCGATAGTATCAGCATGTCTCCCAATATAAATGAGATGTAACATTTATTCTATGATTTTTTTGACACGTATTTTTAGTTCCATTGGGTTGAAAGGTTTCAGGATATAATCTACCGTGTAGAAGCGTTGGCCAGAGCTCTTGGCAC
>OGZG01001561.1_pt1 | contig 17074 bp, 19 predicted proteins | sample 1576781 | NCBI WGS metagenome assembly OGZG01 (sample SAMEA3541502, study PRJEB24748) | human gut metagenome | biome: human gut; feature: human-associated habitat; material: faeces | place: China | collected 2012 | reverse complement strand
TGGAAAACGAGCTGGCGCAGACGGTAGCGAACATCGAAAGCACCCATCCCGGCTACCAATTATTACAGCAAGTATGCCCTTTCCAAAACCAAGCGGTGCAAATGCTGTTCCCGTAAGTATCTCTGCTATCGACAAACCAGCACCAAACCAGATAAGTCCATTTTCAAATAATGATGTTCCCCTTGTATTTTCCATTTATTTCCTCTTTTCTATTTCATAAATTCATTATCACATGCAAATGCGTGATTCATTGGTCCGCTTCCCTTTCCCAAATCAAGCATTGCCGCAAGTGCTCCAGAAATGTAATCTTTTGCTCTAAGCACAGCGTCATCAAGTTTATATCCTTTTGCAAGATTTGATGCAATTGCACTTGACAATGTACATCCTGTGCCATGAGTATTTGGATTATCTATTCTTTTTCCGTTAAACCACTTATAGTCACCATTTCTGTATAAAAGGTCATTGGCATCATTTATCTGATGACCCCCTTTCATAAGAACAGCACAATTAAACTTTTCACTTATATACTTTGCTGCCTCAATCATATCTTTTTCATTTTCAATGCTCATGCCTGACAATACTTCGCCCTCAGGTATATTTGGTGTGAGAACTGTTGCAAGCGGAAGTAACTTTTCTTTCAATGTACTTATTGCATCATCTGTTATAAGCTTCGCCCCGCTTGTTGCTACCATTACAGGGTCAACTACTATATTATCTGCCTTGTATTCAATAAGTTTATCCGCTATTTTTTCAATAAGTCCACTTACCGATACCATGCCTATTTTTACCGCATCAGGATAAATATCTGTAAATATCTCATCCATCTGCTGTCCCAAAAACTCAGGTGTTACATCCATAATAGCCGTTACACCTGTCGTATTCTGTGCTGTAAGTGCTGTTATTGCACTCATAGCATATACACCATTGCTTATCATAGTTTTTATATCAGCCTGTATTCCTGCTCCACCGCTTGAATCACTGCCTGCTATTGTTAATGCTGTTTTCAAATATATGACCTCCTTTATTTTTTGTAAATATCTTTTCACCTTCCCTTGGATGCACCTGTTCTGCAATCTCGAATTCTTCATCGCCGATTGAAAATCCCGTTCCTGGTCCATCATCATGCTGAAAATAGATAACCTCTATTTGATTATCTCTAGCTGCTTGTATAATTCTTGAAGTATTATCAATAAATTCATCAAAATTAAAAAGTCTGCTATCTGTTATTCCTTTTTGTATATCTATCACAAGTAGTTTCATTCGTTTCTCCTTTACACATAAAAATTTCGATTTGTCGAGTTGAGTATATCATACCACCAGCCGAAAGAACACCCCTATATGTCAGAACTTTCCATTTTTTCTGCGTACGTGTGTACCAATCATGTACGCACGTACGCAGCGATTGCCCCCAATGCGAACTTGATTCCGCAAAACAAAGGCAGGATACCATCGCCACGATGATACCCTGCCTTTATTCGTTCTTGCTTACCGCTCTGCGTACTCTTTCCGCAAAACCTCCGATAAACAAAAAACGTACCCGAACCCTTTCTCGTAAAGAATCGGGTTCGAGTACGAACTGTTTGGTGGAGAATTAGGGACTCGAACCCCAGACCCCCTGCGTGTGATGCAGGTGCTCTAACCAGCTGAGCTAATCCTCCGAATCGGAACGTGCTTATTATACCACTCCGTTGGCCCAAATGCAAGCCCAAATTTTCGTTTTTCGAAAAAAGTTTGAGCCGACAGCGCTTTCCGGTTGCTCTCCGGGGGCAGATGGTGTATACTGGGGTTGGAATTCTTTCGAAAGAGAGGTCTTTTTTATGATCACTGTACGCGGTATCATCACCTTGCTGGTGCTGGCTGTCCTGTTTGCACTGGCGGTGGTGTGGATCTCCCGGCAGGGCGGCTGGAAAGGCGAGGGCTGCGGAGGCAACTGCTCTTCCTGCCACCAGCACTGCGACACCCCCGAGAAGAAACACTGAGCACACGAATGCCCCCTGACCGGACGGTCAGGGGGCATTTTTGCGTCACAGCTCACCGTAGTGGGCGGCAAAGACCGCGATGGTGCTCAACAGGTCGTCGTGGGCCTTCTGATAAGTGCTGTAACTGATGTTCAGCTTGTCCATCACCTCTTCCCGCCTCCGCCTTTCCATGTAGCGCAGCTGCAGGATGCTGCCCCGCAGGCCCGGATCCGCCTCGCGGTAATACTCCTCGGCCAGCTGGATGGCCCGCTTCCAGCCCCAGTTGCAGGGGCCGTAGACCCAGTTTTTCTGCCCGCAGCGGCTGAGGGCCTCCTTTGTCTTCTTGCGCTGTTCCTGTGTCATGGCTTCCATCCCCTTTTTCCCTCAGCCCGCCGGGCCAAAAAAGCAGCGGTCGCGCTGCTCGACGGTCATCCCCAGCATCTTCGAGAGTTTTTCGGCCTCACTCACCTTGAATTCACTCTCATTTTCCAGCTTGCAGCGGAGGGTGTTGTTGGTGATGCCCAGAACATGGGCCACATGGCCCAGTTTCATGCCCTGGCTGCGGATGCAGTCGCGGATCATCATGGTATCGGTCATAGGCGTTTCTCCTTTCAGTTTTGCGTTCAACGCGTTCAGTACAATCATTGGTTGTATTATATCTTCAGGTTGATTATTTGTCAACATTATTCGCAAAATAGTTCCTTAAAAGTTGATTTATAGTAAATTTTTTGCTATACTGTCCTCAGAACACCGAAAATCGTGCAAACCGCAAAGAAAGCGAGGCCCTATATGTCCGATACCGATCTATCCAGCCGCATCCGGCAGCGCCGGGAGCAGCTGGGCCTGTCGCAGGAAGAGCTGGCCGCCCGGATGGGCTACCGCTCCAAATCCTCCATCACCAAGCTGGAAAAGGGCATCAACGACCTGCCCCGGGCCAAGCTCGAGGAGCTGGCCGCCGCTCTGGACACCACACCCGCGTGGCTCATGGGTCTCGCAGACCTGCCCTGCCCTCCGCCGGGTTTCGAGCCTCTGCCTGAGATGGCGCGGGTGCCTCTCGTAGGCTCCATCGCCTGCGGCACCCCCATCACCGCTGAGCAGAACATCGAGTGCTACATCGGCGTCCCCGCCGCGTGGCACGCCGACTTCGCCCTCACCTGCCACGGCAGCAGTATGGCCCCCACCATCTGTGACGGCGACATCGTCTGCATCCGCCGCCAGCCCGAGGTGGAGCAGGGCGAGATCGCCGCTGTCCGCATCGGCGAGGAAGCCACCCTCAAGCACTTCCACCGCCAGGGCGAGACCGTCATGCTGCTGGCCGACAACACCGCCGTCTGCCCGCCCATGGTATTCGCAGGCCCCCAGCTGGAAGAAATTCAAATCGAGGGCCGTGCCGTGGGCTTCTGCCGTGGCTTATAATAAGGAGGACTCCCCATGTCTGCACCCGAAGAAATGACCCTCAAGGTCATCGCCCATATCCGCACCGCCTTCCCCACCAAGTTCGGCATCCCGCGCCAGAGCGGGCTGGTGGACAGCCTGCGGGGCGAGGTCATTTTCACCCCCGAATACCGCAATGCCGACGCCGTGCGCGGTCTCGAAGATTTCAGCCACATCTGGCTGGTGTGGCAGTTTTCCGGCGCAGTGCGGGACAGCTGGTCCCCCACCGTCCGGCCGCCCCGCCTCGGCGGCAACACCCGGATGGGCGTATTTGCCACCCGCTCGCCCTTCCGGCCCAATCCGCTGGGACTGTCCAGCGTCCAGCTGGAAGCCATCGAGCACCGACCCGACGTCGGCCCCGTCCTCATCGTGCGGGGCGCCGACCTGATGGACGGCACCCCCATCTACGACATCAAGCCCTACATCCCCTACGCCGACTGCCACCCGGACGCCGCCGCAGGCTTCACGGCACAGACCCAGTTCCACCACCTGACCATGGTCTGCGACGCCGGCCTCTGGGCCAGAGTGCCTGCCGACCAGCAGGCCGCTCTGCAGGGTGTGCTGGAAAACGACCCCCGCCCCTCCTACCAGCACGACCCGGAGCGGGTCTACGGCATGGAGTTCGGCGGGCTGGAAGTCCACTTCAAGGTGGACGGCGAGGTCCTGACTGTCACCGGCATCGACCGCCGCTGACGCCGGAGGGACAGTTATGGAACTCCGAAACATCAACACCTTCCTTCATATCGCCGAGCTGCACAGCTTTTCCAGCGCTGCGCGGGAGCTGGGCTACTCTCAGTCGGCGGTATCGGCCCAGATCTCTCAGCTGGAAGCAGAGCTGGGTACGCCTCTCTTTGACCGGGTGGGCAAGACCGTCCGCCTCACCGACGCGGGCCAGACGTTCCAGAGCTATGCCCGCACCCTTCTCATCACGGCCCAGCAGGCCAAGGCCGCGCTGCTGCCTGCCCGGGCCGTCAGCGGCACCCTGCGGGTGGCACTGGCCGATTCCGTATGCAGCACCTTCCTGCCCGACCTGCTGCAGCAGTTCCACGCCCTCTGCCCGCAGGTGGAGCTGGTGCTCCGCACCGCCACCGCCGACGAGATGCTGCGGCTGCTGAGCGCGAACCAGATCGACCTGGCCTACACCCTCGACCAGCCTCTGCTCCTGCCCAGCCTGACGCTGGCCGTCAATGTGCCGGAGCCGGTCTGCTTCGTGGCCCCCGCCGATCATCCGCTGGCCGACAGGGCCGAAGTGCCGCTGGATGTTCTGGCTCAACAGGAATTTCTTCTCACAGAGCGGGGCATGAGCTACCGTGACGCCCTCGACCAGCGCCTCGCCGCCCGTGGGCTGTCTATCCACCCCTACATCGAGCTTGGCAGCGCCTCGCTGCTCTGCCAGATGGTGGAGCGCGGGATGGGGCTCTCCTTCCTGCCCGAGTACATCGTCCGTCCTGCCCTCTCCGCCGGGCGTATCGCCCGCCTCCATGTCCCCGACTGCACTGTCACCATGCACCGGCAGCTGTTCTATCACAAGGACAAATGGCTCACGCCCCAGATGAAAGCCTTTATTGAGCTGGTAAATCAATAAGCAAAAGCCCCGCACCACATCGAACGATGCAGTGCGGGGCTTCCTCTTTGTATTTTCGGTTCAGCTCAGCCGGTTCATCCGGACCGCCACATAGGGGTCCGGAAGCTTGAGTTCCTCGGCCAGGTCCTCTTCCGTGTCGTACTTGTCTGCCGCAAGACCCACGAAAACGCTGCAGCTGTCGAAGCGTCCATCCGGCGAGAGCGCCGTTATCTTTGCCTCGCCGTCGGCGACGGCCGTCACGACACCAGAAGCGTCCACGGTAGCGACGCCGGGATTGCTGCTGACCCATGTGATGGGGACATTCGTGCCGTCCTCCACAGCGACAGACGCTGTGAGTGCCTCTTTGCTGCCCACCGTGCGGAGCAGCAGGTCGCGCTTATTCAGAGTCACCTTGCCGACATCGCTGTTGACGGTAACGGCGCAGCGCAGCGCCTGACCGTTGGTGGCCAGCGCCGTGACGGTGGTGGTGCCGGGCTTCTGGGCCGTGACAAGGCCCTCCGGATCCACCGTTGCCACCTCGGGGTTGCTGCTCATCCACTGGTAGGCATAGACAAAGGAGCCGCTCGTGTTGATGAGCTGCAGTTTCTGGCTGGGGTGGGCGTTGTTGTACTGGATAACGAGGTTGAGGGTGGTGTGGTCGAGGGCAGGCTTTTTGCTGGCCGCATTGCCGCTCTCCTTGCGGACAGTCACCTTGCAGGCAGCGCACTGGCCCCGGTCGGTGATGGCGGTGATCGTGGCCTCACCGGCGCTGCGGCCGGTGACACGGCCATCGCCGTCCACGGAAGCCACGGTGGGGTTGCTGCTCATCCAGACGATGAAGTAGTAGTCGCTCTGCCCGCCGGTGTAAAGATAGGCTTTGGGGCGGGGGTCGTCTGCCGTGATCTCCAGCTCCATCTCGTTCACTTCCAGCTCAAAGTTCGCCGATGCTCCCAGCAATGCGGGGGCCGCCTGTGCAGCAGGAGCTGCCAGAAGCAGCCCGCTCAGCACAACCGCCGCTGCCAGCCGTGTGATCTTATTCATAGGGTAGCACTTCCCTCCTTTGGATAAGGTTTATCGCAATGTGCTCTGCACAAAATCCCTCTCACTATTAGTTTATTGTACACGCACCCAAAAGAAGGGTCAAGTTCTTCGCCAGAAGTGTCACAATTTCGCGCACCTTTTCGTGAAAGGCACTAAAACACCCCCGCCAAATTTATACAAATCGTGCAGACTGTATTTCACCAGACAGCAAAAGAGCCGCCGCACTTTATACAGTGCGGCGGCTCTCAGATGCCGTAAAAATCAGTAATTCTTGGCCTTCAGCTCAAAGTAGCTCTGGGGATGTGCGCAGACCGGGCACTTGAGGGGAGCAGACTTGCCGATATAGGTGTAGCCGCAGTTCCGGCAGACCCACACCTGCTGTTCCTCGCGGGCAAAGACCTTGCCCTCCTTGAGGTTGGCAGCGAGGGCGCGGTAACGTGCCTCATGCTCCTTTTCGATCTGGCCCACCATCGTGAAGAGAGCGGCCAGCTGGGTGAAGCCCTCCTCCTTGGCCTCCGCTGCCATGCGGGGGTACATATCAGTCCACTCTTCGTTCTCGCCGCTGGCTGCCATGTCGAGGCAGGTCAGGGTGTCGGGGATGGAGCCGCCGCAGAGGGCCTTGAACCACAGCTTGGCGTGTTCCTTCTCGTTGCCGGCGGTCTCTTCAAAGATGGCAGCCAGCTGCTCGTAGCCTTCCTTCTTTGCGACGCTTGCAAAGTAGGTGTACTTGTTGCGGGCCATGCTCTCGCCTGCAAAAGCTTCCATCAGGTTCTTCTCGGTCTTGGTTCCCTTGAGTTCCATAATCTGTTCTCCTCTCAGATAGTCTGACACTGCCAGTATGGGCTGTGTCCGGTTTGGTTTATTCTACGCGCAGCCCGCTTTGTTCGGTACCGGGTGTGCGATCGGTCTTCCTTGTCTCTGAGGGTATTATACCAGAATTTCGGGCAGAAATCAAGATCTCGCCTTTCCAGATGTTTAAAAGCTGCGGCAGTTCATCCAAACGGGTTCTGCGCAGGAAATGTCCTACTGGGAGGATGCGGTCGTCATGTTCCGATGCCAGTCTTGCTCCGCTCTTTTCTTCCGCGTTCTGAATCATGGTTCGAAATTTGCAAATCTGAAATTCTTTCCCACCTTTTGTCAGCCGTGTCTGTTTATAAAAAACAGGTCCGCGATCCGTCAGATAAATTGACAATGCCACCAACAGGAAAAATGGTGATAATACAACCAGTCCCACTCCGGAACAAATCACATCCAGCATCCGCTTCAAAAAGCGCTGCATACCGGACATATCCTCATTTCTGGATAAAAGAAGCGGACTATCAAAAATATCCAATTCTTCGGATGTCCGAATCAGAATATCTGAAAGTTTTGGAACGGTATAGGTTCGTATATCGCGTTCAAAACATTTTTTCAGCAGTGCATTGCGTTCTTTTGCCGGAATATCTCCGATAATCAAAGCATCAAAATCCTGTGCTTCCCGGATGATCGCTTCCATTCCCGCCTGGATATGAATCGCCTTCGCCAGATAGTATTTGTCCTCCCGCGAGTGAATCTTCTCCATCAGATGAAAGGACGATCGCCGCAAACCAGCAGCATCGTTCTGGGCGGAAATAAACAGCGGTATAGCTTCTGAAATAAGAATGTCCATATGATCGCTATCAAAAGCTGCACCAGTGTCATGGCAATCAAAATCTTCGGATCATGAAATTTTTTATCCAACAGCGATATTTGTATGTAAGTAATCACATTCAAAAGACCGATCGAAAGAATCTGAGAACAGAGCAGATTTCCTTTTTTCAGATATCCGATTCGAAATCCTCCGTATGTCATCAAGAAGAAAAATAGCAGTCCTGCATACAGGGCAATCATCAACCAGTTTCCTCTTCTCCAGAAAGGAAATTCGATCAATTTATTGAAATAACCGTTCCAGACGCATCCATATACGCCCGTGATCACTCCCATCAGGATAGCCGCACTTCCTATTCGGAACAGTCTCTTGAATGGTTCGTATTGTCTCAAATTGTTTCCTCTTTCATTGTTTTTTCCCGATCGTCCTTGACCCGAATCGATAATTCTACCTGATGCGTTTTTCCCAAAAATGGGCTTTCCAGTGTCACAACACGCTTGCGGAATCGCTTTCGCACAATCTGCCCCAGCAGCTCTCCTAAAATTCCTTCCGCCGACACAATCTCTCCAGCCTCGTTTGCCTGTACCAGAAATCGTCTCACTGTATGCTGCGAATCTCCTCGAAGCAATTCCTTAAAAAGTATTTCCTCCGATGATTCTATTGCAAGCGCTTGCCCGCCCATCAGCAATTGGGCTTTTCCTGCCAACCTATGAACATTCTCTTCCAAACGCTGTGGGTCTTCTGTGTCCACAAAAATATATCCCGGAAACATCGGTTCCACGCCAATCTGATAAATACCTTCCCGCCTCCAAGTTCGCTCTTTGAGCAACACAAAGCAGGGAGGGTCCGCATGTTCCGAATAAACCCGGGTTAATTTCTCCGCTATCTGTTTTTCGCTTCCCACAGTTGTCTGCACTACGTACCACATACCGGGTCTCTTCCTCTCAGTTCTTCCATTTTCGCAGAATACCCTGTTCTGCGAAATCTCTGTACATTATACTATGCTTTTTTTGCGAATTCAATAGAAGTTTCTGCCAAGAATCTATTAGGAAATTATTAAGATAGAAGTTTCTGATTAAAAATTCATCAAATTCTAAATCAATATCAAATAAAAAACCTTTATTTTCAGAAAGAATAACAATTTATTTTCTCAAACTGCGCTGATATTTTCGCAGAACAGGGTATTCTGCGAAATTTTTCTTTTTAAACAGCTTTCCAGAACTTTATATATTGATTATTTTATGCATTTTTATACATAACGCTTATCTCTCTACAGACTTAAAAAAGCTCCGGAAACAACTTTTTCTGTCATTTCCGGAGCTAACTTCCTCCCAATTATTAATATGTACTTTCAGAATCTTTTTTACACTTACTGTTGTATCTGATTTCCCCCTACTCATTCCGTATCGCCGCCAACGGACTCAGCTTCATTGCGCGCATCGCCGGGAAGAATCCGGCTACCATGCCGATGATGATGGCAAATCCTACCGATGGAACTGCCAGCCAGATCGGGATCACGGACAGTTTTCCATCCATTCCATATAAAAAAGTCGCTGCCAGAAACTGGTTAATCAGCACGGAAACCATAAAACTCAGCGCCAGTCCGATGAGTCCTCCCATGAAACCGATAAAACCTGCCTCAATCAGAAACATATTTCGGATGGTTGCAAGGGAACATCCCAGCACTTTCAGCACGCCAATCTCTTTCGTCCGCTCATAGATGGACATCATCATCGTGTTGGCAATGCCGATCGCAGCTACCAGCAGGGAAACGGCGCCGATGCCGCCGAGGGCTGCCTGGATCATGTTGGACTGCTGTTTGGACTGTTCCAGCCATTCCATCTGGCTGTTTGCCTCATAGCCCATGTTGCTGATGGCTTTCTGAACCTCTATTACATGATCCATATCGTCCACATTGACCGTCGCTTCCTCATAGACAAAATAATTGTACGGTTTTCCTTTTTTATTGGTCGGCTGTCCCGGAATCGGCTTTTTCTTAAATATCTGTTTCAGCTGTGTCTTGAGCTTATTCAGATCCACGTAGACGCCGTAGCTGTAATCACTCCAGTCTTCCGGTCCACCCGCTACCATTCCAGCCGTTTTCATCATATATTTCTTTGGCGCCGCTACTTTCTGGCTGCCATCCTCGCCGCTGGAATTTCCCTTGGACTGATAGTACGCATCCGTGTCAAAGATCGTAAACATCGGTTTGTTGATAAAATCGATGTCCGGCATCTCCCCGGTGTCCCAGTAACCTTTTCCTGTCTTGGCATTGCTGAAATTCTGCGCGACCATGTTTCCGACCACCATCTCCATATCCTTCGTTTCGGCAGTCGGCAAACTTCCTTCCCCCAGCTTGATATTCTTCATTGCTCCCAAGGGGATCCCATGCAGCTGCACATTTCCCTCGTAGACACCCTGACGCATAATCACATTCAGGTTCAGATCCGGATAAGCACTTGTCACATGCGGAATCTTCTCAAATGTCTTCATCGTCTCATCCGTCATAAAGCTGTCCTCTGGATTTTTCTTATCGCTGGAATTTCCATTGTCATAATTATACACCTGAATCGCGGTCAGGCTTCCATAGGAAGAATACTGTTTGATGGTAAATTCTTTCAGTCCTATTCCGATGGAAACCATGACAACGATCGATGCCGTACCAATCACGACTCCCAGAACCGTCAGAAAGGTACGGAGCTTTCTGCGAAACAGGTTGTTGACGCTCATCGTCAGCAGATCACTGAATCTCATTTTAACCGGTCCTTTCTATTTTTTCTTTCTTTTCAGATGATCGTTTTGTTCTTTTTCAACGTCCTTTGTTTCGTCTTCCGATACATCTGCTGTCGTCATTTCCGGCTCGCCCAGCTCATTGTCCAGTTCCTCTTCTAATTCGTCTTCAAGCGCCTTTTCTCCTGCTATTTTCTTCTTTTTCCTCTTCCAGACAATTACACCGGCACCTGCGCCCACCAGCGCAGCGATCACAAGCATCGGAGCGATCCGCCCAGCGCCGCCCGCTTGCGCCGCATCGGCATCTGCATCCATGCCGTTGTCCATTCCATCCATGCCGTCCATCCCGTCATCGGAAAACGCCTCACTCACGTTCAGAAGCATTTCTTTTTCAGTCTCTGAAACGACTCCATTTTCATCCTCATAGGAAATGATAATCTTCACTTTTCCATCATCGGTTGTCGGCGCAATCGCGGTCAGCATCGTATCGACATTGCCGGTTTCGCCCGGCTTGATATTTCCCACGTAAGCGTCAGCTGGTTGGATAGAATCTGCCTCAAAACGCGCCATAACATTGTAAAGAATTACTTTTCCGGTGTTGTTGATGCCAAACATGACATTCGTCTCAGAACCAACCTCGATCGCATCCGGCATCACATCGATCGTGCTGGTGTTCAGCCGCGGCTCCTGTTTGACCGGGAGGGCAATTTTGACTTCTTCTTTGGCATTTTTAAATTCCGGGCTGTCGTACTGCTCCTGAATCGTCATGCGGTATGATTTCTGCTCCGCCGTCGGCGCCGCCTTGAACACCATCGAGAGATCCGCCGTCGCCCCCGGCGCCATGTTATTGACAACTACGGAGGTGGAACCGCTCTCGGATGTAAAGATCGGCGTATTTTCAACTTCTTCCGAAGCAAATGTAAACATAATATTGGAAGCTGCCACATCCGAAGACGCATTCTTCATCCGCACACGCAGTTCAAACGGCTGTCCGGCATAGATCTCTGCCGGGATCGTCTCGAAGCTGTCCACGATGATACGCGCCTTGGTTCGATCCTGCTCGCCCGCATCCGCCGACAGCTCATCGTCATCTTTTCCCTTGACGCGCACGTAAAACACCTTGTCCACCGGCTCCGAAAACTCGCCGCCCTCTTCTTCGCGGTATGTAACCAGATAGTGAATCGGGAAAAAGCCCGATTTTACGTCCTCACGCACCATCATGCTGTACGGAACCGTCACCATCTGCCCTGATTCCATATCCCCCATTTTACGGTTATAGTTGCCCTCATTGATATCAAACGGGAATTTCGTAATATCTGCGTCAAGCTGCATATCCACGCGGACATCGTAAACCTTTTTAAGTCCCGTATTGGTCAGGTTCACGCCAAAATCCATGACCTGATTGTACCCCGCATACGGCGTCTGCTGGTTATCGCCGATGGAAAAATCGTAGTCCAGCTTCGTGTTGTCGTCTTCCTCGGTGGAGGAACCGTCGTAAGCGGAAACCCAGATGTTGATGCCGACTTTTAGGCTGTCATCAATATAGAAAAACGCCTGATAATATCCTGCTGCCAAATCCCGGCGCAGTTTATACGTCAATGTTACACTTTTAGACGAACCTGGCTTTACATCAATTCTTTTTTCTTTAAACGTATTTGAATCAGCTTCAAATGGAAAATGTTTTCCAGACCATGAAATATTGGAATCCGAATCACTGTCATCATCATCGTCATCATCATATGTATAAAATTGATCGTATTGATCCGCATTGGCTAAACGAATTGTTCTTAAATAATTATCTCCTTTGCTGCCATTATTATGAACCGTCATCTTAATCGAAATTTTATTTCCGGCCTTTCCGTGCGGCACTTTGCTGACGGTAATTAAATCATCGTTATATTTTGTCATATCCAGCATTTCCGCCTGCGCTGTCCGGCTTCCTCCCACCGCCAGCACCACAAAAAGCAGCAAAAACACCGCCCATCTCTTCCACTTTCTCATACCTCTCATTTTTCATACCTCCATATCCTCTCACATTAAATGCTGCTTTTATCAATTTCTCATTCTATCGTCAGCATTCCTGTGTTTTAGCCTTCTATTTTCCCATCCTCCTTACCCATTTGCCGATTCTCCTCTATCTTCACAATCTTACCATCGATAATATGGAAAATCCGGTCTGCATACGCCGCCAGATGGTTATCATGCGTGACCATAACCAGCGTCTGGTTCTGTTCCCGGACGATCCGCTGCATCAGTTTCAGCACATCCATCGTCGTGTGCGAATCCAGGTTTCCAGTCGGCTCGTCTGCAAAAATGATCTCTGGATGTACCACCAGCGCCCGTGCAATGCCGACACGCTGCTGCTGCCCGCCGGACATCTGGTTCGGCATATGATCGCCGACTTTTTCCAGTCCGACCATTTTCAGATATTTTTCCGCCATCTCCCGACGCCTGCCGCGCGGCACACCGCGGAAAGACAGCGGAAGCGCTACATTTTCAACCGCATTCATCGTACCGAGCAGGTTATATGACTGGAAGATAAATCCGACCCGCTCCCGGCGGAATGCCACCAGCTGGTTCTCGTTTAATTTTTCTATGTGCTGTCCGGCTATGACAATCTCGCCCTTCGTCGGCTTCTCCAGCCCCGCCAGCATATTCAATAAGGTAGATTTACCCGAACCGGAGGTACCTACAATCGCACAGAATTCGCCACGGTACATCGTAAAATCGACGCCGTTCAGCGCGTATACCTTCGTCTCGCCGACGCGGTAGACTTTATATAGATTTTTTACCTGTATGACAGGTTCCCGTTTCCGGAGTTCATTCTTCCCTGGCACTTTCCGCTCTTCCATCAGCCTTCTCCATTTTCTAACTTATTTCATGCTCCTGAATATTCCATCGAAATCCATTCCTGACAACCTGGATTTATACAAGTTTCAACCATTGCAATTCCAGTTCTTCTTTCTACATTATACCGGATTTGTTTCAATTCTCCTACCTTATTTTTCTTAATGTTCCTTACGCTTTTCTTACCAGATTTTTCTCCCTGTCTGACCGTTCCTTACGCTAATCCATTTTGCCCTGGAAAGTCATTTTTATTTCCTATTTCATCGCAGGTAATCTTCCAGCCGTCATCACATTGTCCATATTTTCTATCCCCCCTATTCATATTTTTTATATCACAGATCATTAAAAGCTATAGCAATCCATCTGGAAATGTTTTATAATAGTTGGGAAAAATATGCTAATACGAATAGAGAAGGAGAATCAAATGAGACATTTGCTGAATCCACTGGATTTTTCCGTTGAGGAGATCGACCAGCTTCTGGATCTCGCTTCCGATATCGAAGCCAATCCAGCCAAATATGCACACGTCTGCGACGGAAAGAAAATCGCGACTCTGTTTTATGAGCCAAGCACCCGTACACGCTTAAGTTTTGAGGCTGCTATGCTGAACTTAGGTGGACGGGTTCTTGGCTTTGCTTCTGCCGATTCAAGCTCTGCTTCCAAGGGCGAGAGTGTGGCAGATACCATCCGCGTTATCTCCTGCTTCGCAGATATCTGCGCGATGCGCCACCCGAAGGAAGGTGCGCCGATGGTTGCTTCCCTGCACTCTTCCATCCCGGTTATCAATGCCGGCGACGGCGGTCACCAGCATCCGACGCAGACCTTGACCGATCTGATGACGATCCGTTCTTTAAAAGGACGCCTGAACAATTTAACAGTCGGTCTGTGCGGCGATTTGAAATTCGGACGCACGGTTCACTCCTTAATCAATGCGCTGTCCCGCTACACAGGCATCCGTTTCGTCCTCATTTCCCCGCCGGAACTGCGCGTCCCGGATTATATCATTGAGGATACACTGAATGCAAAGGGAATCGAGTACAAAGAGGTCGAAAACCTGGATGAGGCGATGCCGGAGCTTGATATTCTCTACATGACACGTGTCCAGAGAGAGCGTTTCTTCAACGAGGAAGATTACATCCGTATGAAGGACTGCTACATTCTCGACAAAAAGAAGATGGAGCTTGCCCGTGATGATATGTTTGTGCTCCATCCGCTTCCGCGTGTCAATGAGATTTCCGTTGAGGTGGACAACGACCCGCGTGCCGCTTACTTCAAACAGGTTCAGTACGGCGTATACGTCCGTATGGCTCTGATCATGACTTTACTGGAGGTGGAAAAACCATGTTAAATATCAGCGGATTAAAAGAAGGTTTTGTTCTGGACCACATTCAGGCAGGACGCAGTATGGATATTTACTTTAAACTGGGGCTGGACAAGCTGGACTGCCAGGTGGCTATCATCAAAAATGCGCGCAGCAGCAAGATGGGACGCAAGGACATCATCAAGATCGACGGCAGCCTTGATCTGGTAAATGTTGATGTGCTCGGCTACATCGATCACCGTATCACGATCAACATCATCAAGGATGGAAAAATCGTAGAGAAAAAAGATGTCAAGATGCCGAAAAAAATCACAAATGTCATCCACTGCAAGAACCCGCGCTGCATTACCTCGATCGAGCAGGAGCTTCCGCATATCTTCTATCTCGCGGATGAGGAAAAAGAGGTATACCGCTGCCAGTACTGTGATGAGAAGTATTCGCTGTAAATTCTCCTGAATATATCAAATGAATATCAAAAAAGCCATGAACGACTTTTCTGTAGATTTACAGATCATAAGCGATTTCATGGCTTTTTATTATTTTCCAGATTATAGATTCCAAAAGTGCCTACCCTTGAACATCTTAATTCCAGAACTCTGTCTTACCTTCCAACCCGATACTCTCAGCCTTGAAGCACGGATTCTTGCCTTCCTTTTTCTGCACCAGGTAATCATCCAGACATTTGAGCGCTGTATTTCCCAGAATCACGATAACCGGCAGGTTGATGATCGCCATGATACCCATGAGGACATCCGCGAGATCCCATACCAGACCGAACTGGAGCTGTGCGCCGATGAAGACAACTACCACCGCAAACAGGCGGAACACGTTCATTTCTTTGTTTTTCAGTGTACGACCTGCGATGTAGTTGAGACATCCCTCACAGTAGAACAGGTTGCCGAGCAGTGTCGTAAATGCAAACAAAAGAAGTGCAAATGTAATGAAATACGGTCCGATCACGCCAAATACCGTTCCCAGCGATTCCTGTACGAACGGAGCGCCTTTCAGCTCTTCGGACGGAACGATACCGGTGCAGAGGCACATCATCGCTGTTGCCGTACAGATGAGGATTGTATCGATAAAGACGGAAAGCATCTGTACCAGTCCCTGCTTAACCGGATGGCTGACATTGGCTGCTGCCGCCGCGTTCGGTGCAGAACCAACACCCGCCTCGTTGGAATACAGACCTCTCTTGATTCCCTGCATCATGGCAGAACCTGCGAATCCGCCGAAGATCGCCTTGAAATCAAATGCATTGGAGAAGATATTGACAAACACTTCCGGTAGTCTTCCGATGTTTAAGAACATGACCGCAACTGCCATCAAGATGTAGAAAACGCCCATAAACGGAACCAGCACACCGGTAATGCGGACAATCTGTTTTCCGCCGCCTATGATACAGATGCCGACCAGAATCGCCAGAATGGCGCCGCCGATCATCGGAACCAGGCTCCTGTCCCCCATCATAAATTGATGGTAAAAGCCGTAATTCGACATGCTGTCAATCAGGTTAAAGGACGCCAGCATATTAAAACCGCCAGCATAAGTAGCAATCAGGGCAATCGCGAAGACAACGCCCAGCGCACGGCTCTTCAGCGCCGCCTCGATATAATAAGACGGACCTCCGTAGCTTCCGCCGGATGCGTCGCGCTTCTTATAAATCTGTGCCAGCGTGCTCTCAACAAAAGCCGATGCGCCGCCCACAATCGCGATCAGCCACATCCAGAACACCGCGCCGTAACCGCCGATCGCGATCGCATTGGCTACACCTACGATATTGCCTGTGCCGACGCGGCTCGCCGTCGATACCATCAGCGCCTGAAATGCGGATACGGAGTTGCTGTCTGTCTTTTCTCCGACTACCCGGATTGATTCCGGAAGCAGACGGAGCTGTACGAAACGGCTTCGGAGTGTGAAATACAGTCCGACCGCCAGCAGCATGATAATCAGCAGATAGCTGTACATAACATTGCTGATCACACCAACGAGTGATGCAAATCCTTCTAACATAAAATTTCCCCCTTTTCTTTTGTATGCAATATAGAAAAAAGAGCCGCTGCCGGATAAAGATGCTCTTTGGTATCTGCATTCGGCAACAGCCCTCTTAAATGATTTGAGCAAAACGGTAAGCCGGGTTATGTCGTTGAATGGTCATCTATCTCGACTTACTGTTACCAGCAAGCTCCAGCGACCCACCTGAAAACAGATCGGGCCGATCTATCGTTTTCATCTCGGTCTTGCTTCGGATGAGGTTTACATATGCCCTGCCTGTTACCAGTCAGGCGGTAAGCTCTTACCTTACCATTTCACCCTTACCACTTACGTGGCGGTATATTTCTGTTGCACTAGCTTGAGGGTTGCCCCTACCGGACGTTATCCGGCATCCTGCCCTGTGAAGCCCGGACTTTCCTCACCGTTTCCCTTTCGTCTGAAACGGCGCGACCATTTGTCCGACTAAGCGCCAATTATTATATCATATCTTACACTTCAAAGCAACTACCACCGATAAATTCTCTTAAAAGAGATGTCTTTGGAATTGCCTCGCTTGGAAT
>OGZG01001549.1_pt1 | contig 17153 bp, 15 predicted proteins | sample 1576781 | NCBI WGS metagenome assembly OGZG01 (sample SAMEA3541502, study PRJEB24748) | human gut metagenome | biome: human gut; feature: human-associated habitat; material: faeces | place: China | collected 2012 | reverse complement strand
CAAAGTGGACATTTTAATTGAGCCGGATAACGGACATTTCAATTGAGCTTTGACAAAGTTTGTTAGAACCATTTAGTAATGTCACTTTTTATCCAGATAGAAACGTCACCTTAGAGTAAGCTAAACTGAATGCAATTCTAAGGGACTCAACGGATGTTGGTGACCATGTCAGATAAAGAAATTCATCGCTTGCCAGTGATACAGGCTGTTTGTGAAAAGCGCCTACGCCGTCGCGATGCAGCGTCACAGCTTGGCATCTCAGAACGTCAGGCGCAACGGCTTATCAATCGTTACCGGGTTTCTGGTGCTGAAGGACTTGTCAGCCGCAAACGCGGTCAACCCAGCAACCGTCGGTTGACCGAATCTCTCAAACTACGCGTACTCACGCTAATACGTGAAAACTACAGCGACTTTGGACCCACACTGGCCGCAGAAAAACTCAGAGAGCGTCATGATATCCGGCTTTCAATCGAGACTGTCCGCAACTGGATGACGTCGGACGGACTCTGGGTTCCGCATGCTCGTCGCAAGTCACGGGTTTATCAACCTCGACATCGGCGTGATTGCCTGGGTGAACTTATCCAGATCGACGGCTCCCACCATGACTGGTTTGAAGGCCGTGCGCCAAAATGCTGCCTTCTGGTATTTATCGATGATGCCACCGGCCGCCTGATGCATTTGCGGTTCAGCGAGTCAGAAACAGCCTTTGACTACATGCTGGCAACCCGGGAATACATTGAGCAGCATGGGAAACCGGTATCGCTGTACAGTGACAAACACGCAATATTTCGCGTCAGTGGTCCGGAGAACCGCAATACCACCGTTACCCAGTTCGGACGTGTGCTCTATGACCTGGCAATCGAGCTTATATGTGCCAACAGCTCTGAAGCTAAAGGCCGCGTGGAACGTGCGAATCAGACGCTTCAGGATCGACTGATCAAAGAAATGCGTCTGGAAGGTATTACCGGCATTGAGGCTGCAAATGCCTGGCTTGCCACTTTCATTGCAGACTTTAACCGCCGATTCTCACGTCCGGCCAGGTTCCCGAAAGATTTGCATCGTCCGGTGCAGGAAAGCCCCGGTGAGTTAAGAGACATCTTTGCCTGGCATGATGTTCGTACCGTGTCGAAATCACTGACATTCCAGTACGATAAGATCCTTTATCTCATGGACCCAACAGAAGAAAATAGCCGTCTTGCCGGTGAAAAAATTAAAATACTGGACTATCCCGATGGCACCCTCGCCTTCCACTATGGACACCGGAGCCTTAAGTGCCAGGCATTTGATAAGCTGGCCTGTGTCGACCAGGGGCAGATTGTCGATAACAAACGTCTCGGGACTGTACTCAGACTGGCTCAGGTAAAACAGGATGAGCGGGAAAGCGAAGGCAAACGGGAACGAAGCAAAAAATCGCCCAGCCGTAAGGCTCAGGTGCGCGTCCAGGAACAGCTCCGGGCTATCAATCCCGTTCTGGCAGACCCGAGCTTGTTTGTGGCAAGTTCAAAGCGATAGAATCGACCATCAGTGCTGCAAAGTACCGGAACAGTGAGCCCCCAAAAGGATACTTGAGATGATTAAATTCCCGACTAAAAAGCGCGTTGATTTGTATAAAAATGCTGTCAGTTCTGAGCAATTACATCTGGATCTGGCTGCGGCTCAGGAGTTCATGTTCGATGCCTGGGAAACTGATGACCTGGACGTTGTGCTGAAACTCATCAGAAAAGCTATCAAGAAATCCCCGCTCTGTGCTGACGCATACTCATTCTACTGCGAGTTATCTCAAGAACCTCCTGAGTCAAAAATCGGGAATCTGGAGACGGCTTTGTACGCAGCCAGCATTGCTCTTGGCGAGGATTTTCAGGAGTTCGCAGGACGTTTCTGGGGATTTGTCGAAACACGTCCATATATGAGAGCAAAAGCAGCTTTGGCTGAGGCCTTATGGGAGTCAGGTAATTTTTATCCGGCTATGGCTCACTGCCGCGAAATGCTGAAGCTCAACCCGAACGATAACCAGGGGATTCGTCATTTATTAGCGAACTATTACCTTGAGCTTGAAATGGTGGATGATCTGGCCTTGCTACTGGACGATTATCCTGGGGATATGCGCCCGTTTCTTCAGTATACACGCGCCCTCCTCGCCTACCGGCAGTCATCCCCAGATGCCAATGATATCGCTAAAGCTGCGATTGATTCTAATAGACACATCCCCGGCTTGTTATCGAAGTGCAGATTACAGCCCAAGTCTAACAGTGGATATATTACGTTAGGTGAAATGGATGAAGCCATATATTACGTGAATAATAATTTAAAAACCTGGATTCGCACCCCTGGTGCAATTGAATGGATTGTCAATGGTATTTAATTTACGAAGGCCATTGCTTAGGCCTTCATCATTAATTTAATCACAAGCCATTTCTTGCTGTCTTTAATTCTAAAAGATTGACTTTATCTATCTTCCCTTCATGGATCATTATTGTTAATTTCGCTGGATGTTTAAATCGCATTTCGCTTATCCTAAAAGTCCAAAGCATTATCTTTAATAGATCTTGCTCATCGATAATTTTGTGGCCTTTTATTCTTGTAAGTCCAGACCCAAAGATTGGGACAGAAACACTTTTTTGAGCATAGACTCGATTAACCTTATCCCAAAAACTTATTAGAAAACCTAAATACTCAGGCATTGTGAGATGAGCTACATTGTGCTCGTCAAACTTAGATAGCGCAGTGAGTATGTAATCACCATAAACACAAATAGTGCCAATTTCAAATTTTTGCTTTTTACCTTCAATCCTTTCCTCATTTCTATCTTTTATCTCTTCGGCATCGAACCTATAGTTACTAATGTAATCATCCAACTCACTTACAGTACAAGATAAATGTTCGTTGATAAATTTACCATTGAGACTACTTCCGGCAATAATTCGCTCATCAACCTGAGTATCAAAATATTCATTGAAAGCGATCGCTTTCAAACCCTCCTGTTTGAAGATATCTCCTGTTTTAATGATAACAGTACTTTCCTCAATGGTTAGATTAATCTCCCTCAAGCTATTTGCTCTGTACCATAACCAAAGATAGGCGATAATAAGCACTGCAATGCAAGCTAAACCTGCCGCAATTTTTTGATTTGCAGGAATGTCGACAAAAATAACAACTGCACCGATAAAACCGAACAATAATGATGCATATCCCTTAAACTCATTGAAAACCTGCTTGTCACAGAGACTAACCTTAGACATTTAATATTCCTATATCTATGCAAAAACAAAGCGCCACAATCGGCGCTTAAGTTACATTATGCGCTATATCTATATACATCTGGAACGGTTTTGGTTTTCACCATAAACTTACTATCTGCCAGTGATTGTCTGATAAGAGCTTTATTCATTGGGATATGCAACGTGGGAACTAAATGCATTGAATCTCTGAATGCGGGAATCTTAGACCATAAATTTTGTATTTGCTGCTTTAAAATGTTGTTAACTAGCAAACTTTCTTTTGTGTCATAGTCAGGGTATATTACAATTACAGGAAGCCCCAAGGAATTAATACCGTAATCAATTTCTTCTCGTAGAGCGCGAGAATTTATAGTTCGATCACTCAGGAATAGAATAATATTCTTAGAATTCCGCAGACGCTGTCTGAGGCGAGGCATTAAAGTTTGCTCCCAGTTACTGCCATCACGAACGTTATAAGTTGTATCGTGTGAATTGGTAAAAGGGAAACCGGAGTCCGCTCCTTTCCACATTCTCAGTGTGTTGTAATAAACGAAGTCTTTCGTAGCATGAGCTCCCAGAGCGCCCTCATGAAAAGGCTCAGCAACATAAAATGCACAGTAATTCCCACTCATTCCTGTAATCCTTCTTTGTTAGAAAAATCCCAAGGAAATTATACACCTCCTTACAAGTTGAACCGCAACCAAAACATGAGCTTTAAGTGCCATTTCTATGTTGCAGAAAGAGGTGACACTTTAAAACTGCATTGACAAAGTTGTAATGGCTCAATAGTAATGTCCGCCTGGGGGCTGCGGATGTTTTCCTGGACTGTTATGTTGTGATCCCAAGATGCTGCCGGTACTTCACAGGACTCATTGCACCTAATGATAGCTTGATACGTTTCTCATTATACCAGCGTATGTACCTGTCCAGGAAGCAGATAAATTTTTCCAGCGTGATACCCGCCCAGTCTCTGCCATAGAACATTTCGTTTTTGATACGCCCGAAGAAGCCTTCACACGCAGCATTATCCGACGAGCATCCTTTGCGCGACATGGACCTTATAAGTCCGGAGGTGTTGATACGCTCAAGCCAGCCCGGCCACCGATAATGGCCACCACGATCGCTGTGTATCACCGGTTTATCATGTTCGCTGAGCGTATCGAGTGCGTCATCGAGCATCGTATTCACCAGCGTCGCGTCCGGGCGTGTTCCTATCGACCAGCTTACAACCTGGCCATCAAAGCAGTCGATAACCGGCGACAGATAGACTTTTCCAGCCGGAAGCTGGAACTCCGTAATATCGGTCAGCCACTTCTCATTTGGCCTGCAGGAACTAAAATCCCGGGCGAGTAAATTTTCCGGTGCCGGACCGATTTCGCCACAGTAAGAGTTATATCGTCGTCGCCTGGTGCGCTTAACAACGAGCTGCTCTTCTGCCATCAGTCTGCGGACAACCTTTTCAGAAATAACTCTGTTGTTACTGCGAAGCATCGCGTGAAGGCGCCGGTAGCCGTAACAGCGGTAATTCTCCTCAAAGATATCGGCCATGATCACGCGTATTTCCGCATACTTATCGTACAGACGTTTGCTGGCTTTGTGGTAAAAATAACAGCTGCGGGCAAGTTGCAGAACGCTTAGCAACTCAGCAACGGGGTACTTTTTCTTAAGGGCATCAACTATCAGGGTTTTCTCCCTGTTTTTCAGTTTCAGAAAGCTGACGCCCAGATCTTTTTTTATCAGTTCATTCGCCTTTGTCAGTATGTCACGTTCGAGCTGCAGCTGATGAACCTGCTTCCTGAGACGCTGGATTTCACCGAGTAAAGCATCCTGATTTTTATCCTGAGGGGCTGCCTTTCGTTTGCGCATGGATTGATAAGCCTCGTCACTGATAAGGTCTTTCTTCCATTTGTACAGGACCGGGACGCTGACGCCTATGCTTTGTGCAACTTTACGCGCGGTTCCACGTCGGTTACAGAGCTCCCGGACGGCCTGAGACCTCTCTTCCGGGCTGAAGCATTTGCTTGTGCCTGAGCGAATGACCAGGGGACGCGCATTTGGGTAAAACTCTTCAATCCAGCGCTTTAGAATTTCGTTACTGGGGTAGCCGATGGCTCGGCGAGTGTACGACAGGCAACCACCGTGAGTAAGATAATGCTCAACAGCAGCAATTTTCTGTGTACGTGAATAGCGTTCTCTTGGTTTTAATTCCCTGGGTAAATCGCCCTTCTCTTCATAAATCCGAACCCAACGGCCCAGCTGTTTTGTGGAAGGATATCCCAGCTCCATGACGACAACGGAGGCTTTCTTTCCGTACCGGTAATAGAGTTCGACGGCCGGAATCCGGTCCTCGTATGAATGCATAAATTAACTCCTGAAGGTCCAGGAATTTGTCCGCACTTCCTTTGGGCTAAGTTAAGATGTCCGTCATGTATAATCAACAAGAAGATCACCATGACGGCTCATGCAGCGGAGTTTTTTACATTGGATGAAGTTAACCGACTCAAAATCATTCAGGATGTTGTTGATCGCCGTCTGACAACTCAAATGGCAGCTCAGCGACTGGGCATCTCGGATCGCCAGTGCAGACGGCTTCTGTCGCGTTACCGTGAATCTGGCCCACTTGGTATGGCTAATCGTCGTCGTGGGAAACCCAGCAATAATCAGTTGCCTGATGGCCTTGCGCGGTATGCACTCAGTATTATACGTGAGCGCTATGCAGACTTTGGGCCGACTCTGGCGTGTGAAAAGCTTGCAGAACTTCACGATGTCCACCTGTCCAAAGAAACTGTCCGGTCGCTCATGGTTAAAGCCGGTTTCTGGGTCCCCCGTAAGCAACGTGCGCCAAAAATTCAGCAGCCACGCTATCGCCGGGCCTGTTGTGGCGAACTGATACAGATAGATGGCTGTGACCACCACTGGTTCGAGAACCGTGCTCCAGCCTGTACCGCGCTGGTTTACGTTGATGATGCAACGAGCCGACTGATGCAGCTCCGCTTTGTAAAATCGGAATCAACATTCACCTATTTTGAGGCCACACGAGGCTACCTGGAAAAACATGGTAAACCGCTGGCGTTATACAGTGACAAAGCCAGTGTATTCAGAATAAACAACAAAAATGCCACTGGTGGCGATGGCTTTACCCAGTTTGGGCGTGCGATGCATGAACTGAATATCCAGACTATCTGCGCGAATACCAGCTCTGCCAAAGGCCGCGTGGAACGCGCTCATCTGACGCTTCAGGACCGACTGGTAAAAGAACTCCGGCTCAGGGGAATATCTTCTGTTGACGCAGCCAATGAGTATGCTGATGAATTTATGGACGATTATAACCGGCGCTTTGCCAAAGCTCCGCGACATGACTTTGATGTGCATCGGCCACTTGAGCATGATGATGATCTGGCTGCCTTTTTCACATGGCGGGAACCGCGTCGCGTTTCGAAATCTCTGACGGTTCAGTATGATAAAGTGCTCTATCTTATTGATGACAGTGAAATCAGTCGCAAAGCCATCGGGAAATACATCGAGGTCTGGCATTATCCGGATGGCCGAAAAGAACTCAGGCTTAACGGCGTTGCTCTTCCCTACTCCACTTATGATCGCCTGTCGGAAATCGACCAGGGAGCTATCGTGGACAACAAGCGGCTCGGACGTACACTAGAATATATTAAACTGGTTCAGGACAAACGCGACAATAACCGTTCTCAGGCAATACCTGCTGGCGATGGACCTTCACGGCGGCGCAGGAAACCAACTGATAAGAAATCCCAGCGATCACTGAACGGCGATGATATGCTGGAAGCTTTGAAAGTTTTACAGAGTCGTTCCGGTGAAATATTCGGTTCTAATACTCAAAAAACATAGGGCATAATATAGTAAAAGACATAGGCTGTAGTTTATTTAAGGGTCAGCTCAGATGCCCTGCATCAATAAGCGCCATACGAAGATGTTTTTGAATAAAATCTGCTTTATAAATGCTGTATCGGTGGGTATCGTTATCACATAAAAGCACCGCGTTTTTTTTCATTAAAGCGTACTGAGTTGCTATGTCATTGTTTCTAATAAGATAATCGCGAAATGCCAAATGTTTTATTATTTGAGCATCCCCGGTGGTGAAAGCATGGATGTGATGACTGCGCTGGTTTTCACCTTTTGTGAAGTACCTACGATTGGAAATTCCATTTTCACCACGCACAGTATATCCGGCACGCTCCATTGCCTGATTCATGCTGTCCAGTTCATCAAGATTAGTAACTTCAATTAATATATCTATCACTGGTTTAGCTGATAATCCAGGCACCGAGGTGCTACCAATATGGTGAATCTGGGATATCACATGACCAAGTGTTACCTGCAACAGAGAACGTTCGTTCTCAAATAATGTAGGCCACATGTCATCATAATCAACAACAGTCAATATTCGCATATTCAACAATCTCACATTTTTAACCAATTTTGTTCATTCACAATGAGGGGGAATCCCATTCCCTCTTTAATTTTTTCTACGTTAGCTCTGGACGTCAGCTTTTCTATTAAAGTAAATGCGACATTAATAGCTGTTGCAGGACTTTGCGATGTAATGATATTACCATCCACTACAATTGGGCGGTCAATGACATTGACACCCATTTCAGATAACTGCGTTTGACGTTTACTGCTCAGATGATACGTCGTACCCATTCTACCTTGAAGAGCACCGCTTTTTGCTACTGGTAAAGCGCCAACACAGACAGAAGCGATAATTTTGTTTTGGTTGTTAAATTTTCGAATAAGGCTGACCAGCCGCTCATCAAATGCATCCTCGTAAAAACCAGCCCGGCTCATTCCGCCGGGAATGGCAATGGCATCAAAGCTATCACCATCAATTTCATCCAGTTGATAATCTGGTTCGATGGTGAAATTCCAGGCACATTTAACTTTTTTTCGTAAACCAACTGTTACCAATTCTACGGGTTCCATTCCGTAAGTTGTTGTCCAGCCAATAGCATCAGTAAATGCACTGGCTTCATATTCTTCTAATCCCTGACAAAGGAATAAAATAACCTTCTTCATTTCGTAATACCCATAACAAGGGAAAATCCATAAATATACGGTAATAATAACACAAGTCGTGTACATGTCTCTTCTTGACATACCGTTTTGAGCGGCCATGTGTACGGCGATGAACTGGGCCTCTATCCTTTGTAATCAAAGGACATTTCTAATTTGCTGGCAGACGGACATCTGAACTTAGCCTTGACAAAGTTATTGATTTTACAGGTTTTGTGGTTTGGTGTGGCTATGGCCAGATATGCCAAATGCCAATATGAACACAACAAACTCAGGCTGACACATACATCATTACAGTGAAAAATGTAATCAATACTAATGTAATGACGTTTAACCATAGAGAAACCATACTCTTGCTTATCAGAAGGTTAGCTAAATCCGAGTCCTCATCTTCATACTTACCAGCCCTGGATGATGTCTGTCTACGGTTCATTACCGCATAAACCTCATAATGACTGACTATACGGCATATCAACACCAGATAAATTAGAACAATACCAGCAATGATTAGATGTCTGGATCCGTTAAACAAATCCATAACTGTCTCAATATGATCGTTTAACATAGTAATCTCTCTGCGCCCGGACCAACCACGATAATGCATGACGATGATAAAAAAAACCACCTTGGTAAGGTGGTTAATAAAATAAAGAAATTTTGTATTAGATCAGGAAATCTTCGAGAGTTTTTCCTGCATCCAGCTGAGCTTTAATTGGTGCCGGAGTACGTCCCTGACCTGTCCAGGTTTTTTGCTCACCGGCATCGTCTATGTAAGCATATTTCGCAGGACGAGGCTCACGTTTTTTGCGTACTTTAATGTTGACGGCTGCGTCCATCAGTTCGCTCGGATTTATACCATCAGCGATCATCATTTCCCGGTAATGAGAGAGTTTTTCTAAACGCTCACGGTTAGCCGCTTCGGCCGCCTTTTCTTCTTCACTGCGTTCAGCGACGACAATAGTGAACTTTTCTAATACTTCTTCAAGCACTTCTAATGGGAGCTCTCGTGCCTGAGCGCGAAGTGTACGGATGTTATTGAGAACCTGTAATGTCTCGCTCATAGTTACCTCTTTATGCACATTGTTATGCAATTACATAAGAACATTAAATTAATTAAAGAAATTCAGCAAGTGGTTTGGGAAGTTCAATTCTCTCAACCGAGAAAAGTCTTAAAAATGAGTCTATCTCATGCTGAATGTATGTTCCTTGGTCTTGATACTGCCCTGTTGGTAAATTCACCATCTTGAAAAAAATCATCTCGGGAATATTTTTATCCGGTTATGATTCTATCGTTGTGTGAAGTGAATAAGATGTTGTAATTGTAAAGGTCATTAAGCAAACAATCAATGCTATTTGAATACATTTTTTGATTGCAAAAGGATACTGCTTAAGACATTTCAGGCTGCATAAAAATGTTAAAGGGGTGATTAAAAAAACCACCCTGCAATTTAAAGTTAACTCTGTTAGAGAGAAATATCAGAAGGCCATAAAAAATAAAACTCACCTTTTTTATAACGATTGGATTTACTCTCACCTCCGATGGAAATACCTAAAGGCGTTAACTCATATTTTCCGTCTTTCTCTATGAGGTATCCTGAATTCATCAATTCCGCATACATTTCAGATAAACCCATTTTATGTTGTTTAGCTAAATTAGTTGAGGTTAGTTTATTTGCGGGTTCTGGGTTTGTATCCCCCTCTTTACTTGTTCTCTCATCTGACTCGGTTGAGATAGGATCTGTTAACATACTATGTTTTTCATCATTTTTTTGAGATGTTCTTGTATGTTCACTCTTCTGCTCATGATTTTTTTGCAACTCAGATCTACCCGATTGTAATGATATTGGTGATGGAATATTTTCTGTACTGATCCTGATTAACCGCTGGGCCTCTGTGATAGAAGCGTTGAAAGCGTCACGGTCATCATCCTTTACAATTAACACCCCAAGTTCATGATTGTTGATTTGACTAAAATCATATAGATTTAAGCTGCATATCAGGCTTTGATTTTCATTAGCATAAAACTTAGCATGAAGGTTCTGGCAAAAACTCAAACGAACATAAGGTAAACTGACAAGCCATTCATGGTCTTTAGGGTTAAGTTCAGATTTACCGTAGATGATACGAATATCAACCTTCATACGGTTTTTGTCTTCAATGAGCTCCTTAATTCTTGCGCTAAGTTTCAGATAAGGGCTTATCAAAATAATGCGCTCTTCGGCATTAGCGATGGTTTGCTCTACATGATAGTTTAAACCTGTTGTGTTAAGAATCTGGACCATAAATCCCCCATTTTTTACAGTGTTGTTTATAAATAATAGCGCACGTTAAAAAGTTACTTTTTAGGAGTAGAATGCTCGATATTGTGAAAGTGGAAGTGTGATTCCTTACTTAATTATTCGCTTTTCGCCATTGACGTGGTTCAATAGAGTGCGGATCAGACCACAGACCTTTCCCTTCATTTCGAGCCTTTTGTTCAAGAGGTCCATATTCAGGAACAATTAACCTCCCCTGATACCGATATGCCCAGGCCATGCCGTTTGCGACCATGATGGCGTTAACATCTTTGTTGTTTAGATAGATTGTGCCAAGCAAGCGACCATAGACGTCCTGCCCATGGTCCTGAATATTAACAACCTGGTTTGCTACTAACTGAATCATTGTTTGCTTTGCTTTCTGCCCGAAGGCTTGCTTACTTTCAGGAGCATCAATCCCATAGAGCCGTATTCTTGTATTTGTTGCACCGTCATAAGCCTGGACTGTATCACCATCAATAACTCGCACTACTTTCGCCGAGAAAGTTTTGGCAATAGAAGTTAGTGGGGAATATAAAAGGATAACAGCCAGTGGAAAAATGGCTAATCTAGTTGACCGGATGTTTATCATTGGTTGTCTCTGGATGATAATCATTAAATGTGATTTGAGGGGGAAATCACAACGATATTGAAAAGTTACTTTCAAAGTATAGGTTACTTTATTAACAACATGCTATTGTGTCAATGTATATGAAAATTATTACCTGAGGTGAATGAAAACGCATCTCGGCTCAGATCAATTAAGGGGGGCTTATGTCTACTGTTAATGATGTGATTGTATCTTATGGGGGGGACAGTAAAAGGTATTCAAGAGACTTCCAGACAAAAGAAGAATTTAAAAAGAGTTGGTACGCCGTTTTGTCCCGGGCGCATGCTTCGGTAGAAGCGAAGGTAAGCTGTGCCTGTAAAGGAAAAGGACAAAAATCACTTGCCGTAAAATATCACTCAGGCGGTGATACTTATTTCCTGGCGCGGTACCCGAATACAGGTAGTCAACATTCACCTGACTGTATTTTCTTTACACTTGATAAAGACAATTCAGGTCTAAAATGCTATACACAAGGTGTCGTCAAAGACCTTAAAGATGGAGGCTACGGAATTAGGTTAGACGTGGCATTAGCCTCATCTGACTCGGAGTCGACCTCGATCGTACCGATAGATAACAGGAATAAATCAGGTGGTGTTTCTCAGAATAGCATGTCATTGCTGGGTCTTCTCCAGTTCCTGTGGGATGACAGCGGTCTGAATCGTTGGTATCCGAAAATGGCCGGGAAACGTAATCCTGGCAAGGTGTTCAACCTTATAACCCACTCTGCGGAAAAAATTAAAGTCGCATCACATCCGCTGTCCATGCATTTACTTGCAGGTGCATATCCTTCGACACCTCAAGAGACAAAAAACATAAAAATGACATCAGAGGCGCTGATGAATAAAGAACGTCTGATTTGCCTCAATGTACTATCTAAATATAACCCTGAAAGACACTCGAATGCATCAAAACGACTTCCGATAAAGTTTTTTTCAGGTGTTCCAGTTGTGCTGATGAATACTGAGAATTGGGCATCACTGGAGAAGAGATTCAGCTCTGAAATAGCAAACTGGCGTTTAGGAGGTAACGTAATCTGTATGGCTATAGGTGATCTGGGTAAATTTAAGGGGAAAGATACATACTATCTTAAACCACTTCAGATAGCATTGATGAATGTTGATGAAAACTGGATCCCGGCAGACTCGAGTTATGAGCTGACCATGCTAAATTATCTTCATAAGCATGAGCGGTCATTTATCAAACCCCTGAGATACGATGCTTCTAATAATGATGTTTTCCCAGATTTTTGTCTGACGGATATTGGGGGGCATGAACTATTTCCTATTGAGGTATTTGGTATGGATACTGCTTCATATTTGGCGCGTAAGGCGATCAAAGAAAGTTACTATAATGAACGATATGGAAAGGATGGTTGGGCATCATGGGTTGCACCGGCTGGCCCCCTACCCCATTTGCCCGATAAGGGCTGCAGTTAACGCCAAAATGCTTCAGTAAGGGCTTCGGCCCTATTATAACTATCAGCACTTTTCTGGCATAGAAGGCTTCAGCCCTGTTGTACTTCATCCTGCGATTTCAATTTTGATCAATTAACCGGCCAGAAATCATACGAAATTTTCTTTTCGTCGCCGTGCGCTACGTGAAATCTGACGTACTCACCCCTCCGTTTTTCTTCAGATTTCGCGTAGCGCAACCTGAACAAAAACCACTAGAAAAGTAACTTTTGGACTGATTTAGAAGCTGGTTACCCCCACTTCGGGTGATAACATTAAATTAACACATGGAATAACTGTAATTATTCTAACTGTAAATAGGATGTTGCATACCTCTTGAAGCGATGGAAAAATGAGCATATTTCTCATTATTCCCGAATCCATACATTTTTATTGTTTTTATAGCAAAATAATGAAACTTCGTTTTATTTATTATGTATCAATTTATAATTAATTGATGTTATTTTATCGCTATTGATATTTATCATAGTAACTATAACCAATGGAATTAAATCATATTCATCTAAATGTGACAGTGTCACGTTTCATGCATCTGGCGAGACCCATTTATCGTTAAAAGAAGTTCACTCCCATAATGAAACCTGAGCTTCTTATTTGCAGATCGTATGTGGATGTCTTTAGGTGCAGGAAGGAAAGTGATGCAAGCATGATAGGATGACAAACCGGCAAAGGGGCTGCTACTGCTCCATATTCAACAAACCACCCCTGGTAAGTTGAATCCTTTGCCGGTTTTACTGACAATACCAGATAAGTTAACTTTTTCCATCCGATTTTGTCTTCAACATTTTGAATTCAAGATTTTTTCAAAATGGGATGCTTTCACAATGCAACAACGGTTTTCAAGTATCTCGGATCATCATTCTTCATAAAAAATAGCTAAATAGCGATTTCACGTATTTCGCCATGAAAAAGACAAGCTATACTGAAGAACAGATTGCGTTTGCGCTGAAAAAGGCCGAAACCGGCACTCGCGTCGGGGTAGTCTGCCGAAATATGGGCATTTCTGAGCCCACTTTTACATCTATGGACTACCTCCGTTTTGCAAGTAATTAATCTGGTTTGGGGTGTTGCTTACATCTATCCGGCATCAGGAAAATAAGTAATTTTATATCTTACCGACAGTCGCCCTGTATTCTGATACCGTCAAAATGGATCATCCTGACTGACCTCAACGCACAACGCCCGGATCCATTGATGCGCCGGATCGCGATTCCAGGCCATGCTATCGTAAAGCATGGTACTTCCAGTGGCATATCCACAATCACCAGATAATCATCTTTGCAGGCCAGACGACGCGGAACCACGGCAATCATGGAAGGGTGTATGAGCCGTCGCGGTAACTGTCACGATAACGCGGTTGCAGAAAGCTTTTTCAGTTACTGAACCGAGAGCGCATAAAGAAAAGATCTACGGAAGGCGGGAGAAGCCCGCAGCGAAATTTTTGATTACATCGAAATTTTTTATAACAGTAAGCGTCGACATGGGTCGAGCAATCAGATGTCACCGACAGGATATGAAAACCAGTATTATCAATGGCTCGGAAGTGTTTAGATTATCCGTGACAATTCAAATGTAAGCCACGTGAGAACCTCAAAAGCACCATCGTACACTAAATCAGTAAGTTGGGAGCATTACACAAAACTCAAATAGCACTATATACAACCACTTTATTACGCCCCTCTCCCTTTGCTTGATAAAGAGCATCATCAGCATTTTTCAGCAAAAAGTCGATCCCACTAAGGGGATCAGTTTGCGTTGCTACACCAGCAGATATGGTGACACGCAAGTCATTAGTAAAAACAGAACTTTCAATAACACTTCTGATACGCTCCGCAATACGCTCTGCTGTTACCACTGAAGTATTCGGCAGAAAAATAACAAATTCTTCACCACCAAACCGGCAAACAATATCTTCACTACGGCAGCAAGAATTAATAGCATGAGCCAAAGAAATAAGCACCTCATCTCCGACCCCATGCCCGAAGAAATCATTTAATTTTTTAAAAAAGTCAACATCAATAGCAATAACTGAAGCCCCTGAGCCTTGCGTGTAATCCTTTGTTTTATTCGAAAACCCCAATCTATTATTTACACCGGTTAGGGGATCTTTTACTGCCACTTCATTTAGAGTGTTAACCCTTTTCATCATTACCTTTACATTCGTTAAAAGTGCCTTTTTAAGGCGGTCAGCTTCGGCATACCAAGCATTGATACCTTTAATATAAGTCAGCGAGGACTCTATATCTTTAGCATTGGTAGATATAGCAAGATTTTCTAAAGGAATTGAGATTTGGGATGCAATGAAATATGAAACAATTGAAAACACAACTATTATTACAACTAGCAGCACAAGCACATTTTTAGCATAATTAATAAGAATAGTGGTCACGTTGTCAGCATGACTATAAACAAACACATTCCAGTCAGTATTTTTCATATGAGCATAACCAAGAAGATACTTATGCCCCGAAGAAAAAAAGGTACCATCGCCTCTTTCAGACGAAGCTAACTTTGATTTCAAATCATCAGGCATAACCATCGGTCGACCAACAACACTGTTATCTTTATTAAAGATCACATTACCATCATCACTAACGATGGTAATTTCAGTGTCGTCATTAAAAAAATGCCTACTCAAAACATCGCTAAATAAACTCTGTTTTTTTAGATATATAGACCCGCCGATATACCCTATGTAATTACCACTCTTATCATAAATAGGATGTGACAACAAAACAATCAAATTCCCAGCAACTGATTTGTAAGGTTGCGATATAAATGCCTTTTTGCCCTCAATAGCCAATTTACTGACACTTGAGTTCAAGTGAACACCAACTAAATCAAGTGATTCTGGAGAAGTTGCCAGAACAACAGCGCCATTACTAACAACAATAACTGAATTAAACATGCCGGACTGCAATCTTAGCCTATCAGCCTCATTTTTAAGATATTCAACATCAGTCGTTGATTCAATTTTCTTAGCGCCATATGCTAGTTCGCCCTGAGCCATTTCAATATAACTGCTCATTACATCCGACATTTTCATAGCGTACGATGAATTAGCATCAAGCAAATCTTTTTCTATATTTTCGTGTTGATAAAACATAATGACAACTATCATAAAAATAGAAGTCAAAAAAATACCACCAACGGACAAGGTTATGACTATCGGACGAAGGTGAGGCTTTTTAATTCTCATAAAAATACACTCCATATAATTAAAAAATGCCGCATTTACCATAGCAGCCCTTAGCTACACCGCTCCGGACGTGTTCAGCACTACTGCATAGCATGCAGTCGTGTGAATGGCACTGGTTTTCGACGCAACTTAGCTGAAAGCCCTGTTTTAACCTGTTTGTCACAGCGTCGGTCCATTGTACGTCTGCTACCACTGCGATCGTTTCAGCTTTAGCGCTTTATGATGCTGCGCTGCTCGCTCAAACTCTGCATCTGCGTTCTGAAGGCCGTGACGCGCTCGCTCAGCGCCGCGTCCTACCGTTGCATAAGACCAGACATCGTACGCTATTCCGCGAAGGCGTACTCCTACTCGTCCTGATCTTGACCCGCCGTTTCTGGACAGCTTTTGTATCTTAAATTAACGATGTGCACTGCTACAGTTGTTCCCTTTGAGAGTGATATCCCAGCGCGCTGTGCGGGTGGTTTTCATTGTTATGCTTGAATGCTGCTGCAAGGTTTCACAGTGCTGTTCTCAATCCTGTTTTGGCATGAACGCTATATAGTCTTCTTTCATCGTTTTCACGAACCTCCGCGTTTCATACGTGGTATACGCTGAACCGTTGTCCGTCAGCCACTGCACTGGTGTGTCCGGCAACATGTCGCCGATGCGCTTTCAGAATCACATCCCGCACCGTCGAACTGTCATAACCTCCCGTGATTGCTGCCCAGTCTATGCCCCCACGGTCGCAGAAGTCCAGCGCGAACGTGACCCGCAGTTTTTCACTCTTCTCGCAGACGAATTCAAAGCCATCTGAACACCTGAGCATCTCGCTTTCTGCTAACGAGATTTTGGCCTTATGTCTACGCTTCGGTCGCTCTTGCTTGTCATGCATATACTCGCTCATTATCCTGTAAAACCTTTTGGCGCTTACTGCTGGTTGTCACTCTGTCTTACTTTGCTTGCGCCGGATGCCCCACTCGCGTCGATAACCATAACTCGGTTTATCACTGATAATATTGAGGAAAGCCGACAGTATTCCGCGTCTGCGTCGTCATTACGCCGGTTACTGCGCCTGTCCTACCAGTCGGCAGAACGTTTCGCTGCGCACACGACACACCCATGGCGCGGCTGACACGGGCTATTCCCCGTCCTTTGGCAACAAGAACGCGTACGCTATCCATTTTCGCGGCTGACCATACTCCACGGTTTCTTTCAGGATCTTGACTTCCATCGTCTTCTTGCCCAGAAGGTACTGAAACTCCCGGACACTGCTTCAGTGTAGGGCTTTGTTAATGGAATGGTCGCCTCCCATCTCTTGTGCCACAGTGGGACGAT
>OGZG01001543.1_pt1 | contig 17169 bp, 10 predicted proteins | sample 1576781 | NCBI WGS metagenome assembly OGZG01 (sample SAMEA3541502, study PRJEB24748) | human gut metagenome | biome: human gut; feature: human-associated habitat; material: faeces | place: China | collected 2012 | reverse complement strand
CGGAGGATATTACGGTAGAGATCGCTGCACCGGCGGGAAGCATCTGCGAGCAGACGGAGGACCCCGCGCAGGCGAAGGGGCTTGTCAAGCGCGACATCATCCGCGTCATCACCCCCGGCACCGTCATCGACGAGACGTCGCTCGAGGCCGGGCGCAGCAACTTCTGCGCGGGCATCTGGCTCGATGAGCGGTACGCGGCGCTCTGCGCCTGCGACATCTCGACCGGACAGATGAGCGCGACCGCGTTTGAAGGCCCGCAGCGGCTCGAGCACCTGCTCAACGAGCTCGGGCGCTTTTCACCGGCGGAGGCCGTGATGAATGACGGGGCGTTTTTCGACGAGACACTCACGGGCGTCTCCGGCCGAACTGATATTCGATGATTTTGAAGAACTCATTTTCCCCAATCATCCCTTAGGGAAAAACATCTTGGGAACACCCGGGCAACTGAGGAAGTATACTACGCAAAATATTTTACAGTTTACCGGAAGATACTATTACCCGTCGAACATGGTATTCTTCATTTCGGCCGACCTGGATTTCAAGCGTATCATCCGCATGGTGGAAAAAGCCACCCAGGGAATCACCGACCGTTCGGCTGAAAGAATGCAGCGGCAGTCTCCTCTCCCCTATCAGCCGGTACGGCGTACCGTCCTCAAGGACACCCATCAGTCGCACGTAATGATAGGAGGCCGCGGATACAGTGCCTACGACCACAAGCGTACCGGACTGTATCTGCTCAACAACATCCTGGGAGGTCCCGGAATGAACAGTAAACTGAATGTATCGCTCCGCGAGAAGAGAGGACTGGTCTACAATGTAGAATCGAACCTGACTGCCTATACAGATACCGGAACCTTCTGCATTTATTTTGGTTGCGACCATGAAGATACGGATCTTTGCATCGAACTGGTCCATAAGGAACTGAAACGGCTTCGCGACAAAGGCCTGACCACCATGCAGCTGCATGCAGCCCAGAAACAGATTATCGGACAGATAGGAGTGGCATCCGACAACTTTGAGAACAATACCCTCAACATGGCCAAATGCTTCCTGCATTACCGCCATTATGAAGAAGAGTCGGAAGTCTTCCAGCGCATCAATGCCCTCACGCCTTCCCAGCTGCTGGACATTGCCAATGAAATGTTTGCCGAAGACTATCTCACTACACTGATTTACCGATAACCCCGGCACCTCAGAAAAAGACTTCTGCCACTGTGGCTTATCGGAGTTTTATTTTTGACGGAAAGCACAAAAACACTATCTTTGTATTGTTGAACTTAGGAATTGAATAAAATTACATACGTTATGAAAATAGAAGAGAAACTGAGTACCTCAGTGATAAACGGAATAAAAGAATTGTACGGAGCAGATGTTCCTGACAAGATGGTACAATTGCAGAAAACAAAGAAAGAGTTCGAGGGACATCTCACTCTGGTAGTCTTCCCCTTCCTGAAAGTTTCCAAGAAAGGTCCGGAACAGACCGCACAGGAAATTGGAGAATATCTGAAGCAGAATGAGCCAGCCATCGCCGCTTACAATGTCATCAAAGGATTTTTGAATCTTACTATTGCATCAGACGTATGGATTGACTTGCTGAATACCATCCACGCAGACGCACAGTGGGGAATCAAACAGCCGCAGGCAGACGCACCGCTGGTAATGATTGAATATTCTTCACCCAATACCAACAAACCGCTGCACCTGGGTCATGTCCGCAATAACCTCCTCGGAAACGCACTGGCCAACGTAATGGCAGCCAACGGCAACAAGGTGGTTAAGACCAACATCGTAAACGACCGAGGCATCCACATCTGCAAGTCCATGCTTGCCTGGCTGAAATACGGCAACGGTGAAACTCCGGAATCATCCGGCAAGAAGGGCGACCACCTGGTAGGTGATTACTACGTAGCCTTCGACAAGCATTACAAGGCAGAAGTAGCCGAACTGATGGAAAAAGGCCTCAGCAAAGAAGAAGCCGAAGCTCAGTCACCACTGATGCAGGAAGCCCGTGAAATGCTCCGCAAATGGGAAGCAAACGACCCGGAAGTCCGTGCCCTGTGGAAGAAAATGAACGAATGGGTATACGCCGGATTCGATGCCACTTACAAGATGATGGGAGTTGGATTCGACAAGATTTATTACGAATCAGATACCTATCTGGAAGGAAAGGAAAAAGTCATGGAAGGACTGGAGAAGGGATTCTTCTTCCGCAAGGAAGACGGTTCTGTATGGGCCGACCTTACTGCCGAAGGACTGGACCACAAGCTCCTGCTCCGCGGTGACGGTACTTCCGTATACATGACACAGGATATCGGTACTGCGAAACTCCGTTTCCAGGACTATCCGATCAATAAAATGATTTATGTAGTAGGAAACGAACAGAACTACCACTTCCAGGTGCTCTCTATCCTGCTCGACAAACTGGGATTCGAATGGGGCAAGGACCTGGTACACTTCTCTTACGGAATGGTTGAACTGCCGGAAGGAAAGATGAAGAGCCGTGAAGGTACTGTAGTTGATGCCGACGACCTGATGGAAGCCATGATTGAAACAGCTAAGGAAACCAGCAACGAACTGGGCAAGCTCGACGGACTGACTCAGGAAGAAGCCGACAACATCGCACGTATCGTCGGTCTGGGCGCCCTGAAATATTTCATTCTGAAAGTAGATGCACGGAAGAACATGACGTTCAACCCGAAAGAATCCATCGATTTCAACGGAAATACCGGACCGTTCATCCAGTATACCTACGCACGTATCCAGTCTATCCTGCGCAAGGCAGCCGAAGCAGGTATCGAAGTTCCGGCTACACTTGCCAAAGGCATTGAACTGAGTGCCAAGGAAGAGGGACTGATCCAGATGCTGGCCGACTTCACTGCTGTAGTAGCTCAGGCCGGTACCGACTACAACCCGTCTATCCTTGCCAACTATGCATACGATCTGGTAAAAGAATACAATCAGTTCTACCATGATTTCAGCATCCTGCGCGAAGAAAACGAAGCCTTGAAGGTATTCCGTCTGACTTTGAGCCAGAATGTCGGCAAGGTGGTAAAACTGGCCATGGGATTGTTGGGTATCGAAGTACCTGAAAGAATGTAATTTCTCTTTCAATTAAAATCATAGTTAACGCAGGTTTTAGGGGGAGGTCTGGAACAGAATTCCGCTAAGACCTGCGTTTTTTCGTTTCATTACACATCAATTATGGGTAAACAGAAATATTATGTAGTATGGAAAGGGGTAAACCCGGGAATATACACTTCATGGACCGAGTGCCAGCTCCAGATAAACAATTACAAGGGAGCCCTGTACAAGTCCTTTTCTACCCGGGAAGAAGCAGAAGCGGCCCTTTCTTCTCCTGCACACCTTTATCTTCAGCCCAAAGAAAAAGCCTCTGCCCCGCTTTCAGACAGCGCCCTGTCGGCCGTAGGCTATGAACCGGACAGTTGGGCAGTAGATGCCGCCTGCAGCGGAAATCCCGGTCCCATGGAATACCGTGGAGTCGACCTGCTTACCGGAAAAGAAATCTTCCATTTCGGCCCTATCTGCGGCACCAACAATATCGGAGAATTCCTGGCCATCGTCCACGGACTGGCACAGATGAAGCGGGACGGAATACAGAAAACCATCTACTCCGACAGTGCCAATGCCCTCAAATGGGTCAGGGAGAAAAAATGCAAGACCCAGCTGGAGCGTACGGAAAAGACAGCTGCCGTATACCAGCTGATAGCACGTGCCGAGAAATGGCTGCAAGAAAACACGTATACCACTCCCCTGCTGAAATGGCAGACCACCCTTTGGGGCGAAATCCCTGCCGATTTCGGTAGAAAATAACAGATCAGCTTATGAAAAAGAGATTGCTTTTTATACTTTCGTTCTTTGCTGCCGTACTGGGTTATTTCGTATTGCAGAAACCCTGTTTCATGTTCTATAATGACGCAGCAGGCAAGGGAGCTTCCCTCTCTGATTTTATGGATGTCATGTTTCACGGCATCAGCCTGGATGCAGCCACGGCCGGATACCTGGTAGCCATTCCCTGGCTGGCAGTCCTGGTCAGTGTATGGTTCAAGCGCTTTCCCCTGCGGAAAATACTGATAGGCTATTATGTATTGATTGCCCTCATCACCTCACTGATCTTTGTCGGCGACATGTGTCTGTATCCGTTCTGGAACTTCAAGCTCGATGCTTCCGTATTCTTCTATCTGGATTCTCCGAAGAATGCGATGGCCAGTGTGTCTACGGCCTTCATCCTGCTCCGTATCCTGCTGATTCTGCTGCTCTCCGGAGTCTTCTTCGGCATACTGTATCTCATTACTCCGCGCATGCTCCCACCGGTCATCCGGAAATTGACCACCACAGCCTTACTGCTGCTTTCGGGAGGCATTCTCTTTGTAATTATCCGGGGAGGCGTCACGGAATCGACTTCCAACATCGGACAGGTGTACTACTGCAACAATGAGTTTCTGAACCATTCGGCAGTGAATCCGGCATTCAGTCTGCTGGCATCGGTCAGCAAGACCAAAAACTATGCCGACCAGTTCGATTATCTTCCGGAAGCACAGCGCGACTCGCTGTTCAAAAACCTGTATCCTACCGAAGGGAAAAATACCGTTGAACTGCTCCGTACTTCACGTCCCGACATCCTGATCATTATCATGGAGGGATTCGGAGCCACGATGGTGGAATCACTCGGAGGCGTCAAAGGAGCCAGTCCAAACATCGACCGTCTGTCGAAAGAAGGTATCTGGTTCACCCGCTGCTATGCCAACAGTTACCGTACCGACCGGGGAACCGTCTGCACATTGAGCGGCTATCAGAGTTTTCCGGACCTGTCGGTCATGAAAATACCGGCCAAAAGCCGTACCCTCCCTTCCATTGTCGGAAAACTCGCACAGGAAGGCTATCAGAGCGATTTTCTGTATGGAGGAGATATCAACTTCACAAACATGAAAAGCTACTTGCTGGAGTCCGGATATCAACGTCTGAAGGCCGATGTGGACTTCAGTCTGGCACAGCGCCAGAACCCGTGGGGAGTCAACGACGACGTAACCTTCGAAGACCTGTACCAGACCATCCGGAAGCGGACCCAAAAAGACAGTCCCTGGCATACGGCTTTCCTGACCCTCAGCAGTCACGAACCGTTTAAGGTACCTTTCCAGCAGTTGGACGAAGCACAGCCCAATGCCTTTGCCTTCACCGACCACTGTCTGGGAGAATTTATCGACCGCCTCAAGCAGTTGCCTGTATGGAAGAACCTGCTCGTCATCTGCCTTCCCGACCACGGATTCTATTATCCGATGGAAGGCTATGCCCACGATGCCCGCATCCACCACATCCCCATGCTGTGGCTCGGAGGTGCCGTGCGGGAGCCCATGGTCATCGACCGTATCATGAACCAGAGCGACCTGGCCGCCACCCTGCTGGCACAGTTGGGCATAGCGCATAAGGAATTTGATTTCAGCCGCAATGTACTCGGAGAAGAATATGTATACCCCTTTGCCTACTGGAGTTTCGGAGGAGGTGTTGCCTTTGCCGACAGCACCGGAGTAAGCGTATACGACCTGAATGCAGAGCGTCCCATCATCGAATCGCCCGATGCCAGTGAAAACCGTGTATTGCGGGCGAAAGCCATCCTCCAGAGCTCATACGACAATCTGGGAGCAAGATAATTCAGTTCCCTTCCTCAGGGCCTTATCCTACTGAAGGCCCTATATACAACAAAGGTGCGGGCCGTAATGCTACAGCCCGCACCTTTTGTTTTTATTTCATCCAACTGTCCGGATTGATCAATCCTTCCGGTTGGCACGCTTACGTTCGTTCTCGTCCAGAATAATCTTACGCATACGCATGCTCTTCGGAGTTACCTCTACGTATTCATCTTCCTTGATGTATTCCAGTGCTTCTTCCAGAGAGAAGATTACCGGCGGAATGATACGCGCCTTGTCATCCGAACCCGAAGCACGCATGTTGGTCAGCTTCTTCGACTTGGTCACATTGATTACCAGGTCGTTCTCATGTACATGCTCACCCACTACCTGTCCAGCATACACCTCATCCTGCGGATAAATGAAGAACTTACCACGGTCCTGCAGTTTATCGATGGCATATGCAAATGCCGTACCACTTTCCATGGCAATCATAGATCCGTTCGTACGACGGTCGATTTCCCCCTTATAAGGCTGATATTCCTTGAAACGGTGAGCCATGATTGCCTCACCCTGAGAAGCTGTCAGCACATTCGTACGCAATCCGATGATACCGCGCGAAGGCATGTTGAACTCAATGTTCACACGGTCGCCCTGTGTTTCCATCGAAGTCAGGTCTCCCTTACGTCGAGTCACCATATCAATCATCTTGCTGGCAAACTCTTCCGGAACACTGATCGTCAGTTCTTCGATAGGCTCACACTTCACACCGTCAATCTCCTTGTAGATTACCTGAGGCTGTCCTACCTGGAGCTCGTATCCCTCACGGCGCATGGTCTCAATCAAGACAGACAGGTGCAATACACCACGTCCCGACACGATCCATTTGCCATCCTCATTCTCGGTCTTGCGTACCCGCAGAGCCAGGTTCTTATCAAGCTCCTTCATCAGACGGTCGTGAATGTGGCGTGAAGTCACAAACTTACCTTCCTTACCGAAGAACGGAGAATCGTTGATAGAGAACAGCATGCTCATTGTCGGCTCATCAATAGCGATAGGAGGCAGTGGTTCCGGATTTTCGAAATCACAGATGGTATCACCGATTTCAAAACCTTCTACACCTACAATGGCACAGATATCTCCCGAAGAAACCTCTTCCACCTTCTTGCGGCCCAGTCCTTCGAAAGTATGTACTTCCTTGATCTTTGACTTAACCAGTGTACCGTCACGCTTGGCCAGTGTAATGTTCATACCTTCCTTCAGGGTACCGCGGTGTACACGTCCCACAGCGATACGGCCTGTATATGATGAATAATCCAAAGAAGTAATCAGCATCTGAGGAGTTCCTTCCAGACGTTCCGGAGCAGGAATATATTTCAGGATGGCATCCAGCAGCGGAGTGATGGTACCGGTAGGTGTCTTCCAGTCCTCTCCCATCCAGTTGTTCTTGGCAGAACCGTAAATTACCGGGAAGTCCAGCTGGTCTTCCGTAGCATTCAGGCTGAACATCAGGTCGAATACCATTTCATGTACCTCTTCCGGACGGCAGTTTGGCTTATCCACCTTGTTGACAACTACAATCGGCTTCAGTCCGATCTGCAGTGCCTTCTGCAATACAAAGCGAGTCTGAGGCATCGGACCTTCAAAAGCATCTACCAGCAGAATGCATCCGTCCGCCATATTCAATACACGTTCTACTTCTCCACCGAAGTCGGCGTGTCCCGGAGTATCGATGATATTGATTTTAGTACCTTTATAGTTGATAGATACATTCTTGGAAAGGATCGTTATCCCTCTTTCACGTTCCAGATCGTTGTTATCCAAAACCAGTTCACCGTTGGTCTGGTCATTGCGGAACAGGTGTCCCGCCAGCATCATTTTGTCCACCAGCGTAGTCTTTCCGTGGTCTACGTGGGCAATAATGGCAATGTTTCTAATGTCTTGCATATTATACCTATATATTTGGGATACAAAGGTACTACTTTTTGGGGAAATTCTATATCAATAACTCACTGAATTTAAAAGAACAGCGCAAGATATCTGCAAAGTCAAACTCCTCGTTTACCCAATTTTCGCCCCGAACCCCGTTCATCACATAATTTTTTATAACAACAACCAAAAATTTCCACGAATAAACCACAAAAAACTACATTATCTACTAATTAAAATTTGTATATTTGTAATTAATTTAACTCATAGAAGTAAGTTATTAAATATAATCACCTTAAATCTGTTAAAAGGGCTGTCCCCTTGTTGAAGGAAATAAGTGTTACATGCATATTCACATGAAACCAATATACATTCAAAAGACATGAAGCCTATGAAAATAAATGACAGTTAACCCGTAGAAAAAGAAAACATCTGCACCCGTTTTCCGGCTGCATATCCTGTTTTCAACCGCAAAAGCAAGACATGGTATAAACCTGTAACCTTAAATTTTTAATATGAAAAAAACAAAATTATTCAAGGACCTGTCCCGACGAGATGGATTAAATCTCAAGCGTCCTTCAAAAGCAAGAGTCAATCTTGCCTTATTAGCCGGCACCGTATTTTCTTTAGCAGCCGTACCTTCATTTGCTTCTTCTCCTGCAGTCGGTTCCCTGACAACTGATGCCACATCCAGTCAGGTTGCACCAGAAACCTTCCTGATAAAAGGTAGTATCAAAGACAGCAAAGGCGAGGCCCTTATCGGAGTAAACGTAATCATCCGGAATTCTTCGAACGGTACCATCACCGACTTCAACGGAGAGTTCTCCCTCAGGGTATCCAACGGCGACGTACTGGAAATTTCTTACGTAGGCTACAAACCCGTCACACTGACCGTATCTCCTAAGGCTTCCTATCAAATCGTCATGCAGGAAGACACCGAAACCCTCGAAGAGGTAGTCGTTACTGCATTGGGTATCAAGCGTGAGACCAAATCATTGACTTACAACGTACAGGAAGTAAAGAGTGACGTCGTTACTGCCGTAAAAGATGCCAGCTTCGTCAACAGCCTTACCGGTAAGATTGCCGGAGTAACCATTAACCAGAGTGCCAACGGTATCGGCGGTTCTACCCGTGTGGTAATGCGTGGAACCAAGTCACTGTTCGGCGACAACAACGCCCTGTATGTAGTCGACGGTATTCCTTTGTCATCCATGCGGTCTACCCAGCCCGAAGGTTCTTTCGAAATGCCCGACGGAGGTGACAGTGACGGTATTTCAAGCATCAACCCGGATGATATCGAATCAATGTCTGTACTGACCGGTGCCGCTGCCGCCGCACTTTACGGTGTTTCCGGAGCCAACGGAGTGGTATTGATCACCACTAAAAAAGGAAAGGAAGGCAAGCTCACCGTCAACTACTCCAACAACACCCAGTTTACTTCACCTTTCGTGACTCCCCGTTTCCAGAACACTTACGGACGGAAAAACGACCTGGTATACGAAAGCTGGGGAAACAAACTGGCTACTCCTTCTTCATACGACCCGCTGGATTTCTTCCAGACCGGTTTCAATGAAATCAACTCCATGAACGTGACCAGCGGAACCGACCGGAACCAGACGTACTTCTCGGCTTCTTCTACCAACTCACGGGGTATCATTCCTAACAGCCGTTACAACCGGTATAACTTTACCCTGCGTAATACTACCGAGCTGATCAAGGATAAGCTTACCTTGGATATGAGTGCATCTTATATCCTTCAGAACAACCATAACCTGCTGGTACAGGGACAGGCACACAACCCGCTCGTGCCATTGTATCTGTTCCCGCCGGCCGATGATTTCACCAAGTTCAAGACTTATGAACACTTCAACCCGGAACGTAACTTCCCGACACAGAACTGGACATACGGTGAACAGGGATTGTCCATGCAGAACCCATACTGGATTGTAAACAGAGAGCATTTCGAAAACCACAAGATGCGTTACATGTTTACCGCCAACCTCAGCTGGAAGATCAACGACTGGATGCAGGCTACCGGACGTATGCGTGTCGACAATACGGAAGATACCTACGAGCGTAAGATTTCCGCTTCATCCAGCAACCTGTTTGCTTCCGACTACGGAAACTACCTGAAACAGAAGACTGCGTATAAGAACTTCTACGCCGATGCCATCCTGAACATCGACAAGCGTTTCGGAGACTATGGCATCAACGCCAACATCGGTGCCAGTGTGACAGATGAAGTCGCTGGAGAAAAAATCGGTTACGAAGGACACCTGGCCAAAGTAGCCAACCTGTTTACGTTCGAGAACATCATCAAGAACGACCCGGAAACCCGTCCGCTCGACTCCAAGGGAGTACATACCAACACACAGGCTGTGTTTGCAACCTTGCAGCTGGCATACAAGAGCGCACTGTTCCTGGATGTGACCGGCCGAAACGACTGGTTCTCTACGTTTGCCTTCACTTCGCATAAGAACACCGGTTTCTTCTATCCGTCTGTCGGATTGTCCTTCGTTCCTACCGAAATGTTCGACCTGAGCCATACTCCTATTTCTTTCCTGAAGCTGCGTGCTTCTTACAGTGAAGTAGGTAATGCTCCTCAGCCTTACATGACATCTCTGACCTACGGTATCAGTGGCGGTAACATCGAGAGTCTGCCGTTCATCCCGGCTACTTTCCTGGAACCGGAAAGAACCAAGTCGTTCGAAGTAGGTATGAACCTGCGCCTGTTCAAAGACAAACTGAACCTTGACGTGACTTATTACAACTCAAACACTTACAATCAGTTCTTTACCATCTCCATGCCTCCAAGCTCAGGATACTCTCATTTCTATGCCAACGGAGGTAAGGTAAACAACTGGGGTATTGAGTCAACCCTTGCCTACAAGGAACGCATCAAGGATTTCCAGTGGAACTCCTCACTGACGTTCACCATGAACCGCAATGAAATCAAGGAGCTGCTCGATCCGAACACTGTCAACCCGATTACAGGAGAAGTGATTGGAAACATGCCTTACATCGACGTTTGTACCAACGACTCCTACAAGCAGCGTCTCACTGAAGGAGGAAGCATCGGTGATATCTACGTGACCGGATTGAAGCGCGACCATCAGGGACAGATTTACGTAAATCCGCAGAACGGAAGCATCCAGGCCGATTCTGAAACATGGATCAAGGCCGGCAACGCTGCTCCGAAATACAACATCGGATGGAACAACACCTTCCAGTATAAGGGAGTATCTCTGGGCGTCCTCATCGACTGGCGTATCGGAGGTATATGCGTATCGGCTACACAAGCCATGATGGACCGTTTCGGTACCTCACAGGCCAGTGCTGATGCACGCGACAACGGCGGAGTAGTTGTCAACGGAGGCTTGCTGAACCCGGAAAGCTACTATTCAGTAGTGGGAGGTGGAACTACCGGTTTGCTGGCATTCTATACTTACAGCGCTACCAACGTACGTCTGCGTGAAATGACACTGGGTTATACATTACCTAACAAGTGGTTCAACAACAAGCTGAAGGACGTAACCGTATCACTCATCGGAAAGAACCTGTTCATGTTCTACAACAAGGCTCCGTTCGATCCTGAGCTGGCTTCTTCTACCGGAACCTACTATCAGGGAATCGACTATTTCATGATGCCGAGCTTGCGGAACATCGGATTTAGCGTAAAACTTCAATTCTAACCTCAATTCATAAAACTATGAAATCGAAATTTTTAGGAAAAATACAATATATAGGGGCCGCCTGCTTACTGTTGGGTGGAATGAGCGCTTGTACCGCCGGGTATGAAGAAATGAATACCAATCCCGATAAGGTTACCGATGACATGCTCGACAGAGACAACCTGCGTACAGGAGGTTCCATCAGTGCCATGCAGATGGATATCATCCCCTGCAGCGACGAAGGCGCCAATGCGTTCCAGCGTGCCCAGAACCTGGTCGGAGATATTTTCTCGGGCTATATGGCTGCCAGCGACAACTGGAACAGTTCTTCAAACAATCAGACTTACAACCTCCGCTTCGGTGGATGGAGCGACGTGCTCTTCTCTATCGCTTACCAGAATGTCATGCCACAGTGGAAAAAGGTTTCTACCGAGCAGATCAAGAATGAAGAGCCGGTTACTTACGCCATCGGACAGGTACTGAAAATCGCGGCCATGCACCGTGTGACCGACGCTTACGGTCCGATTCCTTATTTCAAGTTCGGCGAAAGTCTGATGATTCCCTACGACTCACAGGAGAAAGTCTATGAGTCCTTCTTCAATGAACTGACAGAAGCCAGTGAGATTCTGGAACAGTATGCCACAGAAAACCCGTCGGCCCGTCCGCTTAAGGGATACGACCTGGTATATGAAGGAGATGTCAGCAAGTGGGCTAAATTCGCCAATACCTTGATGCTGCGTCTTGCCATGCGTGTGGTATATGTAAAACCCGACTGGGCACAGAAATATGCAGAACAGGCAGTGGTACACAGCAAACTGGGCGTCATGACCAGCAACTCCGACAATGCCCTGCTGCACAGCCACAACGGCATTACGGTGTACCACCCGCTGAACGTAGTATGGGATATGTATAAGGACGCACGTATGGGAGCTTCCATGGAATCGTACCTGAAAGGCTACAAGGACGCACGTATCTCCAAATACTTCAGTCAGGCTACCGAACCTGCCGGAGATTACCACGGAATGCGCAACGGTATTATCGTTGACAACATCGAAGGCTACCGTGCCCTCTCCTGCCCCAACGTACAGAAATCCGACCCGGTACAGTGGATGTGTGCTGCCGAGGCTTACTTCCTGAGAGCAGAAGGTGCCCTCAGACAGTGGAACATGAACGGCGATGCACAGGAACTGTATGAACAGGGTGTCAGAACTTCCTTCGAACAGCACGGTGCTGCCCTCGGCAACTACCTGACCGACGATACTGCACGGCCGGCTAAGTTCGAAGACAAGGTAGGCAACAACAGTGCCGCTCCCCGTTCTACCATCACTCCGGTTTACGACAGTGCAGCCGGTTTCGAAACCAACCTGGAACGCATCATCACACAGAAATGGCTGGCCATGTATCCGGAAGGTATGGAAGCCTGGAGCGAATTCCGCCGTACAGGATATCCGAAAATCTTCCCGGTTGTAACCAACTACAGCGGAGGTACCATCGATACCGAAAAGCAGATACGCCGTCTGCCTTTCCCGCAAACCGAATATGACAACAACAGCGCCAATGTCAACCAGGCCATTTCCTTGCTGGGAGGAGCCGACCACGGAGGCACACCGCTTTGGTGGGACAAAAAATAAACCTTTTAATACAGAACGAATATGAGAAAAATATTATATTTCCTTGCACTCTGTTTCAGCACAGCTCTGGTGGCATGCGATGAACAGACTACTCCGGAGGCTCTTGACGTACAGGTACCTCCTACCAAATCGGAAGATTATTTTGAAGCACTGAGAGCATACAAGCAGTCCAAGCATCAGGTTTCATTCGGCTGGTTCGGCAACTGGACCGCTTCGGGTACTGCCATGTCTACCCGCCTGGACAACGTGCCCGACAGCGTAGATATCATCTCCATCTGGGGAAATACCTTCAACCTGACTCCGGCCATGATGGAAGACATGGCTTACGTACAGCAGAAGAAGGGTACGAAAGTGATTTTCACCATCTTCGCCCACACAGTACCCGAACTCTTCATTGCCGAAGACGGTACGATAGACTATGCTTCTTATGCCAAGTCGCTGAACGATACCATCGTAAAATACAATTATGACGGTATAGACTTCGACTATGAGCCCAATTATGGAGGTAGCGGTCCGCTGTGTAACAAGGACAATATGGAAACCTTCATCCATGAAATGGGCAAATACGTAGGTCCGAAATCGGGCACCGGAAAAATCCTGAGTATCGACGGTGAGCCTTACTACATGAATCCGGGACTCTCTGAATATTTCGACTACGGTATCGTGCAGGCCTATAATTCAAACGGCGACAGCGATCTTCAAGGCCGCTTTAACAGGGCTGCTGATGTAGGCTGGAGACCTGAACAGTACATCTTTACCGAGAACTTCGAAAGTTTCTGGCAGAGCGGAGGAAATCCTAACTACGTGGACAAATACGGAAACGTAATGCCTTCTCTCGAGGGTATGGCCCGCTTCAACCCGACTCAGGGTCCTAAGGCAGGAGTTGGAACGTATCACATGGAATACGAATACCTGGCTTTGCCGACTTACAAGTACCTGAGAAAGGCCATTCAAATCATGAACCCGACTGTAAAATAAAAACACTACATGAATATGAAAACATTCAATAAAATTCAAATTCTGACTGCGTTTCTCTTCTTGCTGCTCACGGGGTGCAAAAATGCAGAAGAATTAAACCACCTGATCTACATGACAGGTACTGAGAAAACCACTGTAAGCAGAATCACCATCGACGGTCCTCAGAGTTTCGGAGTCAGTGCAACCTGTACGGCAAAGGCAGAACAGGACCTGCACATTACGTTTCGGATTGACGATTCACTAGTAGAGCAGTACAATGCCGAAAAGGGTACGAACTTCAAGGTGCTTCCGAAGGAATGCTATAACATGGAACAAATGGAATCTGTCATCGAACAGGGTTCGTGTGTGTCCACTCCGGTGATGTTCAACATTACTACTACCGAAGGAATGGAAGACGGAGCGGTTTATCTGGTTCCTATCTCACTGGCTTCGGCAGAAGGCTATCCGATTCTGGAATCTTGCCGTACCAACTACATCGTCATCAACCGTACCATCATCACCAAGGTACTTTCACTCTCAGGAAGCCGCTCACTGAACGTGCCTAAGTTCAAAGAGAGCCCCGAACTGCAAAGCATTCCTCAGGTTACCATGGAGTGCCGCGTGAAAGTCAACAAGTTCTGCAACAGCGACCCGTATATCAGCTCCATCATGGGTATTGAATACGATGAGAACTTCCTCTTGCGTTTCGGTGACGTAACCATCAAGAACAATCAGTTCCAGGTGACTGCAAAAGACCAGGTTACTCCGGAAATGACCTTCGATACCGGTAAATGGTACCACCTTGCCGTAGTCTTCACCGGCAGTCAGTTCATCGTATATGTAGACGGTGAAGTAGCCGCAACCAAACAGGCTACCCGCGGACCACTTAACCTGTACGACGGAGGAGACTTCAACTTTGGTTACTCTTACAACGGACGTTATCTGGACGGTTACATCAGCGAGGCACGTATCTGGACCCGCGTACTGTCACAGGTTGAGATACAGGAAAACATGTGCTACGTACAGCCCGACTCAGAAGGTCTGCTGGCTTACTGGAGATTCAACGACGGAGATTCGAAGAAAGCAAAAGACTTTACAGGACACGGGTATGATGCCGAGATTAAGACAGGAGGTAGTTTACAATGGGCAGAAGGAATCAAATGTCCGGAACCACAAAACTGATTTACTATGAAATTTATCTATCAATTTATATGCATGGCAGCCCTTATGGTCGGGACTGCACTGAGTTTCTCATCCTGCAAGGATGACGGAGCCACAGAAAACGAATGGAATGCAACCTATGTGTATATCCAGCGCAATGACTATCTGATATTGAACAATTCGCAGTTTTCCATCAAGCATTCACCGGCAGGCATTGTCGGTGATGTGGAGATTACCTTCAAGATGAAGATACAGAAACCTGCTACGGAAGACATCACCGGAGTGCTGCAGGTTACCGCCAACGGAGACATCCCTGCTTCTGTCTTCACACTGAGTTCGGACAGACCGGTCATCAAGGCCGGCAGCACCGAATCAGAAGAGATTACTTTCACACTGACCGGAAAAGAAGAACTGGCCCAGACTCAGGAAATGCTCAGCGGAGAGTTTGAAATCCGCCTTGCTGAAATCCAGACAGGTAATTTCAATACCGTAATTACCACCAACCAGAGCCTTGCAGCCATACCTGTCAGCCTGACCAAACAGGAATTCTCAATCAACAACCTTGAAGTCGGAGAACCGGAAAACAGCAAAACAATGGATCGGACCTCATGGTATGTTCAGATAGAAGATGGAGTAGAAGGAACTCCTTCAAACCTGACAGACGGCAATCTGTATACAGATGTAGCCCGCGACAAGACCGGATTCTGGATTACAATTGACTTCCAGACTGCCAAGACCATTACCGGAATCCGTACCAACCACTGGGGAGGAGGATATTGCCCGACTCAGATTGAAATGTTCTCTTCAGACGACGGACAGAAGTGGAAGACAATGGGTACACTGGATGTATCAGGTAATGTACACAACATTAAGTTCATTACTCCTGTAACTACCCGTCACATCAAATATCAGATGTTGAAGGTTCCTTCACGAGTAGACGTTACGGAATTTAATGTATACGAACCCAAATAAGCCGTAAGGCAACCCTTCCTTTGTGTTTTCTCTGAACCAAAGAATTGAGTTGTCTGGAAGCTGAAAATGTATTTTATAACCTTGCCCCGGAGGTGGCATAACCTCCGCAGCAAGGTTGACCGGCCTCCATATGCGAGTTGTACGACCCGCGTATGGAGGCCGGAATGTTTATCAAGGAAGGGATGCATCTGTCCGAGCGCCCTGCGGCAACTTCTCCCTTGTAAATGCAGATACGGTTGTACGGCGCTATCCGCGCATAAAACTTTCAGTACCTTGACAAGGAATGAAAAAAATAACTACTTTTGCCCGAAAAATAAATACTACGGATATGATAACCAATGAAGATGAACTTAAGCAGCGGGTACAGGGCTGGATTGTTCTGATATCCACCCTGATTCTGATAGGTAAATTTACCGCATACTGGCTCACCAACTCGGTCGGAGTGCTGACCGATGCCATGGAGAGCATCGTCAATGTAGCGGCAGGAGCCATCGGGCTGTACAGTCTGCGGTGGTCGGCCAAGCCCAAAGACAAAGGTCACCCCTTCGGTCACGGTAAAATGGAGCAGGTATCTGCCTCCATCGAGGGCATTCTGATCACCTTTGCAGGAGGACTGATCGTTTACGAAGGCATATGCCACCTGTTCTCCCCTGCCACCATCCAGAAACTGGATGTAGGTATTTATATCGTAGCGGTTTCCGGATTGCTGAACTACCTCATGGGATGGTACAGTGTCCGCATCGGAAAGAAATACAATTCCATGGCACTGATTGCCGGAGGAAAGCACTTGCAGTCGGATACTTACTCAACCATCGGACTGGTAGCCGGACTGCTGGTATTGTACTTCACGAAAATTGCCTGGATAGACAGCTTACTGGCCTTTCTTTTCGGAGGAATCATCATCTTTACCGGTATTTCCATCCTGAGAAAGACCATTGCCAACTTGCTGGACAAGGCGGATGAAGCCCTGCTGGCCGAACTGGCAGAGGTGCTTAACCAGCACCGGATGCCCGCATGGATTGACATTCACAACACCAAGGTAATCAAATACGGAAACTGTCTGTATATGGACTGTGACCTCACCCTGCCCTGGTTTTATACCATCGAAGAGGGGCACCGCGAAGCCGCTTACCTGAAACAGATTCTGGAAGACCTCAAATCCGCAACTAAGCTCTTCAGCGTCCTTCTTGCGTCTAAACGTCCTCT
>OGZG01001523.1_pt1 | contig 17318 bp, 22 predicted proteins | sample 1576781 | NCBI WGS metagenome assembly OGZG01 (sample SAMEA3541502, study PRJEB24748) | human gut metagenome | biome: human gut; feature: human-associated habitat; material: faeces | place: China | collected 2012 | reverse complement strand
CGCCGCCAACACCTTCATTTGACGCACCTCTCTGTGAGCCGAGAGGTGCGCTTTTACAGTCCGTTTTGTTGGACAGTGAAAACTTGAAAGAACTTTGATTTTGTGATATACTCGAAAAAAAGACGAGGGAGAATCACGAAATGAATGTTTTTAAGGTCGGAGAGGAAACACACATCCTCGACGGATACAACGAAGATTGCACCGTGTTTGAGGTCGATGAAGCGGGACTTAATATTTTTTATTACTACAGCTCGCCGACCGAAGAAGAAATGCAGGCTTTTGAGCCCGGCGTTCCCGGTGAAATTCGCTTGGCAAGAATAGACGATATACTTTTCCTGTTCTGCAAGCTCGGAACGCTTGCCTGGGCGGAAATGCCGTATGCTATTCAACTTAGCAAGCTGACAAATCTTCCAAAGCCGGAAGAGGGCGAGGGTTACAACCTTACGATCATGCTTATTGATCGGGATACTTCAGTTATCAAAAAGATTCGAACGGTCGGTCTCAGCACGAAATTTTCGGAAGCGTTTCGGACGGAAGCGTCAAAAGACATGGCAGATGTTCTTTTTGCGCCGACGTACCGCATGCATGTGCGCGAGATTCAAGCTGCATATCCGACGTGGCTGCTTGTTGCCAAGAGCAGAGTAGGATATGAGTTTGGCGACAAAGAAAAATAACATGAGCAGCCTTTTAGGCTGCTTTTTTCATGGTGAAAAAATGGAGCACAAAGTATTTACTCAGCCGAAAAAGCGGCAGAGTTTTAACATTATGCGCGAAAACGCGATAATAGAAGACCTGACTCCAAAGCTTCCGGAAGACGAAAGCTTTGTGTATATTACATCCGGCGGGTTCAGCTCGATTGCCTTTATCGTTTGGATTGCCGGTCAGACGCGCATAAAGAGTCTGTTTGCGTCAACGCTGCGCATCGGTGTTCGGCAGGCGCAAATGCTTGACGGTCTGCACAACGACGGCAGATTAGGCAAAGTTGATTTGCTCGTCGGCGGTGCGATGAAAGACAATTGCGAGCATAATCGCGGTTATGGATATCTCGAACAGATAACCTACATATTCCAAACAAACGGTTGGACCGTGAGCATGCACAACAACCATTCCAAGGTGATGCTTTTCGATACCGATGCCGGAAAGTTTGTTATCGAATCGTCCTCAAATCTTAACGAAAATCCAAAAGTTGAGCAGTTCCGCTTGGAGAAATCAGCGGAACTGTTCGATTTTTATAACTCGTTTTTCTCCACATTGAAAAATAGTCTGAAAAGGATAGTCTAAAAAGCTAAAAAAAGCTAATCAACTCACGCGCGCGACAGAATAAAGGCAAAGTGCAAAGTTAGCTTTTTCGGGAGGTGGTGGCGTGAATGATCGCATGCGGCTTTTTGCAGACGAATACATAAAGAGGCATTGCAAACGTGGAGCGGGCAAAGATGCCGCCATTGCGGCAGGCTACAAAGAGCGTTCGGCAGCGGTTACGGCCAGCAAATTGTTAGCACGCGAAGATGTCCAGTCATATATAAACTCTTGCGAAGAGAAGATTGCTGAAGATTTACGAAAAGCGTTTTTGTTTCATGCCGTCGATGCGGCAGAAGCACTTGGCGGTATTTTGACGAAAAAGTATGCTGATGATCGAGACGTGATTGCCGCGGCAAAAGATATTCTTGACAGAGCGGGTTTTGCAACTAATAAACAGGCGGCGACGCCAGCAAAGCAAGGGGATTTGTCAAAGCTTTACGAAGCACTGGAGAGTGACAACAAATGAAAATAACAACATTGTCGCCAAAGCAAAAAGAAATATTTCGCTGGTGTCATCGCGATAATGATAAATATGACGGTATTATATGTGATGGGGCTATTCGCTCCGGAAAAACAATTTGTATGATTGCGTCATTCGTATACTGGTCAATGAGATTTTTCAGCGAAAATACTTTTGCCATTTGCGGAAAAACTGTCCAGTCGGCAGAGAGAAATATAATAATGCCGTTGCTCGGCATGACGGATGTTAAAGCATATTATGATCTAAAATACACGAGATCGGTCAAACTCTTGACGATTACGCGAGAAACAAACGGAGAAAGGCGAGTTAATTATTATTATGTGTTCGGCGGAAAGGATGAAAGCTCGGCGGCACTGATTCAGGGCATGACACTCAGCGGAGTTTTGCTCGATGAGGTTGCCTTGATGCCGCGATCATTTGTGGAGCAGGCACTGGCAAGATGTTCCGTCGCTGGGTCAAAATTTTGGTTTAACTGCAATCCTGACAGTCCAATGCACTGGTTTTATGAAGAATGGGTTTGCAAGGCAGAAAAGCATCGAATCTATCATTTGCATTTTGAGTTGACGGACAACCCGTCGCTATTGCCCGAAATTATTGACCGCTACAAGAGCATGTACACAGGCGTTTTCTACAATCGCTTTATTTTGGGGCAATGGGTTGCCGCCGACGGCATAGTGTATGATGTAGATGTAAAGACTTTAATTGATGATACCGTCCCTAAAAAAGGACGGTATTTTATTTCCATTGACTATGGCACACAAAATCCCTTTTCTGCGGGCCTTTGGTGCCTGCACGGCAAAACTGCGACGCGTATAAAGGAATTTTATTATGACGGCAGAAAGAAGAGCAAGCAAAAGACAGATGAGGAATATTATATTGAAATTGAGCAGCTGGCAAACGGGTATGAGATTGAGAAAATAGTCGTTGACCCGTCGGCAGCGAGCTTTATAGCGTGTATACGCAAGCACGGTAAGTTTTCGGTCAGAAAAGCACGAAATGATGTTATCGACGGAATCCGCGTGACCTCGGAAATGATAAAAAGCGGAGCTGTAAAAATAAATTCAAGTTGCGAAGATATTCTTAGGGAATTCGGCCTATACCGATGGGACGAAAAGTCAACCGTTGACAAGGTTGTAAAAGAATATGACCATGCAATGGATGATATGCGTTATTTTTGCTATACGATACTCCGCCGGGAACTGCGGTGGATGGGATACAGAGAGGATCAATATGACCAGGATTAAGAAGTGGATTTGTAAGAAATATCTGCCTGCATATGCACGCGAAAATATGATTGAGGAGAGCGGGCGAATGCAAAAAAAAATTGTCGCACTTGAACAGGAAAACAGGGAACTCCGGGCATATATTGACGGCCTTGAGAGGGGTGTGCGAGCGGGCAAGAAGATAGTCATAAATGCTGCGGGGGTTGACAGATGAGTATTATATCGGCATTAATGAATCGAAATAAAATATACAGCTTTGAGGATGCTTTCGGTGTGAAGGACATCACGAGCGATGAAATGAGAAACGCTATAGAGCTTTGGCTTGAAATGTATTTTGAAAACGACAAAAAGCAGCTGGATGATTGCCAGCGCCTGCCAGTGCTGATCGTTAAAAAACTGACAAAGACCGCATTTTCGGAATATCAGGCATCAAGCAAAAACGAGTTTGCTAATTGCATTCTGCGAGGAACGGATGTTATTCATAAAAAGGCGTTTCAACAAATGCTTATTTCCGGGGAGTGCCTCATAAAACCGGTACCTACTGCTGATGGCTTTACTTTTGTCCCAATTAGACGGGATTGCTTTGTGCCGCTCGCACGAAATGAAAACGAGGAACTTACAAGCGTGGGAACCGCTGAAATAACAATTGCCAAAGGAAAATATTATACTCTGCTTGAGCGGCGAACCGCCGGAAAGATGTTGATAATAGAATCAAAACTTTATGAGTCTGAGACGCCGGAGATGCTTGGAACAGAAATTCCGGTAAATGCGCTTGAGAAGTATGAAAATTTACAGCCCGTGATAGCATTGCCGCTGAGCGGACTCGGTCTGATTCATTTGAAAACCCCGTTGCTTAATACCGTTGACGGATCTGCAGATAGTGTCGCTATATATGCACCCGCCGCGAAGCTGATACAGAGAATAAACAGAAATGAAAAGCTTCTCGACCAAGAGTTTGAGCTTGGTCGACTTAGAATAATGGTTCCGGAGGACCTTATGCGCCGTCGGTCGAACGGGGTGAGACGGTTGGAAGATGATGTTTTTACAAGTCTTGCCGAAGATCCCGACGAGCAGAAAATAACTACATTCTCGCCGCAGCTCCGAGAGAGCAGTTATCTTGCAAGAAAAACAGAGTATTTGCGAAACATAGAGAGCCTTATCGGCTTCAAACGCGGAATACTGTCTGATGTTGAAATGGCCGAGAGAACGGCGACAGAAATAACCTCTTCGGACGGCGACTATAACCTAACTATAACAGATCTGCAGGAAGTCTGGGAGCGGGCGGTTCGTGATGCGGTTCAATTGTGTTCTGAGCTTGCGAGAATATATAAAATGCCTGGAGCTACAAAGGTAAATGATGAAGATGTTATCATCGATTTTGGTGATGGCGTATTGTACAATCGTGATAAGACATGGAACGAATACTGCAGTATGGTGCAAATGGGGCTTATAAAGCCGGAGATTGCTGTCGCGTGGTATTTTGAATTACCTCATGAGACCGAACATGATATAGAGGAAATACGCAGGCAATATATGCCGGAAATCGAAAGCATGACGAGGGAAGAATAAATGCTGCTGCCAGCGAAAATAGACCAACTGAGTGTGATCTCCGGTCGAATAATGGATCCAATTATTCAGTTTCTTTTGCGCGATATTGCGAGAAGAATTGCCGAAGCGGGAAAAATCACATCGACAGCGGGCTATCAGATTTGGAAAACACAACAACTCGGGATGAGCCGGCGTGAGATAAAAAAAGAACTTGCAAAAATGTATAAGGCGACCGAGTCTGAGATAGATACTTTGTTTCGGGAGTCGGCAAGGGAGGGCTATGATTTTGACCTGTCGAAGCTTCCGACCACAGAGGCAGTGCCGTTCGAGAAGAATTTAAGCCTGCGTCAACTTGTGGTCACTGCGGCTGAGCTTGCAAAAGACAATTTTTCAAATCTTACGCAGACTATCGGAATGATAGACCCATACGGGAACGCATTGCCGCTATATAACGCATATAATTCCTGCTGCGATTATGTCTTCTTACTCGTTTCTTCCGGCGCGACAGACTACAAAACTGCGGTCAGAGGCGCATGCAAGAATTTGTATGATAAAGGACTTGTCACAATAGACTATGAAAGCGGAAAGCACGCGTCAATAGAAACGGCCGTTCGGCGTAACATCATGGGCGGTCTCGGTCTTATGCAAGAAAAAATAAGCGAATCAAACCATGAACGATATGGCGCGGACGGATGGGAAATATCTGCTCACGCGGCGAGTGCGCCGGACCATGAACCAATACAAGGAAAGCAATACCGAGATGAAGAGTATCGAGAACTCAATGATAGCCTTGTTCGCCGCATTGGAACACTAAATTGCGGTCATGCGGCTTTTCCGATATTTTATGGCGTTACAAAACCTACATACACGGATGCCGAGCTTGAAGCCTTTAAGAAGTCAAATGCCGATGGTATAACATATCAAGGTAAGCATTATACGATGTATGAAGCTACGCAAATGCAAAGACGCCTTGAAACTGCCATACGAAAATGTAAACGAAAAATATCTGTGCTCGAGGGAGCGGGCGACGAAGATAAACTCAAAGTTTCACGCATCAAATATACTCGGCTTAATCAGGAATATGCCCGATTTTCAAAAGCGGCGGGGCTGCGAATGCAAACGGATCGTCTGCACACTTCCGGATTTAGTTATAAGCAGGGGACTAAAGCCTCATCAATAGGTGGAGATCAGATTGCAAAAATAGAGCTATACAAAGCACAGATGCACGCTGCAGGTTTTGAGGTGTCAGGAGTGGATAATTTTACCGGCGATACTCGAGTTCTGGAAAAGATAAGTGCGGCGAGTATGAGAATGGCAGAAATATATCCAGAAGAAACAAATGGAATGAAAGTTGTGTTGAGTCGAATAAAAAATAGAGATGTTTACGGGTATTTCTTACCTGATAAACGTGAGATACATTTTAACAAAAACAAATTTGGTAATTGGGATGCGTTGATGTCTGACTACAGCGACGATGTTAAAAGAGGTCATTTTCCCGAAGGCACCGATGCAAACGGTTTGTTTTACCATGAGTTTGGACATGCGATTGCAATGGCGGGAGGTGCAAAAAACTATAAAAAGGATATTGGGGAAGTGCTATTTGAATGTGGCTATTCCGAGCATATGAGCGTACAGAGACTGAACTTGGCACTTGAAAAAGAACTTTCACATTATGCTACAACCGTTACCAACCCGGCCTATCAAGAGGTAGTTGCAGAAGCTTGTTCTGAATGGTATAATAGTAAGAAACCAAGAAGGTTTTGCGAAAAATTTTTAAGAAAGGTAGGATTAATACAATAATGTCGGAACATGTAGAAAAAATGACATTTTTTCAAAGAAATCCTGAATGGTATTACTTTGATGAAAATGATTTTCCTCACCTTACGGACAAAGCACCACCGGAAGCAGTAGAGTCATATGAGTACTGGAAAGAAATATATGAAATATCACAGAAGGAAGGCATAATATTTTATTGACCGACAAGCGAAAGCGAGGCGGTGTCACCATGCCTATAATTTAATAATTACAGCGTTTTGCAGTCAACTGCAAGACGCTGTTTTTATATCACCCCGCCGCAGGTTTATGCGGCTTAATTCTTACCGCAGACAGAGCGGTATATAAGCCATGTTAGGAGGATTTTTTATGGAAAACATTCACACCATCCTCGAAAAATACGGAATTACCGTTGACGAGGAAAGAAAAGCGGATTTTGAAAAAGAGTTTGCGGAAAATTATAAAACCGTCGCTGAACACAGTAAAGTGGTATCGGCGCGTGACGGGTATAAGACGCAGCTCGAAGCCGCACAAAATGCGCTGAAGGACCTTAAGGACGTAGATGTTGGCGAGCTGAAGGGAAAGATTAGCACGCTGACAAACGAGCTGAACACTCAGAAAACCAATTATGAGCAGCAGCTTGCGGATCTCGAGTTTGGTAACATTCTCGATGGTGCTATAGCCAGCATGAAAGGCCGAGAAGCAAAAGCTGTTAAAGCAATGCTTGACATCGACGCGCTCAAGGCAAGTAAAAATCAGGCGGCAGATATAAAGACTGCGCTTGAAGAACTCAAAGAGAAAAGCGGCTATCTTTTTGAGGACGAAGAAACGCCTCCGCCATATGCGGCAGGCACAGGGGGAAACTCCCTGTCAACAAAATACAGCTCCCAGGAAGCGGCAATAAGATCCGCAATGGGGCTGAAAGTCGAATAAGGAGGACTTTTTAAATGGCAAACAGTATTACACTTGTCAAACAGTTTGTGAAAATGCTTGACGAGGCTTATAAGCTCGCATCTCTTACCTCGGATCTTGATGGTGCTTCTGAGCTCGTCAGGCAGGGCGCAAATGCGAATGAACTTATAATCCCCAAACTCAGCATGAGCGGGCTTGGCGATTATTCGCGTAACGGCGGATATGTTGCCGGCGATGTAACACTGACAAATGAGACGGTCAAATGCAATTTTGACAGAGGTAGGCTTTTCACTGTCGATGCGCTTGATAATCAGGAGAGTGCTTATATCGCGTTTGGCAGACTCGCAGGAGAATTCATCCGAACAAAGGTTGTTCCGGAACTTGATGCATTCCGTTTTGCAACATATTCCGGCATTACTGGCATATCCAAAGTTTCGGCGGGCGCGTCGCTTTCTGATGGCGCCGCCGTAATTGCAGCGCTTCGAGCGGCTATAACAAAGATGGACGAGGATGAGGTTCCGCCGGTAATAGGCCCGGTGGAAGGGTTCGAGTTCGAGAAAGGGATAGACCCCGAGGGCGAAATCGGCGAAGGACGGGGGCGCGGCCGTCTGCGCGTCGTCCGGAAGCACCAGCCCCTCGGGAAACGGCGAGCCGCAGGAAAACAGCGAAAAGCCTGCAAATACGGCATCGCACGCGGGAGCATCCGGAGAGGCGTTCCCGCCGGTTACGAAAACCTCTGCGGAGGAGCGCTCCGCAGAGGTCGGTTCGGTTGGTTTGAGCATTTTACTGAAATTTTTTGAAAAACCCATGCGCGGCGCCGCGGCGGGCAGGTTTTTTGTCGGGGTGCGCTCCGGCGGCAGCGCCGTGCCGGGGAAGGAGGGCCGGAGCGCGGCGGCAGGTCAGAGGAGCGCGCGCACCTCGGAAAACGAGAAGTCGTTCAGCGCTTCGCCGTCGCTGCGGACGGTGTGAAACTCCCACCAGACGGGAACCAGGTCCGCAATCGCGTCCCGGTCGCCCTCGGGGAGCCGCTCGCGCCGCCGGTAGACGATCACCGAGGCCGTGAGCCGGCACTCCATATCGCCGAAAGGAAACGTGAGCGAGCCTGAAAAGTAACTTCCCCCGCCGATGGCCTCCGCAAGACGCGCGGCCACTTCAAGGTAAAGTTCCGATGAAACCGAATACATCATTGATAATTAATCGTTTTTTCGCAAAAGAGTTTGCAGAAGAGAATAAATTGTTTAACTTTGCAGAACAAAGATAAGTTCAAAATTTGAATTTTCTGCAATAAAGTTCAAATATTTTATATAAATAATTCCGATAACAAAGCGATGAACGAACGGGTAAAACTGATACGCAAGCAGCTCGGCATGACACAAGAGCAACTGGCACAACGACTTGGAATCGGCAAAGCGGCGCTGTCGATGATCGAAACCGGCATGCCGCTTTCCGTGAAACGATAAGAAACGGCCCTGAAGTTTTCTTCAGGGCCGTTTTATGTCTGTTTCGGAACACCGGGGCGAGGTCCCGATACGGACTTTCGGTAATGAAATAAAAAGACAGACGGGTTAAAAATCGTAGCCGACGGAGAGGGACCAACTGCGGTTGCGGAATTTGGAGGTGTCGTCTTCCTGGGCGATGTTGAGGAAACCGCCGCCGTAAGAGGCGCCGATATAGACGGAGTGGATGCTTAATCCGATGCCTATCCGCCCGCCGAAGTCTCCGCGTTGAAACATTTTATTTTTGCCGAACAAATTCTGTTGGATTTCAAGTCCCAAGTCGTCAAAGGACTGTTTGCCGTCCACACCCAGCGATCCGTAGAATCCGGCGAAAGGAATGACAGCGACTTTCGGGGCGAGCCGGATGTGGTAGTTGAGCATGACGGGAAGTTCCAGGTACATTGCGTTCAGGGAGAGCTCAATGTCCGAGCCGCCGTCGGTAGCTTGGACTTTTCCTCCCTTGTTGTGCAGCATCAGGCCGAACTGGAAATAGAAAGGCTTGTCGTTCAAAAGCCGGACCTGGTCCGTCAGGCCGATGTTGAATGAAGTGCGTAATTCCGACAGGTATTTCTCTCCGGAACCGGTATCCAGGATGCTGATTTTGCTCATATCCATACCGACCCGAAGGCCGAAAATATTCTTTTTGGGCGTTTGTGCCCATGCGGTGGAGATGGCTGCCGTTATCGCCAGCAAACAGAGTAGAAGTTTTTTCATACGATCGAAGTTAGGGTTAGTTTTCTATACCGAAGATAAGAAAATATCGGTAATAAAAAAGGTTTTTCGTTGATAAAATAAGTTTTTGGCGTCGGATTTGCCGTTTCTTATAACCGACTTCGAAGGGAGAAATAATGTTATTCGAATAACAGTTTGTCTGTAAAAATCGTTATCTTTGCACGGTTCGACAGATTGCGCTGCGGCAGTTCGGAATTCGGATCCGCCTCGTTGCGACTTTTCGTGCGTCCGGTGGGTGCGATCCGGCAGACAACCGAGGTTGCAGGCAGATGCCGCACCTGTGAAACGACCGTTGAAAACGAAATTGTTTTTTATAAAATTCAAAAAATTACAGCTATGCAGATTGTAGAGATCCATGCAAGAGAAATCCTCGATTCGAGAGGTAACCCGACCATCGAGGTCGAAGTAAGAACCGTATCGGGTGCATTCGGCCGTGCAGCCGTGCCGAGCGGTGCTTCGACGGGAGAGCACGAAGCCCTTGAACTGCGTGACGGCGACAAGAGCCGTTATTCGGGCAAAGGCGTCGAGAAGGCGGTGGAGAACGTGAATAACATCATCGCTCCGGCGATCGTCGGTATGAGCGTAACGGATCAGGTGGGCATCGACAAGACGATGATCGCGCTGGACGGTACGCCGACCAAATCGAAGCTGGGCGCCAACGCCATCCTGGGTGTTTCGCTGGCCGTAGCCCGCGCTGCCGCCGACTATTTCGGTCTGCCGCTCTACCGCTACATCGGCGGTGTGAATGCCAAGACGCTGCCCGTGCCGATGATGAACATCATCAACGGCGGTTCGCATTCGGACGCTCCGATCGCTTTCCAGGAGTTCATGATCCGTCCGGTGGGCGCTCCCTCGTTCCGCGAAGGTCTTCGCATGGGTGCCGAGGTGTTCCACAGCCTGAAGAAGGTGTTGCACAACCGGGGCCTCTCGACGGCCGTAGGCGACGAAGGAGGTTTCGCACCCGCGCTGAAGGGTACGGAGGATGCGATCGAGTCGATCCTCGAAGCGATCAAGGCTGCCGGTTACAAGCCGGGCCGCAAGAGCGAGGGCGGCGACGTGTCGATCGCTATGGACTGCGCCTCTTCGGAGTTTTATGCGGACGGTGTTTACGACTATACGAAGTTCGAGGGTGCGAACGGTGCAAAGCGCTCTTCGAAAGAGCAGGTCGAGTACCTCAAGAGCTTGGTCGCCAAATATCCGATCGATTCGATCGAGGACGGTATGTCCGAGAACGACTGGACGGGTTGGCAGATGCTGACGGCCGAGCTGGGCGACAAGTGTCAGTTGGTCGGCGACGACCTGTTCGTAACCAACGTGGATTTCCTGCGCAAGGGTATCGAGATGGGATGCGCGAACTCGATCCTGATTAAGGTGAATCAGATCGGTACGCTGACCGAAACGCTCGACGCTATCGAGATGGCGCATCGTGCCGGATATACGTCGGTTACTTCGCACCGTTCGGGCGAAACCGAGGATTCGACGATCGCCGACATCGCCGTAGCGACCAATGCGGGTCAGATCAAGACCGGCTCGATGTCGCGTTCCGACCGTATGGCCAAGTATAACCAGTTGCTCCGGATCGAGGAAGAGCTCGGTGACGAGGCGATTTACGGCTATACCAAGGTTTACCGCAAGTAATCCCCGTTTAATGGAAGAATCCCCGCCGCAAGACCAATGCTTGCGGCGGGGGTTCTTTTGTTGTAGGCTGTCGTGGAGTGCGATATCGTAATGTCGTTTCCAGGGCCGTATTTGCCGGATGTTTTACTCTGTGTCCTCTGCCGTTTCGGAACCGGATGCAGCAGGCATTTTTTCCGGATCGATTCCGAAAGCCGATACGATGATCATTTTTTCATCGACATTGTTGGGGTTGGTGACGATGATGCCGTATTCACCGGCAGGGGCATCTCCGAAAGTCAGGTAATAGGAGTTTTCTCCGTATTTTTCTGCGGTAAAGGGCAGGTACTCCATATCGTTGGATGTGACGTTGAACGAACCTACGGCCGAGATGACTGCCGAGCGTTGTTTTCGGTTGTTCTTCATGGCGAATACCCGTACGATCGACATCGGGTCGGTTTTGTTGTCTACGGCGCGGACAATCAGATTGACCGGTTCGTCGGCTGCGAAGCGTACGTTGGCTTGACTACCTGCGACGAGAATTTTAGTTTTCGACTTATTGACGGCCAGACCTGCTATATACACTCCGGCTCCGGTGCGCATTTTGACATTGTGTTTTTCCAATTTTTCAGCCGTGCCGTCCGAATGAATCGCCAATACTTCGCCAATGAAATCGGGTTCGGGAATTTGGGCGGCGATACCGGATGCCAATACCAGGGCGAACAGCGTGAAAAGAATTTTTTTCATTGTTTAGGGATATTTGCTTGGGGTTTATATTTTGTTCGGAAACGTTCTTGGGGAAAAGTGGATGTATTCCCGGGCGAATGAGTTTCCGCTGCAAATATAAGTAATTCCCCCCCCCGCCAAAATTTACCGGGAAAAATTACGGATACGGTTGAAAAATGACGATACGGAAGCGATGTTCGTGCGGCGGGTGATTCGAATCGGTTGGGGAGCGCGGAGGCAGGACGAGTTGTTGCCGAACTATTTTTTCTTGTGTGGATTGAAAATACGGTATCCGATCGACAATCCGATCTTGTTGGGATACCACTCCGACGAACCGTTGAACGGATCGGGGTATTGGGGTTCGACCTGATGGCCGGGATCCATGTCTATCTTCCCGTCCATGGAATAGCCGTTGTAAAAGCTGCTCATCCACGACCAGCCGAGGTAGGCGTCGAGCACCCAGCGTTCGCGGAAGATATGTTCGTAGCCGACGCAGAGGCCGATCATGAATCCGTAGCCTTTGCTGTATCGGTTTTCGAATTTGAGCTTCCAGTTTTCGATGTAGGGTTTCGAGAGGTCGAAAGCCTGCATGCCGATATTGGCTCCGAGGTACCAGCCTCGGTTGTGCTCCTTGAAATAACGGCGGTATTCGCCCATGAAGATACAAAAGAGGGCGTGATGGTTGTTTATCGACTTCCACGGAGAAACGACTATTTCGGTCTGGAAGGTCGATTTGGGGGAGAGCGTGAATTCGACGGCGGGATTGACTACGCCCACGAGCGCATAGAGTCCGTTGAGTTTGACGTAGGTTTGGGCGGAAATTTTCGATGCGCAGCCTGTTGCGAGCAGGCATGCGAGCGATATTTTAAGAATGAGTTTCATAGTTGTCTTGCCGCGAAGGTATTAAAAAAAGGCGGAATTTCAGACGATTCCGGTAAAAAATAGCCGATCGGGCGGGATTGTCCGTTGCGGACGATTTTTGTGCTGGCGGAGCTGTGTGCCGGGTTACAAGGACTTCTTCAGATAGACCATATCTACCAGTTGTCTGCCGTCCTCGATGATGGGGTGGTCGTAATGATCGGTGAAGAAGCCGGGGATCAAGTGCGAGCGAACGTATCCGCATCGTTCGTAAAAACGGAGTGTGCGGGGAACATCCCCGGTGCCGACGAGAAGCGTCCGGTAACGCCCCCGGTAGTACGCCTCCAGAAATTCGAGCGTTTGTCGTCCGTATCCTTTCCGTTGATACTGGAGGGGTACAGCCAGATTCTTGATCTCTCCGATTCTGTCGGCTTCGTCCGTGACGACGCATTCGGCGACGACCTGTCCGTCGTCACGGGCTACGAACATTTCGCCCCGTTCCAGGTAGCGGTCGATCATGGATTCCTGTTCGTCGGCCAGCAGGAGCAGGTCGAGGAAGCGTTTTTTGTGCGTGGTGATTTTTTCGAATCGCAGAGGTATGACGGGCGAGTTTTCTTGAGTGGGTGGGGTACCTGATATAAAAATCCCCCCTCTGATGAAAGATACACCCCGGCGTTTATGCGTCGGGGTGTTCGGTTTCTCGGAGAAAGCGTATCTATACGGTCATGATCTCTTTTTCCTTGTTGTCGAGTATCGCGTCCAGCGATTTGGTGAACTTGTCGAGCAGCTTCTGCGCCTGGGTTTCACCGTCTTTCGCCTCGTCTTCGGACATGCCTTCCTTCTGGGCCTTCTTGAAGGCTTCGACAGCGTCCCGGCGTGCGTTGCGCAAGCTGATGCGGGCGGTTTCCGCCTCCTGGCGTACCTGCTTGACCAGCTCTTTGCGCCGCTCTTCCGTCAGGGGCGGGATCGACAGTCGGATCTGCTCCCCGTTGTTCGAGGGGGTCAGCCCGATGTTGGAGTCGATGATCGCCTTTTCGATCGCGCGGATCAGGTTTTTGTCCCAGGGCTGGATCAGAATGGTCTTGGCATCGGGTACCGTGACGCTTGCCACGCCTGAAATCGGGGTTTGAGATCCGTAATAATCTACGAAAACTCCGTTCAGCACGGTCGGGCTCGCCTTGCCTGCCCGGATGTTGAGCAGCTCTTCTTCGAGGTGCTCGATCGTTTTCTGCATGCGGTCGGAAGCTTCGGAAAGAATGGTTTTGGTATCCATATGTCGTATTTGTTTAGTTGGCGGAGTTGAGTTGTCGCTCGATCAGCAGAATGAGTTCGTCGAATTCGGGGGCCTCGTAACCGATGGTCGCGGAAATAACTTTGCCGTCTTTGCCGATCAGGAAATTACGCGGAATGTAGTTGGAGGCGTAAAGTCTGTAAATTTTCTGTTCGGGGTCGAGTCCCATCGGGAACGTATAACCCATCTTTTCCCGGAAAGCGGCGACCGTTTCGCGGGTTTCGCCGCGCGATACGGGCAGGAAAACGAAGTCTTCGTTCCCCTTGAAGCGGTCGATGATGTCCTTCTGTACGCGGCTCAATTCCTCGCGGCAGGGACCGCACCAGGTCGCCCAGAAATTCAGAAGCACCACTTTGCCGCGCAGACTGCCCAGGGTGAAGGTCGTGCCGTCGAACATTTCCACCCGGAAATCGGGTGCCTGTGTCCCGGCTTTAACAAGGGTCGTAGCCTCGATGTCGTCGGGCGCATCGTTCGTATTCTTGGTCTGTTCGGTCTTCGGAGCGTTCGTTGCGGGGGCTGCGGGCTGCGATCCGTCGGGCAGCAGCCACATCAGGGCGATGACGACCGCGAGCAGGACGATCATCAGGATAAGACGTTTGTTATTGGGTTTTTTACGTTCGGTCATAGCGATATAATAGGTTTTCAGAGTTTGACCAGTGTGCCGATCTTCTCTCCGGCGAGCACCTTTTCCAGGTTGCCCGGAGTGTCCATGTCGAAGACGATGACCCGGAGGCCGTTTTCGCGGCAAAGCGTGAAGGCGGTCATATCCATAACCTTCAGGTTGCGACGATAAACTTCATCGAAGGTGATTTCGTCGAACTTCTCCGCAGCAGGGTCTTTCTCCGGATCGGCCGTATAGACGCCGTCTACGCGCGTACCCTTGAGCATGACGTCGGCTTCGAGCTCGATGCCGCGCAGCGCCGATGCCGAGTCGGTCGAGAAATAGGGGTTCGACGTGCCGCCGCCGATGATGACTACGTATCCGGCTTCGAGGTATTCGAGCGCCTTGGCTTTCGAGTAATACTCTCCGATGGGTTCCATCCGGATCGAGGTGAGGACTTTCGCTTTCACGCCGTTGTCCTCGAGGGCCGACTGCAGGGCCAGCGAGTTGATGATCGTGGCCAGCATACCCATCTGGTCGCCTTTCACGCGGTCGAATCCCTTGCGGGCGCCCTGAAGTCCCCGGAAGATGTTGCCGCCGCCGATGACGATGCCTACCTGGACTCCCGTTCGGACGACGGCTTTGATTTGCTCCGCATAGCTGTGGAGCACGTCGGTCGAAAGACCGTATTTCTGAATCCCTTGCAGGGATTCGCCGCTGAGTTTCAGGAGTATTCTGTCGTATTTCATAAGCGGAGCGGAATTTGATAATGCGAAGATAGGAAAAATTTCGAAAAAATGTCGTTTTTTAATGCTATCTTTGCCTATCCATGATGCATTCGGAATATAAATGGCTCGATCGGATTGATTCGCCCGATGACTTGAAGAAGTTGTCGGGCTCTGACTTGCGTCAGTATTGCGACGAACTGCGTCAGTACATCATCGAGCAATGTTCGTCCAATCCGGGACACCTGGCTTCGAGCCTGGGGGCGGTGGAGCTTGCCGTCGCTCTGCACTACGTATTCAATACTCCTGACGATAAAATCGTGTGGGACGTGGGGCATCAGACCTATGCCCATAAAATCATTACCGGGCGCCGCGAGGCGTTTCGGACCAATCGTAAGCTGGGCGGTATCAGCGGCTTCCCGCGTATGTCCGAGAGTCCTTACGACGCTTTCGGCGGCGGACATGCCTCCGTGTCGATTTCGGCGGCGTTCGGTATGGCCAAAGCTGCGGAACTCAAGGGCGAGCAGCGGCAGGTGGTGGCCGTGATCGGCGACGGTTCGATGACGGGCGGTCTGGCGTTCGAAGGGTTGAACAACGCCGGAGCGAGCAAGCAGACCAACCTGCTGGTCATTCTCAACGATAACAACATGGCCATCGACCAGGCTACCGGGGCTTTGAAGAACTACCTGGTCAAGATTTCGACGTCGAGGCGCTACAACGCTATCAAACGCCGTTTGTGGCGGATTTTGTCCCATACGCCGGCTGTTTTGCGGTTTTGTCAGAAAGCGGGCAATGCCGTCAAGCAAGGGCTGTTGAAGAACAGCAATCTGTTCGAAAGTCTGAATTTCCGCTATTTCGGTCCGATCGACGGGCATAATCTGCCGGAACTGGTGCGGGCGCTGGCGGCCTTGCGGCGCATCGAGGGTCCCAAGCTGCTGCATGTGATGACCGTAAAAGGAAAGGGCTATAAGCCTGCCGAGTGCAATAAGCCGGTATGGCACGCTCCGGGCAAATTCAATCCGGAAACGGGCGAGCGGATCGTCAGCAAGACCGAGGTGGCCCGATATCAGGATGTTTTCGGACAGACGCTGCTCGATCTGGCCCGTGCCGACGAGCTGGCCGTTGATGGACGAGGCCACTTCCACGGCCGCGGCCTTTTCGGGCGGATAGCCCACCTTCTTCATAAGCGGGATGGTAAAGGTCCCGGTCGTGACCACGTTGGCGATGCTCGAACCGGAAACCACGCCGGTGAGGGCGCTGCCGAGGACGGCGGCCTTGGCTGCACCGCCCCGGAAACGTCCGAGCCCGCTGATGGCGAGCTGGATGAAGAAATTGCCGCCTCCGGCCCGTTCGAGCATGGTCCCGAACAGCACGAAGAGGAAGACGACGGTGGCCGAAACGTGCAGCGGCACGCCGTAGATGCCTTCCGTATCCATCGTCATCTGGGAGATGAAGCGGGACAGGGATGCGCCCTTGAAGGCAAGGAAATCGGGCAGATGCGGCCCGGTAAACACGTACAGGATAAATATGCTGGCGATGATCGGCAGGGCGGGGCCGATGACCCGGCGGGTGGCCTCCAGCAGGAGGACGACCAGCATGAGGCCGAAGATGATGTCGCGTGTGGTGGGCACGCCCGCGCGCGAGGCGATGCCTTCGTAGTCAAGCACGATGTACAGCGCGGAGACGGCGGCTATGATCCCGAGCAGGTAGTCGAGGATCGTGACCCGGTTCATGGCGAGCAGGATGCGCAGATCCCAGCGCCATGAGGTTCCCGAGATTTTGATCATGGGGATATTGAAGTAGACGAGGCTGATGGCAAAGGCCAGATGGATGGCCCGGATATAGACGGTATCAAGGAGCAGGATGCTCGCCGAGGCGAGCTGAAACAGGGACCAGCAGAGAGCGAGGATCATCGTGATGATGCGGGTGATGCCTACCGTATCGCCGCGCAGGCCGTGCTCGGCGGCTACCAGCTTTTCCCTGTAGTCATCCCCGTTGGGGGACTGCTCGATGTGCTCTATCATTTTGTGGGGCATGTG